>Ga0208195_1000252_pt1 | contig 74474 bp, 48 predicted proteins | sample AD_UKC077_MetaG_FD_184441 | JGI IMG/M metagenome (GOLD analysis project Ga0208195, IMG submission 184441) | Active sludge microbial communities of municipal wastewater-treating anaerobic digesters from USA - AD_UKC077_MetaG (SPAdes) (version 2) | ecosystem: Engineered > Bioreactor > Anaerobic >... | reverse complement strand
TATTTGTTTTTTTAATTCTGTTAGTAAATTCAAACTTGCATTGTAATCTCTGTCTATTTTTAAACCACATTCATTACAAATATACACTCTATCTTTTAGTGTTAAATCAGCTTTGATATTTCCACAAAATTCTATAAAATATTTATATTATTTTATAGAATTTTATAGATTATTTAAAGCAGTTGGTAACCCCTAGAGTGCAGAGAAGTTGCAAGAAGCCTTTTAATTTTCTTAACAAAAAAACAGAGTATTTATAAAAAAAGTAGCTATTTCATAAATGAATGCTACTTTTTTTATGAATACTCTGTTTATATAAATTGTTTAAAAAACTTTTCCATAACGATAGTAAATTTCAAGAGATAGAATGTTAAGAGCAGTAGCATAAATTCTACCGCCTGCTGCACATTGTTTTCCTAAAGGAGACCAAGATCCACATTGACATCCTGTCTTAATTTGTTTATTGACCAATACATCAACTAATCGATTATTCCATTGATTCCAATAGTTTCCACCCATCTGGTACATAGCTAATGTACCCCAATGCCAATAATAAAAATTAATCAAAGAAAAACCTTCTGCATCTTTTCCCCAAGTAGGTAATGATTCTAATAATAGATTCGCTCCTCCTTCTAAGTGAGGATCATCTAACCCTGTTCCCATAAAAATACGAGAAGTCATTGCAATGGCAGTCATAGATTCACTATTTGCAAACATTTTATAAATATGTTTTACTCCTACAGTCTTTTGATCTTGTGCTTCTATGATATATTTTTGATGGGTATCCATATCTGTCACTATCCATTGAGGAGGTATTTCTTGATTTTGAGACTGCTGCATACTTCCTAATGTTGTTGAAGTGGTACCAAGTTGAGCCAAACGAATTATTGAATTGCGAGAAATAGCATGGCCTCTATTTAGAAACTCTCTATATAAAAAATCTGTGATCATTCCATTTTCTGGAAGTAATGACAAGATAGGTGCTTCAGGCAAATTTATATTAAAAATCGGTTTATGATGAATTATGGTAGTTTCTCGTTCAATTCCTTTATCTCCTACACGGTATCCAACAGATGAATTGGAAGCTGTCACTGAATTTAAAAATAGTTTTACATTTTCAAAGGCACTTTCAGGAATTTCAATGCCAGCAACACGAGCAGAACGTAAAGCCATAAGACCCCATCCTGTAACTGATGTATCGGCTTGATGGCTAGGAAACGTAAAACCCCAGCCACTTTCTGGTACTTGAGATTGAAGAAGAAAATCCACTGCTCTTTGCAATCCCTCTTGAATCATAGGATTGTAATTAGAAAGTGCATATGCCTCAGCAATTGCCCATGTAGCAACTGCATGGTTATACATATATTCTCCTTCTCCTTGATTTCCAAAACAACCGTCTCTACCTTGAATTTCTAATAAATATTGGACACCTTGCTTCACATTTACCGCATATTTCCCTGTTGTTGTACTATTACCAGCACCTAAAAAACATAATAAAGCAAGACCAGTTAAAGATGGATTAAAAATTGGACGACCAGCATTATCAGCGTAAGTATCTTCTTCGCTATAGGGCGTAGAGCAATTTCCTTCAAATCCTTCGTCACGTCCACATAAAGAAAGAAAGTCTTTTGCTTCCCAGTTTCCAGACCTATTCTGGTGTCTATGAAGCCACATAAGACCAATATCTACTGAACTATCTGTGCCACTTTTACCACTTCCTGATTTTGCTCGTAAGTTTCTGCGCCCTCCAAAACGTCCGCCAAATATACCACCAGCTTGGCCACCCACTCCAATTTTATTTTTATTGAATTGACCTTGTAGGGGTGTGTCTGAAAAAGAATCTTCATTTCCTTTAGACATACTAAAGTCTTCTTCATTAGCAGTTTCATCATGGTCTGAAAGTTCACCAGATTTGACAGCTGGATCAGCTGACATTGGCTCATCATTTTGATATCCTTTTTTTTCAGTAAAGGCTTCTGTTTTTTTTTCTTGAGGTCGTTCTTGCGTAATCACAGGTTGAAACTTTGTTTTGATTACAATATTTGCTTGTTGTGCTATAGGTGCTTGAAATACAGTTAATGTTGCGAAGAGGAATAATATGAAGTGAACAATAACAGAAATGATAAGCCCCATATAACGTTCTAGTGGATTTCTATATGGTGACTCAAACACTTCTTCCTCTTCTTGATTTAATCCTTGAGAACCATCATATTCCATTATTTCTTCTTTTCTCATTGGATTCTCCTTAATAAATTCGTACATTTTACTTAAAATATACGAATTTATATTTCATGAATGACAACCATAGAATTTGTCAATGACAACCACAGAATGGGTCGCAATTAATATCAGCCTTAGGAGGACTGAATTGTATGTCTTCCCAAATTTGAATGTCAAATAGACAGTTCGTTAACATAATGCAACGTTGGTCTTCATCGCATATGAAGGTTGCTTCTTTTATTTCATTTTCATCTACAACAAAGTGTGCAAAAAGAGGTTCATCTATGTTTTCTGTTGCATTGTTTGAATCTTCTGTGTCATCATCCTGATATTGTGATTTTGGTTGGGCAATTTTAAAAATATACTCATCACGAATAGAAAGAGATGGACTTACAATACATTTACGAATGCTACCACCACCATAAGAAATATTAAATGTAACTTGTTCACCTTGTTCAATTAAAGGCATGTCATCTAAATATTCTTGAACTAAGATAGTACGACCCATCTCAAGTCTGCTGTCAGATATGTCGACAGAAACTTCTTCTTGCATATTTTGTTCATTATTTTCTTCATCAGTGGGATCTTGATTTTCATTATCAAAATCATCTTCTGATTCCATTGTTTTCTTTTGTTTTTCGCTTGCTGTTTTAATAGCTAGTTTTGCTTTTTTAGCTTCCGATGCCACATCGATTTCTTCTGTAGAGGGAACAAATAGACCATCTACAGGCATAAATTCTCTAGGTTCTACTGGATTTTCTGCTTGGATGATAATTTCACGAGGCAAGAAAAAGCAACGAATCATAAGTTCAGCATCTGCTTCAAAACCAACAACATATTCTTCACGGAATTTACGGAAATTGTCAAATCCGTTTGTAATAGCAACTTGTTCCGCATCAATTAATCCAAGATATTGTGGTTCAGCACCAGGAAAGTCGATTCGATAAATCCAAAATTTTTCTTGCACAGGGCGTAAGTCTCGAATGGAAGTTCGCGCCACTCGTCGATCGTCCCAATAAGATATAATATTGAGTTCTTGTCCTTGTTCAAAAATAGGAACCATAGCCACCAAGGAATCATACGCTAAGCGGCAAGGTAAATAGCAAAATAAATTTTCAATGACAAGTTCAATTTGGTCGTATCCATCACGTAGCATTTGTCGAGTTTTTTCATTAAAAGGATCAATACGGACAGATTCCATATAGCGACCAATACAAGCTCCTAAAGAAACAGCTGTTTTCGCAGAATTTCTATCGAAACGAACATTGGCAGGGTCATAATCGAAGATGCCATCGCTACTTCTAAAAACTTCTTGGGCAACATCTTGGATGACTTTCATATTGCAAGATAAACCAGCAAGAATCAATCGATCTACACGGTCAACTTTTGAAGACATAACTAATCTTGATTTTGCTAAACTTGCAGCTAAACTAACAGATTGTCTAATAGTATCTGTAATGACATTGTTCATTTCATTTTGCAAAATTACCATATTAAAATCTTCTTGCGTGATTTGGCCTGAACTCGTTAACCAAGGATGTGCCATTTGCATAAAATTAAAAACTTGCCCACTATCTAATTCTACTTCTTCAGGCCAATTTTTAGCAAGTCCAGTTCCCAAACATGTTCCAAAATTTTCAATAATGGGAGTACCTAGTGATTTTTTCACTTCGTCTGTAATTTCCCATAATGTAAAAAAATTAGGAACGCGACTTCGATCATCTATAAATCGTGTGGGAATTAAAACATCAATGACTTCTTCGTTAAGAGTGGTGTATTGACGTAAGAATTGTGTAGGATGTGCGGTCCATTCCAATAAAGCACCGTCACGATAATGAACTAAATCACTTTGGACTTCTGAATCTCCCAATTCTTCAGGAAGATTCATCAACAATTGATTGAGAGGACTGTCAATAGGTGGTTCAATATTTCGAGAAATTAAGATTTTTAATAATGTATCTGCCAATTTTGACTTAATCAAACGAAAAATCCATAATGTAAGTAAATCACCACCAAGATTTCTATGACCAGTTGTTCCTAGAAGTCTAGGAGTGATGCGAAAATAACTACCACCATTTCCTCGATCTTCGCCTTCCTCAAAAATAGCTAATTCTTCATACAACAATTGAATCAAAGCAATATCTGTAGTTCCACCACCTAAATCATACAACAAAATATTTTGATAAGAACGACCATATTTATCTTTTCGACTGCGAGCCATTAAACCATGCATACCACAAACTGGATCTGCACCGATTTCTTTCCAAATATAGAAAATAGCTGCTGCGGTGGCTTCATCAAAACGAGTGTCAATTTCTTCAATTTGTAGTTCTTCTAAAATTTCTCGAATAATTTTACGCAATGAGGCTGGATACGTTGTAGGGAAAGTAGCAACAACCGAGCCTGCCCAAGTTGCATCTTGAAATTGTCCCATTTCAGCACGACGATGAATGTCAGCAATGGCACGTTTTAGAAGCTCACGATACGTGACTTTTGATAAAGCCCTTGGACTCAGCTCAACAGGGTGCCCATCACCTTCAGCAGGGATTACTTCAATCAATTGTTCAGTTCCAAAATAGCGTTTAGTAGATAAAATAAATTGACGGATGTCAATTTCACCCAATGCAGCACTATGAAGCAACAAGCTCACGCGAGCACCCATATCTACTTCAATGCCATCTGTGTCAGTATAAGAAGATACATCCTCATCTTCTGCTGCTTTCTTTTGTTTTTCATTATCTTTGTTTTCTTCTACTGATGCATCATCGAATTCAATGTCAGGTTCTACTGGTTTCTCACCACATCCAGGTGCTTTGATAATTTGCAATACACTAGAAATAGGAGCTGGACCAATGTTTCTATCTAATTCCAAAACAAAATAACGTTGTGATTCCATACTATTGGCATCAATAACTGCTTCAAAACCTTTGATCGATTCTGCTGCCAATATTTTCATAACAGGATTTTCATGACCAGAAGCTGCATCACCAGAAATTCTAGCAACTAATTCTTGCAGAATTTGAACACGAGATATATCAGACATGTTTAATAAAGCATTGTGGATAGAGTCTCGTGGTGAACCACATTCTGGAATGCCTGCAGTTGGTGCAACTAAACAAAGACTTTGCACAAAAATATCTAAATCAGTAGGCTCTAGATTGGCAATATGTTCTTCGAGCCAAATATTCATCCATTCACAAAGACCTTTCCATTGTTCTTGTCCCAATTGACCACGGACTTCTTCAGATGCAAAACAAGGATCGCGTACAGCAACTGTGGAATTGGTAGTCCCATAATCAATGGAAATTAAACCACTATATGTATTGATAACATGATCTTTTTCTTCGTTTTTCCCATCTGCTAGTTTATCTAAGGCATTGTTATCTAATCCTTCATTCTCTTCTAAATTATCTAATGTCAATTCGTTTTTCTTATTTGGTTTTTCAGCATATCCTAGTTGCAATCTAACTTGTTGAATGCATTGAGTTTCCCAACCAGCGTTTTGTCCAGTTACCTTACTCAATTTTACCATAATAGGAAATAAAGAATTTACTTTTACAGGCAATTTTTCTTGAGAAGTACGCATAGGCACTTCCAACATCCACTGTCCATTCACATATTGCAATAGAAAATTCTGAGCGTCAATAATATGTGCCAATATATTTTTAACTTTTGTTTTTAATTCCTCAGTTTCCAAAGGCAACTTGGCAGGAAAAGCAAAACGCAACTTAAAATCTTCCTTTTGTAAATCCTCATTCGTATCAATAATATATACCATGTTTTGAGGATATTCTAAATTTTTTATCTCAATAACTTTTTTTTGGGGAAAAAACTTATAAGCAGTAGGCATATGCTTCCTTTCCAGAAAAAAATTTCATCTATCCCATAACAGATGATAAACAAGAGGTGTAAATAACCCAAGCTTCCATTATAAGAAATTTCTATAAAAAAACTAGAAAAATTTTACGATAAAATAGATAAAATCATTTTTTCTGCATCTTGCAGTCGTCCTTGTTTGTCTAACCAGTCAATAAAATCTTGACAAGCAGATAAATCTCGAGATTCCATGGCGCCTGCCATTCGATTATCTGTTCGTAATACAATGTCACCTGCACCACCCGTGCTAGAAAAGAGCTTAACTTCCACAATTTTTCCACCACGGTTTTTTATGACGATAGCTTCAGCACGTTTTTTCATCTAAAATCCTTTCAAAATAATAAATTTTGTGAGGAAGTTGCTTTCTTTTTTGTTTTTTTGTTTTTCATTCCGTACATTTCAATAAATTCTTCAGGAATATCATTAAAATAAGGACTGGGCGAATTATACTGCAAACCAAACATCATTCGCCTATTGCTATGAGTTAAATATAATAAATCTTTTGCACGCGTCATTCCTACATAAAATAGACGCCGTTCTTCCTCTTTTTCTAATGAAATTTCATTACCATATTGAAAGGGGATGAGTTTTTCTTCACAGCCTGTGATAAAAACAACTGGAAATTCTAAACCTTTGGAAGCATGTAAAGACATTAACGCTACTTTTTCAATGCGTGGATCATAATCATCCAATTGTTCTTTTAGTAAAAAATGTTGCAATACGTTTTGTAAATTTTTATATTTGCTAAAAACCTCTGTTAACACTTCTTGTGAATTTTTTTGTAATTTTTTCCAAGGAAAATAACATATAGCAGATTGAAACCAATCCCAAGCACCCTCTTTTATATCTATTTTTTGCAATTGCACCAATGCTTCCATGCAATCTTTCATGTGAGACCAAAGAGGCGATTTTTGTAATATATCAATATCAAAATTTACTTGCACCATTGCATCTACTATATTATCTGCTAAAGCAGGATCATAATGCAAAAAAACACGCTTCCAAGCAAATGGACTCTGCCATTGCAATGTAATAGCAACAAGCGACTTCCAAAACTGAAGATCATTCACATTCCAAATACTCGATTCTCCTACAAGATGATAAGGCAAACTAGATTTTTGAAATACTTCTTGCAACACTTCATTTTGTTTATTTGTACGATAAAACACAGCAAAATTGCGAAACGAATACTCAATATTTTCCTGACGATTTGCCTCAAAAAATCGATGGCTTGTGCCACCCAATAATTTTTCAATCTCATTTACAATAAAATGTGCTTCGTCATATTCAGATTCTGCAACATATCTTCTTACTAATGCACCTTCTCTATCTGTATGCAAAGGACATGCCATTCGTTCCTTATTTTTTTGAATCACATGTTGTGCAGCCGTAAGAATCGGGATAGTTGAACGATAATTTTTTTGTAAAGAAAAACGAACAGCATTGGGAAAATCTTGAAAAAAATGCAAGAAATATTCTATTCGTGAACCACGAAACCCATAAATGGACTGATCAGCATCACCAATGGCTAAAAAATCAGTTGTGTCATTGATAAGCAAACGTAAAAGACGATATTGTGCAAAATTGATGTCTTGGTATTCATCCACCAAAATCATACGAAAACGATTTTGCAAAATTTCTTGTACTTCTGAATGTTCTTCTAATAATCGAACTGTTTTAACTATTAAATCATCGATATCTACAACACCATTGTCTTGCAAAAGCTGTTCATACTCAATATACACCTCTCTTATATCTTTTTCTTGCACTTCATGCGGTTGTAAACATTCTGATTTGCAAAGTGAAATTTTTTCTAAATCTTTTTTATTAAACTTAATATGAAACATATTATGATCAAACAATAGAAAATCATGAGGCAAACCTACTTTTTCATGAAACTCACGCAAAATTTCCATACAAAAACCATGGAACGTACCTATAAAAACATTACTACCACCATCTACTTTAGATAAACGTTCTTGCATTTCTAAAGCAGCACGATTCGTAAACGTTACCGCTAATATATGTTCACCTACCACGTTTTTTTGTGCTATTTGATATGCAATCCGAGCCACTAAAGTTCGAGTTTTACCAGTACCAGGACCAGCAATAACAATCATCGGAGAACCTGCATATTGCACAACTTGCTTTTGTTCTTCATTCAATTCATCATATATATTCTCCGTCAACTGATCTATTTGTTTCTCTTGTTTATTTTTTTTTTGCAAAATTTCACTTGTATGGTCATATACTACTTTTTTATTTTTTTGAGAAATAATTTCTTCTTGCTTTGAAATATTTTTGACATTTTTACTTTTAGGCAACTCTTTTTCTTCTTGCTTTGAAATATTTTTGACATTTTTACTTTTAGGCAACTCTTTTTCTTCTTGCTTTGAAATATTTTTAACATTTTTACTTTTAGGCAACTCTTTTTCTTCTTGCTTTGAAATATTTTTGATATTTTTACTTTTAGGCAAAGCCTTTTCTTTTTGATTCGAAATATTTCCAATACCTTCTACAAAAAGACAAGGTAAAAATTCTTTTTTTTCAGAATTTTCAAAAATTTTTACAATGCCAAATTCACCATCATAGCCACCTTGTAATACAATATTTCCTTGTCGTACACGTCGAATAGCTTCTGCAAAAATCGCTGAATTTTTTTTCTCTAGTATTTCTAAATCCACATTTTGTAAAATATCTAATTCAGAGCCAAAAAGTTTTAGCAATCGAAAATATTCTTGTTGCACTTTTTTAGAAGAACCACCCACCTCAAAAATTTCAGATAAAATACTTTCTAAAGGAATAATACTAGAATATGGCAATGCATTTTCAGGACGTTCTCCAAATTTTCTATCAGCCAATTCCAATACACGATACAATACTCCTAAAGTCACAGGTTTACCACAAACAGGACAAATTCCATTTTGTTGCAAAGTTTCTTCAGGTGACATGCGAACTTGACATTTTCGATGTCCATCTAAATGATATTTGCCTTCTTCAGGATAAAATTCCATAGTACCACAAAAACCTTGCCCTGTACGGAGTGCATGAAAAATACTTTCTGCAGTAATATCACAATCAAAAATATTAGATTCTCGTCCCAATTTTGACGGAGAATGTGCATCAGAATTGGAAACTAATAAATATTTATCAAGTTGCGAACACATCCAATTCATAGCTGGATCAGAAGATAATCCAGTTTCTAAAGCATAAATGTGAGAAGACAATTCAGCAAAACATTCTTCCATAGTGTCAAAGCCAGATTTAGATCCAAACAAAGAAAACCAAGGCGTCCAAATATGAGCAGGAATGAGAATAATATCAGGCGAAATTTCTAATAATAAATATAATAAATCATATGAATCTAAACCTAAAATAGGACGACCATCTGACTCAATATTTCCAATTTTTGCCAATTTCCAACGAATTTCTTGGGCAACTTTCCAATTGGGGGCCAATACAACGTGATGAACCTTTCTAGTCTTACCATGACGTTTATAAATACAACTAATTTCAGTAGTCAACAAAAAACGAATATCATATTCAGAGGCAACTCCCGGCAATGATATTTTTTTATACTCCTCTTTTAATACAAATAAATTAGAATCTGCCTCTTCTTCCAAGTACAATTCAATTTCCTCATACCATTTTGGATGCGTAAAATCTCCTGTACCTACTACTTGGATTCCTTTATTTAACGCCCAAGTATATAAATGTGGAAAATCTAAATCCTTACTTGTTGCTCTAGAATATCTAGAATGAATATGTAAATCAGCTATAAAACGCATATTGTTTGCTTTCTTAAAAAATAAAATCCTAGATAATCAAAATCATCTTAATTCTTAGACAATCAAAATCATTTTATCAAGCATCCTTATATAAAAGCATCTTACAAAGCATTCTTGTATAAAAATCATCTTAATTTCATACAAAATATTTTAAAGCATTCTTGTATAAAAATCATCTTAATTTCATACAAAATATTTTAAAGCATTCTTGTATAAAAATCATCTTAATTTCATACAAAATATTTTATCAAAAAAATATAGAGAAAACACAAAAAAATTACTAGATATCCAAAACTCACACAGCACCAAGTAAAATTTAAATTTAAATTTTACCCCAGAGCAAATCCGAGTTCACACTGACTTACTTCTCCCCCGAGCAAGATTGCCTCCCCGAGCAAATTTCGCCCCAGAGCAACTTTCCTCCCCAGAGTAAATTTGTTTCCCCAGAGCAAAATTCTCCCCTGAGCAAGATTGCCTCCCCCGAGCAACATCGCTCCCCGAGCAAGATTGCCTCCCCCGAGCAACATCGCCCTCCCCAGAGCAAATTTCTCCTATGCATTTTCATGCATTTTACGCATTTCTACACGTTTTTACGAATTTTTACGCATTTTTATTTTATTTACGAATTTCTACGTAATTCTACGTAATTCTATGCATTTTTATTTCTATTCACGCATTCTATGTAATTCTACGCGTTTTCATTGACGCATTAATAAATTTTTCACCCCAGAGCAAGATTGCCCTCCCCAGAGTAACTTTTCACCCCAGAGCAAGATTGCCTCCCCAGAGCAATCCCAACTTAGCAACTCCAACTTTACTCCCCAGAGCAAGATTGCTTCCCCAGAGCAAGATTGCTTCCCCAGAGCAAGATTGCCTCCCCAGAGCAAATTTTGCCTCCCCAGAGTAAATTTGTTTCCCCCGAGCAAAATTCACCCCAGAGCAAATTTTGCTTCCCCAGAGTAAATTTGTTTCCCCAGAGCAAAATTCTCCCCAGAGCAAATTTTGCTTCCCCAGAGTAAATTTGTTTCCCCAGAGCAAATTTTGCCTCCCCCGAGCAAATTCGCTTTCACGCATTAACGCATTTCTACGTAATTTTACGCATTTTAACTTCTATTAACGCATTTCTACGTAATTTTACGTAATTATACGCGTTTTCGTTTTCATTGACGATTTCTACACGTTTTCATGTATTTCTACGCGTTTTCATGTATTTAACTTTTTTCTTCCCAGAGCAATTTTGCTTTCCCAGAGCAATTTTGCTTCCCCAGAGTAATTTTGCTTCCCCAGAGCAAAAAAAGTGTCAAAGAAAATAAAGTATCAGGTATGTGGCACTTGATAGTGAAATGTTGGAAATGTTTATATATTAGATTCTAGTGGCGGAAGCAGCAAAGGGGGTAACTGAATGGACTTTGAGAGAAACAAATGTACCTATGAGGTTTGTGTCTGTTTCTGGAAAGTTAATAGGAATGAGACCTTCTGTGCGTGCAAGAAGATGACCTTTTTTTTTGTCAGGACCTTCAACAAGGGCTGTGTATGTTTTTTGGATCATGTTTTTATTTTGCTGGTATGTAATTTGCTGTAATGCCTGTGTGAGTTGGTGGTATCGTTGTTTTTTTTCTTCTGGACTGACGTTGTCGTCCCATGTAGCACTTTTTGCACCTGGGCGTGGTGAGTATTGTGCAATGTATGCCATGTTGAATTGGAATTCTTGAAGAGCTTGGAGTGTGTTGTTGAATTGTTCTTTTGTTTCGTCTGTGAATCCTACGATGATGTCAGTGAATATGGTGGCAGTAGGAAGAATTTGGTGAATTTGATGGATGATGTTGCGGTAGTGGTCTAGTGTATAGGAACGGTTCATTTTTTGTAGAACTTGGTCATCACCAGATTGTAGGGGAAGGTGAATTTGTTTTGCTATACAGTTATATTGTGCCATGGCTTCTAGTACGTCTATTGTTATGTCAGAAGGATGAGGCGATGTATAGTAAAGCCAAAATTTTTTCTCTTGGTTGTTTCCTAGTTTGCCGATTTTGTGTAGAAGTTGTGTAAATGTAAGCTCTTGATTGGATTTATCTTTTCCATAGGAGTTAACGTTTTGTCCTAAAAGTGTGATGGATTTATAGCCTTGATTAACAAGATCTTGTATTTCTGTTAATATTTCATCAGAGTTTCTAGAAACTTCTCGACCACGTGTGTAAGGAACTGCACAGTAAGTACAGTATTTGTTGCATCCGTTTTGAATAGGAACAAATGCGTGAAAGTTTGATGTATGTTTTGGTTGAATTTTCCAAAATCCTTCATTGTAGTCTTTGTAGAGCGTTTTGTAGTCAAAAAGGTTTATGTTTTGTTTTGTTATGATAGGTTTTTGTTTGTTTTTTGTTTGTTTTTCTAGGTATTCAGGAAGTTTTGGTAAATCGTTGATTTTGAAAATAATGTCGAATTGTTTTTGAAGTTTTTCTTCATCTATAGGAAGAACGCAACCTGAAAGGAAGGTGATGATGTCACGTTCTTTTTTCCAGTGCATCCATTTTTGGATGCGTCCATAAACTCTATTGACAGATTTTTGACGGACGGAACATGCGACTACTCCAAGGATATCTGCTTCTTCTTCGTTTTCTGTAGGTGTGTGACCTTGTTGTTCTAAAACTTGGGCAATTCGTTCAGCGTCGGACTTATTCATTTGACATCCGAGGGGAACTACGCAGTATTTCATATTATGCCTTTCTTAATTTTGTATACAATGAAATTTTTATTGGAATATGTTTAAAAAATTGTTAGAATTGTTCGACTATGATTATGTTAGAATTGTTTTATCATGATTACTATTACGATTATAATTATAATTATATCATATTTTTATTTATTTGTATGTAATTTTTATAAAGGGTTTTTTATGAAAAATTTACTATTATTATTGTTGTTGTTCTCATGTGTTTTTTCTATGGCACAGGAGGCTGAGGTTGCGACTAGTGAAGTGCCTAAAGAGGAAAGTGCAATTAGTGTTCTTGTACGAGGTGATGTAGTAAGTCAATATTGGTATAATGGTATTGTTTGTGAAAATCAAGGATTGATTTTTCAACCAGCTGTTTATTTGAATATAAATTTATTTCAAGGTAATTTTTTAACAAGTCTTGATTTTAATATTGGTACGTTTGCTACTTTTTTGGATAGTCCTGTTTCAGATGTTGCTGATGGATCTACAGATCATCATTATGAACAAGATTTGTATGTAAGTTTATTTTTTCAATTGGCTAAATGTTTGACTTTTGATGTGACGTATGCACTTTATGGAAGTCCAAATGATTCGTTTAATACATACCAACAATTGGAATTTGGATTTGTTTTTGATGATAAAGCATTGACAGGGGCTATTTTTGGTATTCAGCCCTCTATTCGTTTGATAGCAGAACTAGATGGTGCTTGTGATGGACAAAATGAAGGTGTATTTTTATCTCTTGGAATAAATCCAAATATAGATATTTATTGTTTTCAAAATGATGAAGATGCTATTAATTTTAGTCTGCCCATATCAGCTGGTTTTAGTATAGATAACTATTATGAATTTGGTGCACCAGATGATAATGATCTTTGTTGGGGTTATATGTCTATTGGTGCTAAGTTAAATGTACCTTTGGCATTTATTCCTGCACGATTTGGAAAATGGTCGGGGTATGTTAGTGGAACTATGTTGGTTCTTGATAGTCAATTGGCAAATTATCAAGGTTGGGCTATTGATAAGGAAGAAAATCTTCATTTTTTTGTTAGCACAGGTCTTGCTTGGAATTTTTAATTTTGTTTGATTTTTTATAAAGATTTTTGTAAACTTTTACCAAATCTTAATTATTGTATTTTTATTTGTAAGATTTTACAAATTTTATAAAAATAAATAATAATTAAGATTTAAGATTTATTATTAGAATCTTAATTATTGTATTTGTTTTTGTAGAATTTTGTAAATTTTATAAAAATAAATAATAATTAGGATTTTTTAGTTTTCTACAATATTTTTTTTGTAGCTTTATAATTTTTTATTTTGTTTCAAAGGAGTCTTTTTATGAAAATCCCTTATGTGGATGCTGATTCTCCAATTCGCGATTTTTCGATTCGTGCGTTGATTGCAGGTATTGTTTTTGGTGCAATTTTTGGTTCAGCCAATGCATATCTCGGTCTACGTGTTGGTTTGACAATTAGCACAGCGATTCCTTTGGCTGTGATTTCTGTTGCATTTTTTAAATTTTTAAATATTTTTGGAGCCAAATCTTCAATTTTGGAAGCCAATATTTCGCAAACTGCTGGTTCTGCAAGTTCATCTTTAGCATCAGGGATTATTTTTACAATCCCTGCGATGTTTATGTGGGGGATGAAACCAGAAATTTTACAAATTGCAATGTTGGCTTGTTTAGGTGGTACGTTAGGTGTTTTATTTATGATCCCTTTACGTGAGTTTTTAATTGTAAAGGAACATGAAAACTTACCGTATCCCGAAGGAACGTCTGCTGCTCGTGTTTTGATTGCTTCTGACGAAGGAGGTGCAACTGCAAAGTTTGTATTTTTAGGGATGGGAATTGGTGCTATTTATAAAGCATTTTTAAGTTTTATAAAGATTATTCCTGAAACTGTGGCTTTGAAGTTGAATGCGATTCCTAAGGCAGTTATTCAGTTTGAAACTATGCCAGCATTGTTGGGTGTAGGCTATATCTTGAATTACCGTATAGCATCTATTATGGTTGCTGGCGGTCTTTTATCTTGGCTTGTTTTAATTCCTACTATTGCATATTTTGCTGGCGGGATGACAAGTCCGATTGCACCTGGTACAACGTTAATTTCCGAGATGTCTGCCCAAGAAATTTGGAAAAATTATGTTCGTTTTATTGGTGCTGGGGCTGTTGCATTTGCTGGTATTTTAACTGTCTGTAAAGCACTTCCCACGATGTTTTCTTCCTTGAAGATTGCATTGAAAAGTATTGTGGATAAAAACGTAGCAGCAGAATTAGAATCTGTCCAAAGAACTGATCGTAGTTTATCTATGAAAACTGTTTTTATTGGTGTTTTCATAGTATTGGCCATTTTAGCTACTGTTCCTGGGATCATTGGTATTAACACTACTTGGTATACGCGTCTTATCGCAGCTATTTGCATTGGCATTTTTGCCTTTATGTTTGTGACTGTATCTTCTCGTATTGTTGGCTTGATTGGCGTTTCTTCTAATCCAACATCTGGCATGGCTATTGTAACTATGTTGGGCACAAGTCTGCTTTTTGTGCTAATAGGTTGGACAGATGAATTTGCTAAAGCAGCTGTGATTACGATTGGTACTGTAGTTTGTGTAGGAGCGTCTATTGCTGGTGATATTTCGCAAGATTTAAAATCAGGATATTTATTAGGTGCAACTCCAAAAAAACAACAATTAGCTGAATTGGCAGGCGTGATTGGTACAGCATATTTAATTGCTTTTTCCGTTTGTAAGTTAGGAGAAGCATATACTTTTGGTAGTGCAGAAATTCCAGCTCCTCAAGCTACATTGATGAAAACTGTTGTAGACGGTGTTTTATCGTCTAATTTACCTTGGGGTTTAATTTTAACAGGTGGAATGATTGCACTTGTAGTTGAAATTATTGGTCTTCCTTGTCTTCCTTTTTCTGTAGGTGTGTATCTACCTTTATCCACAATGACTCCTGTTTTTGTTGGTGGTTTAATTCGCCGTTTCGTAGAATATCGCAATAAAAAAAGTAATGTAGTCGTAGGAAAGGATGCGGAACAACAAGCAAAAGAACAAGGCGTATTATTGAGTTCAGGCTTAATTGCTGGGGAAGGTATTTTAGGCATTGCAATTGCATGTTTTGCTTTAGTAGCTGGTCATGCTCCTAAAGGTGTTGGTTTTACTATTCCTGGCGTATATGGTGAAATTATTTCTTTTGCTTTATTCTTGTTACTAGGTGCATATCTTTATAGAATTGGTAGAAAAAGGTAAATTTTCTTTATTTTTCATGATTTATTGATAAAATAGAGAAAAGTTTGTAACTTTGCTACATTATGTAGTAGCAAAGTTACGTTATATATACATAATATATCATTTATAATTTACCATCTTGCTTGGCGTTGCATTCTATAGACAGGCTTGCGAAGATGCTTTTTAATAGCAAGTAGGATTTCATGTATTAGGGGAGTTCAATGCCCGAAAACGAAGAAGAAGTACGAAGTACAGAGAATATTCCAGTGATTGATGATGCGATGTTAGCGAAAAATGCAGTTATGCGTGGTTATATCACAGATAAGCATTTGGAAGAAGCTCGTTTCATTCAATTGCAGTTAAAAAAAGAAGGCACAACCATGAGTCTTGGAGAAATTTTGCTACATAAGCATTATTTAACCATCACTCAATTAAAACGATTAAAAACAGATTTTGAAGCAGTAGAAGATGATGTATATCCAGAAATTAAAGGATATGAAATTATTCGAAAAATACGAAAAGGTGGTATGGGAACTGTTTACAAAAGTCGTCAAATAAGCATGGATCGTGTGGTTGCCTTAAAAATTTTAGCACCTGAATTAACAGATGATGAAACATATATTAAACGATTTTTAATAGAAGCAAAAGCAGTTGGCAAGTTGAATCATGAAAATATTGTGGCTGGTTTTGATGCTGGTGCTTGGAATGGTGTGTATTATTTTGCTATGGAATTTATTAATGGTGAGACGATCCAAGAAATGTTGAGACGTGATAAGACACTCCCACTGCCTTTTGCTTTAAATGTTGTGTACCAAACAACGAAGGCTTTGGATCATGCAGCCAAGCATCGAATCATTCACCGTGATATTAAACCTGGAAATATCATGATCAATCACAATGGTGTGATTAAGTTGTGCGACCTTGGTTTTGCTAAAACTTCTAGCATTGATTTATTGACAAAAAAGGGTACGACATTAGGCACACCTTATTATATGTCTCCAGAACAATGTCGTGGATTACCAGATATTGACATTCGAAGTGATATTTATTCACTAGGAGCCACTTTTTATCACATGTTGATGGGAAAAGTTCCTTTTACTGGACGAACAGCTTCTGAAATTTTGAAGAAACATTTAGCAGAAGAATTAGTAATCCCTCAAGAACAACGTGCAAAAATAGGAGAAGGAATTTGTCACATCATTGAAAAGATGATGGCCAAGAATCGAGAGGATCGATACGATAGTCCTATGGATCTTTTGCATGAATTGGAGCCTGTTATGGCTCGATTCCATGCACCTAAAATTTTAATGATCCATCCCACAAGAAATACATTAGGAAATGACCTTGCACTGTTAATTGCAACAGGTGCCTATGAAGAAGGAGTGATGATCGATATTATTCCTGGAGAAGATGTTAAAGCAGAACAATTACGAACTGCTGGAGCCATTATTATTGGCACTGTGGGAGACAGTCAGATTTTACCACAGGATATTCAGGCAGTATTAGATATTATGGAACGGTTTTCTCAAGATATGCGTGGAAAATTGGGCAGTGCTTTTGTGGCATATGCTCCCAATTCGAGTCCAGAAAATTGTTATTATCAATTACAGACAATTTTTTATCGTATGATAAATTTAGGCATGGTAGTGCAAGGCAGTTTTGAGGGTATTTTGGGCGGATTAGAAAATATGGACGATCCTGAATCACCTCAAGCGGAACGATGTAAAGATATTGGACGAAATATTAGCACTATGCTTTTATATATAACTGCTGGAAAACAAACGTTTCATTCTTCTTCTGATAACAATCAGCCCCTTGATTTTTCTTAATATATGTAAAAATACAGTCGACTACAGTTAAAGTCGACTGTATTTTTATTTACTGTGGGGAATAAGAAAAAATTATTAGAAAGGTTTTTATATGTTTTCTTTTTCAATGGTTTCACAGAAAAATAGCTTATGTTTAGAATCTCTGTGGGAGCTTGGCATTTACTATTATGAAATTGATGTTGAACAAACAATTTCTCTTTCTTTACCTTTTACTATATCCAATGTTTGCATGAAGTATGATTCTACTCAAAAAATGAATTGTCTCTCCTCAGAAAATAATGAAGAACGAGAAGCAGCAATCTCAGAAGCTATGGAAACAGCGACAAAAGCAATTTCTGTTCGATCTCCTTTTGTGGTGATTCGACCAGAACAATTATTGCTTCCTAGCACCACAAGTCCTTCTGAGGAAGATCGGATAGAACGGAAACAAGTAGGTGATATGAGACTGGAAGGATATTGTAGGGCTCTATTTACTTTATCTAAAAGTTTTCCAGAAATTACATTTTGTATTTTACCTGCCTCTTCTTGGAATGAATTTCCTTATATTCCTGAACTCCGATTGATTTTATCTGATCTAGCAAATGAAAAAATTGCATATTGGCATAACACTGCGTCTGCATGTTTATTAGAAAAAGAACAAATTTGTGAACAAGGGGAATGGATTGATGTTTTTGCTAACAATGTTGTTGGCATTCATTGGGAAGATTTAGCCAATGATTCGGGCATATATGCAAATGTGTTTACAGAACGTTCAATTTCGCACCTCCGTTCTCTATTGCCAAAAAATATTGTGGAAGTGATTCGTCTCCGTCCCAATTGTGAACTTTTTGAAGTGTCTTGGACAATAGATTTATTACATAAATAAAGTAGAAAGGGTTTATGTACTATGGATTCTTTTGTTCCAACAGAAGATGCAAAACTTGGCATAATAAATCTTCCTAAAGGAACTCAAATTGGCGGATATACTATTATTCAAGAAATCAGTCGAGGTGGGATGGGAATAGTGTACCTTGCAGAAGATCCACAATTAAAACGACATGTTGCTTTAAAAATGATTATTATGCAAGCAACAGAAGGGCAGGAAAGGTCGCTAAAACGTTTTTTTCGTGAATCAGCCATTTGTGGAAAAATGAATCATCCCAATATTATGAAAGTTTACAATGCAGGCACGTATAAAGGAAATCCATATTTAGTGATGGAATATATTGAAGGTGAACCTTTACTAGAGTATGTAAAAAAACAGCCAGAAAATGATTGGAATTGTTTTGCCAATATTATGTTAGAAATTGTTCGAGCTTTGCAATATGCTCATAGTAAGAAAATTGTCCATCGTGATTTAAAGCCAGATAATATTTTAATTCGTCCCAATGGTCAGCCCGTTGTTTTAGATTTCGGGCTTGCTCGTATTGAAAATGATATATCTTGGCAATTGACTCGCACAGGAGAAATTATGGGGTCCATATATATGGCTCCTGAACAAGCAGCGGGGGAAGCCAAGTACGCAGATAATCGTGCTGATATTTATAGTATGGGTGCAATTTTTTATGTTATGTTAACAAAACAGCCGCCCTTTTCTAGTGATCAAACTATGAAATTATTGCGTCAAATTCAACATATATATCCACCGAATCCTTGTACTATTAATGAATCTATTCCACGTGTCTTAGAAGAAATTGTCTTGCACTCCATGGAAAAAAAGCCAGAACATCGCTTTCAAACTGCTAATGAAATGGAAAAATTGTTGCAAAATTTTTTCAAAGGAAAGACAAAAGTTTCGTTGCGATACCAACAAACTTTATGGTTGCGACAACATAAGCAATGTATCCAAAAAACAGGGATGATTACGGCTTTTTTAAGTATTTTAGCTATCTTATTTTCTTTTTATTTTTTCAGCACAAAGAAGTCTTCTAAAATTTCTTTTGATGATAATGTCCATTTTATATTATCATTGGAAAAAAATTATGAAAAGGGATTGCAAGAATGGAATGAAACGATGATTCCTGCATGGAAAAGTCGTTTTCAACATTGGTTAGGAAATTTTTGGAGTGAACTAGGCACAGTATATGATCAGCAAGGAGATGATTCGAAAAATATAGATAAACAGGAAAAGATGTATAATAAAGCCATTATGTATTTTTCAAATATTGGCAAAATTTTTCCTAGAAAAGTAGATAATTATCAAAAATGGAATAATACATATAGAAAACTTTATCAATTATATCCTAAAAAGTATATTGACAATTATCATGATATACTTTCTAAATATATTGAATTGCAAAAATGGGATTATAATTTATATATTGAACGATTTCATGTTTGTATTCAAAAAGAAAAGTATGAAGATGCAAAACAAGATATCTTAAAAGCAATTCAATTAGATCCTGCAAAACCTGATGCATATATATTGTATCTTGAATATTTATTAGATCGTGGAACTTTAGATATCTATCAAGAACTCATTGCTTGTATTAAATGGTTTTATAGAAGGAGAACTTCTGTAAGTATTCCAGATTTATTGCACCATAAAGATTTTTGTTATCAATTTATAAAAAAGGAATATGATCAATATTTTGTTATGGATGAAAATCAATACGAATGGGATGAAAAAAAATGTGAACAATTTTTAATATCCTATAGCACTCAATTTTCTTCTATTCCTCAAGAAATATGGAAAAGGATGTTTATCCCTTTTGCTAAATATGAAAATTTTTTCCCAGTCTTTGATAAATATAGAAAAACAGCGTTTTTAGAAAAAGACAAAGAAAAATATGACTTACTTTTCCAATGGTATATTGATGCACAAATTCCACAATATCTTTTAGATTTAGCAAGTTATTTTACTGGTGCAGATAATGACGTTCTTTTAAAAATCAATCGAAATTTAGAAGTGACATTAACTTGTTTAGAAAGAATTTTAAAAGATGAGAGGCAAGAATTAAAGTTTCGTTTTTTTTCAGCATGTGCTCTTGTAGCCTTGAGAAATCCCCAAGCAGATAATATTTTAAGAACAATTGCAAATGAAAAAAAAGGTATTCCTTCTGTCTTGGCTACTTTAGCATACAGTCAAAGTTACCCTTTAATACCTTTACAATGGACGTCAGCAGATTGGCTATCTTTACAAAATTATGTACATAATCCATATATTAAGGTCATATGGATACAATATTTGCCAGAAAAACAAATACAATGTATAGCACCATTATTAGATGATACGCATCCTATAATTCAACTTTGGGCAGCAAGGCGAGTGTTGTTGTCAGAGTATGATACATTTTCTATTACGTGCATAGAGAAAGCAAGAAATATTGTAGTTGATAATTTACAAAATATACATCAACTTGATTTCTGTAGATTCTGTATAGATATTTGTTATCGATTATGGGAACAAAATTATGACTTAATCATCCATATGATAAGAAAAAAATTTTCTCCAACAGATCGGGATTATGCTAAATATATACAAAATTATAATATTTTAGAAGAATCTTTACCAAAAATTGCATGTTTTCTTACTTCACCAGATGAAAATTTACAATGCCATGCTGTTCATTTATTGATGTATCTCACATCATATAGATGGCGAAAATATAGTATGGAGACACTCGATGTTGCAAACAACTATGAAGAACATCGTCACAAACCAAAATATAAATTTTTAAATACTTTTATACAGAGTCCGTATAAAGATAAGATTATATCTTTAATATCTTATCTTACAGAACCTCAAAAGCATGCATCCACGAATAAAGTGGCTAATATATTACATTCTTTTCTAAATATTGCAGGAAATTTATATACTCAAATAGATAAAGAAGTCTCGCAATCTATGAATGATAGTGTAGCAAAAATAAAAACAAAAATGATGCTATTAACTGTTTTGTCTGAACATAATCAATATGATATTGTTATACCTATATTAAGTAGTGAAAAAACAAGTATGCTAGAACAAATATCTATTTTTAGCTCCTTAAGATTAGATAAAAAACATATATTTGATAGAAGTTTCAATCTTATCGCAAAATTAGAACAAATAGAATCGCCTATTATCAAAACATTATTGTGTCATTGCATGATGCTTTTACCACCTCCCAGTGATCAGTTGTTCTTTAGAAAATATTTAACTTATAAAGATTATCATATGCAAGTTGGATGTTTAAGTGGAATAGCTAAAAAATCTTATAAATCTTTTTTAGAGATAGTTAAGAAAAAGATGCTCACAGAACGAGACATGTTGCAAGAGTGGGCTACTTATGCATACGTTACTATACTAGGAAAAAATTATTTTCATAGATTGCCAAATATAAAAACGTATGTATCAGAATCAGAAAAGAAAGGTGCACTATACGCCTATATTTATATGATTCATTCTAATATTGAAAAATTAGAAAGAAAGATGGACTATACCAATGACAAAAAAACAGGCGATGAAGAAAATTTTATAAATTTTATAGATGGAGACTTAGATTGGGATTTAATGTATTATTATTCTAATTTTATAAAAAAAATGATCCTTCATTTTCAAACAAAACCATATAAAAAAACTTCCAATGCATCTTTTTTAGAAGAACAGAGTTTAGAGGGATATTTGACTTGTTATAAAGCAGCCTTGCAATTACATTCCGAATTGCCCAATTTTTTTGCTCACAATCTCAATATATTATTAGAGCAAGGTTTGCTTTATTTTGTACTATCAGATAAACTTCAAAAAGAAAATCCTACATTATCTAAAAAATTTTTAAACCAAGGTTTTGAGAATATAAGAAAATGTTACGTTCAAGAACCTAATGATGCTTTAGTTCATAAATATTTGTGTTATGCTTATATGAAAACAAATCAATTTAAAGAAGCAGAACAAGAACTACAAAAATGTTTACATAAGAATCCTTGGGAATTAGAATTTTGGCAATGGTATAGTAGAATTGTTGATAAAGATAAAAAAGAAGAGGTAGAAACATATTATCAATATCTGTGTCAAAAAGAAAAATTATATCAGAAAGAAGAATTGACAAAATATTCGATACGAGATTTAATACAAACAAAAGATCTATATATTCAATGGCTATTTGATAATTTTTAAACAAAACAAAAAAAAGAGTGTCTAACAAACTATTAGACACTCATATCATTGATATTAATAATATGTTCTATATTATTGATAGTATATCCATTTTAAAAATGGATAGATACTTAATATAAAATAAGAGATTCTAAATTTTTATTGAATTTTATATAGATTCTGAATTAGGAACTGTTTCTTTCTCATCATTTTGAAATAGACATACAATAGGGGATGCATATGCATAGGATGTAAAAGCAATCATTATAATTGTAACCAATAAATTTAGTTTAAAACCTATCATTACTATTAAAAATAATAAGATCGACAAGATATATACAGGACGTTTATTTTTTAAAAGTTGAATTCCCATATGAATATAAGGTATGTTACTCACCATTAAAACACTGAGTAAAATAGCATTCATTGCTACAATCACTTGGTAGTAATGCATAGGTAAATATTGAGTTAAAAATTGACTGCAAAGAATAAGAGAAGCGAGAACACCAGCTGCTGCTGGAGTGGCTAATCCTTTAAAATAAAGGTGGGAAGATTCATCTTGTTCTGTTTCCACATTAAAGCGTGCCAATCGACAAGCAGCACAAAGAACAAAAGGAAGACAAAGCAACCAACCAACAAATGGACTGAAGCAACTTGAATTTTGAACAATAAAAGATTGTGTTAAAAATGCAGGAGCCACACCAAATGTGACCATATCTGACAAAGAATCTAATTGTTCTCCAAAATCGCTACAACCTTTAGTCAAGCGAGCTACTTTCCCATCTAGCATATCACAAATCATGCCTAAAAATATAAACCATGCAGCTGGAATCAGATATCCATCAGAAATATATGCAATAGCAAGAAAACCACATAGTAAATTTCCTAATGTAATGATAGAAGGAAGCATTTTTAACAATTTCATAATATATGTCCTTATTTTATGTTATTAATAAATTTTATTTTAATATAATATTTATCATAAAATTTATACTAATCTGTATAGTATATAAATTAAATTTAAATTAATTATTAATTAGCAAAAATTATACCAATCTTTATAATAAGAATTACATACTGCAAAAATCGTACCAATTTTAATAATATAAATTATTTATTGCAAAATTCATACCAAAGCTTTATAATATGAATTATTTTTTTTTTAATATACTGTACAATTGCATGTGTTGTAATTTTTTTTACAAAAAATGCAAGTTTTATTTTCAAAGTGCAAGAAAAAAATGGCACGGAGGTAAAAAATGGATTTGATCATAAAGAACGGTACAATTGTAACTGCGTCCGATATGTATATTGCTGATCTTGGTGTCCAAGATGGTGTTATTGTGCAAATTGCACGATGTATCTCGGAAAACGGTGCTAAAATAGTCGATGCTTCTGATTGCTTTGTATTTCCAGGCATGGTAGATGCACACGTCCATTTTTCCTTACCTGTAGCGAATACTGTTACTAGTGATGACTTTACGAATGGGACAAAAGCTGCTGCATGTGGCGGAATCACAACGATCCTAGATTTTGTTACGCCAGCTCCTCAAGATAGTCTGATGGAAGCCATCAAAGCTCGACGAAAAGAGGCTGATGGCAATGTTTGTATAGATTATGGTCTACATGCTGGCATTACAAATTGGTCTTCCATGAAACATGAAATTGATGCTGCATTTGAAGCTGGCATATGTAGTTTCAAAATGTTCATGACATACAAAGAACGTGGGCTGATGTCAGATGATCAAGCTTTATTTGAAGCTTTAGAAGTCATGAAGAAAAAACATGGTATGATTTCTGTTCATGCAGAATCTTCCCCTGTTTTAGATGTTTTGGCTAAGCGTTACGAAGCAGAATACTCTAAACATGGCATACATGGTCTTTCTTTATGTCGCCCTGATATCATTGAGGTTGAGGCAGTGGAAAGAGCCATTCGATGGGCTGAATTGAGTGGTGGTCGTTTATATATTGTGCACCTTTCCACAGCAGAAGGGAGAAAAATCGTGCGAGAAGCACGAGAACGAGGCGTAGATGTTTTTGCAGAAACTTGTCCGCAATACTTATTTCTAGATGATACAGTATTTGACAAACAAGATGGTCATTTATACAGTTCTTGTCCTCAAATTAAAAGTAAAGCCAACCAAGAAGGACTATGGAAAGGAATTTATAATCGTGATATATCTGTTGTGGCCACAGACCATTGTGGGTTTACAAAAGCACAAAAAAATATGTGGGGAGGCAATTTTACAAAACTTCCGTTTGGCGTTCCGAGCATTGAGACAGTGCTTTCATTGATGTATACAGAAGGTGTTTTAAAAAGAGGGATATCTCTACATCATCTTGTGCAACTGATGTCCTACAATCCTGCTCGTATTTATGGGATGTATCCACATAAAGGAACCATTGCGATTGGTAGCGATGCAGACATTGTAATCTTTGACCCTAACTACCAAGGTAAAATAGATTGTACACAATTACAAACAAATTGCGATTGGTCTCCTTATCAAAATATGAAATACCAAGGCATTGCCAAAATGACTATTAGCCGTGGAAAAATACTTGCAGAATATGGAAAATACATAGGAGAAGAAAAAAAAGGAAAATATCTATATCGACCAGCTAGTTTTAGCTAGTTTAGAAATTTAAAAAATATGTTCTATAGAACATAAACATCTATTCTTTCCATTAGGGTAACATATGAAGTCTACTCATTTTTTACAAAAATTTGTCCGAATTAGTTTGACATTTCTTGCCATAGGAGCGGGAGCTTATTTCTATATCCATAAAGAAATACCAAAATCTCCTCAAAATGAAGCATGGGAAAAATTTTCTGCACAATTAGAAAAAATACAAATCATGCAACAAACCCATGTTCCTACACAAGACATGAAAATAGACGAAGAAATAAAAAAGCTCTTGGATAAAAGCAACAAACTTCATGAAATGGTATTATGGAAACTGGAAGAAGTCGAAGACACACAAAAACGATTGCAAAGAGACATTGCTTCTTTAAAGGAAGCTTCTGCCCTTTTAGTAGATATTCAAAGTGGGAATGAGTCTCTAGAAATTCAAATACAAATTTTGCGAACAAAACAAGAAAATTTACAAAAAGAAATTACCAATTTACGATCCATCTTAGAAAATAAATCAAGTTTACCTATAATAGAAACTAAAAAAGAGGAATCCATTTCACAAAAACTAATTTCCCCTACGCATACAATAGTACCATCAACATCAACAACGCCATTATCAATATCACCGATATTAGACATGAGTGTAGACGATAGATCCTTTCAATCTTTAGTTGTATTAGATTCTCAAATAGAAAAAGTCCATATACAAGGCGAGTTAACGTCAAAAACAAAAGAACATATTTGGTGTTTTGAAAATCGCACAAAAGAAATATTGCAATTGACCATGGATGAATCTGTTCAATTTATGGGGAAAACAAAAATTCAAGAACCTTATCAAAAAATTGATGAACAACTTTTGAAATCTTCTCCCATCTATATAAAAATATACTCAGAAAATACACATATGCCTATTTTATATAATTTTATGGTGCAAGCTGGTGTTTCTCAGCAAAATGAAACTTTTATTCAAGCATTCAATGAAAATTGAATGTAAACTCAGGACAAAAGTTTTATATAGCACAATAAAAATTGTAAGAATTAGTATGAAAGTTGTATATAGCACAGTAAGAGTTTTAAGAATCAATATGAAAGTTGTATATAGAACAATAAGATTTTTCAGAATCGAGCACAATAAGATTTTTCAGAATCAGTATGAATGTTGTATATAGAATAATGAAATTTTAAGAATCTATGTAAATGAGCGATAAAGTATCTTAACTTTATCGCTCATTTTATTTAGACCAAAATGACATTTATATTTCTAAATATTTAAAAAACTTTTTTCTTGCATATATTGTAATGCTTGTTCTTTAGAGCATTGTTTTTGGTACATGATAATAGCAACTTTTGCATTGTTTGCTTCTAGTAAAAGTTGATGGGCTGTTTCTTTAGAGCAACCTGTGATTTGAGAAATGATATTTGTGGCACGTACAATGAGTTTTTCTGAATTGGGTTTGAGGTCTACCATCCAATTACCATATACTTTTCCTAAAGCAATCATGCTCGTTGTGGTAATCATGTTGAGTGTCATTTTGGCAGCAGTTGCTGCTTTGAGTCGTGTAGAACCTGTGAGAATTTCTGATCCTGTTTGTGGTTGGATCAAAAAATCCATGAAATTTTCTTTAGGTGTGCTTGCACATAGAAGAACTGTGGCTGCGTTTTTTTGTTTTGCATATTCTAAGAATCCTAAAACATAAGGAGTTCGACCGCTTGCAGAAATGCCAATGGCCATATCATTTTCACAAATATGTTTTTCTTTTGCAGCCTCGATTCCTTTTTCTCTATTATCTTCTGCACCTTCTACTGCATGGAAAACAGATTCGGGTGCACCTGCCATGATTCCTTGGATTAATTCAGGAGGTGTGGAAAAAGTAGGAGGACATTCTGCAGCTTCCATAATGGCAAGTCGACCGCTAGTTCCAGCACCGCATAAATATAATTTTCCTCCTTTTTTAAATTTTTGGATCAGAGTTTCAATCACTTTTGTAATGATTGGTATTTGTTCTTGAACAGCCAATGCTACTTTTTGATCTTCTTTGTTCATTGCCATTAATATTTTTGGAATGCTCCACTGGTCCATATTTTTTGTTTCTGGCAGTTGTTGTTCTGTGATTAAGTGACTTAAATCTAGCATAAAATTCCTTTTTTTTATTACGATACACAACTCTATATTATTACGATGTCTACTCTCTGTATTGTTACGATACATGACTCTCTATATTGTTACGATGCATAACTCTATATTATTATTACGATGCACGACTATATTATTACGATGCGTTACTATTCAGTAAATCGCGGATAGTGTTGTTGGCTCGGTGTCGAATAAGCTGTTCTGGGTCTTTGAGTGCTCTATTTAATATATGTAGTGTAGCTTTTGTACCTAATTGATCTTTTGCATAAATCAGAACTTGCAAAGCAGCAAATCGAACGAGCGGTGCTTTATCATCCATAGCAGTTTTGATCATGATTAAAGCTTCTTCTGCTTGAAGAATTTTTCCAAGAGCAATCACAGTTTGTTCTCGAATACTAATATCGTTGTCTTGCATGGCTTTTCGCAATGCTGGGATAGTTTGACTTGTTCCCATGTCCATAAGAAAACGTGATGCCATTTTTCGAACTACAGCATTGTCATTGGACAAAGCTAGGGCAAGTGAATCTGCTGCAACAGAACCGAGTTTTGCCATAGATTCTACTGCTTCTTTTCGTATTTCCCAACTAGGATCTGTAAGGAGTTTATTTAAGTGTTCTAAAGTTTCTGGCATTTGTAATTTTCCTAAGGCACGTGTAACTTCCAAACGTACAGAGGCGTGTTTATCTTGGATTCCAGGGATGAGAGCTTGTATAGCGTCTGACGTTCCGATTTCTCCCAATGCTTCTGCTACAAGTTTACGAACTCTCCAAGAAGGATCTTCCAAAGCTTCTGCTAAAGCAGCAATAGCTTCCTTAGACCGCCATTTTTTCAAAACTTCGCAAGCACTGCAACGAACTTTTTCATCAGGATAATGTAAAGCTACCACTAAAGCTGGGAGAGCATATTCATCCATTTCCCGAAGTAAGCTAGGAAGTTCTGCATAGCGAGGGTTTTCTTTTGTGTGTAGGGCGTGGATAAGAGCAATCACAACAGGTTTGCCCATTTTTTTTAATGCATCCGCAATATTTTTTTTACCTATTTCATCTTGGTCTACGTAGGCATCAATGAGCGTATGTATGATTGTAAAAACATTGTTTTCTTGGATTCCTTGAAATAGGCGAGACCAAAGTGCTGTTTGTTGTTGAATTTTTTGTATTTTTTCTTTTGTATTACTAGGTAAGTTATATACTGGAATATCTTGTATTTGTTTTTGTAAATGTGGTAGAGATGTCTGAATAAATTCTAAGACTGTAGAATCTGTGGGCATATTAGAAACAGAAAGTTCTTCAATATTTTTTCCTTGAAATAAATGAATTAAGCGTTGGATATTTTTTAGGTCTAATTTTTCTAATAATTCCATGGCTGGTACTTTATCGTTTTGTTGTTTCATAGTTTTATATAAAGTAGCAGGCGAAATCGTTCCATCAGGAGATTGGGATTGCAATAATACTATTATTTTTTCATAAAATTTTTTTAAAAGATCTTCAGACATAATAAAATCATTTCTCAATATAATGGTTTGTGATATAATATATTTTTATGGATACATTTTTTAGAAAGGTTTTTTGTATGGTTGTTTCCAAAAAGTTGTATTTTGCTTGTGTAGCTGCTGGTTTGTTTCAAGGTTTTTGTTTTGGTTTTGTACAACTTATTGTATTTCTACTTCATAAATTAATTGGTTCCATTGCATTTGTATCATATCCACTTCATTTTTTAAATGGATTTATCATTGCCTCCTCTTTTTATTTTATTCTCACTCGTTTATTACGAGATTTATTTCTCAAAAAGCCACATGCTTTGTGCCATGGTGTGTTTTTATTTTTGATTGTGTTATTTACTTTTTTGTTTTGGTTTATTTTAATATAAAAACAAGTAAATTTTACTTGTTTTTTTATATAAAATAAGAAAGTTTGATACTTGTAAAAATTTCTTAGTTGTTCGTATAAAAAAGTATTTTTGTTTATATTAATACAAAAACAAGTAAATTTTACTTGTTCGTATTTTTTATATCAAACTGAAAGAGTGTCTGCAACTTTTAAAAAAGTTCCTGTTGTTGAGGAAGATTTTCATGTAGACCTAGAATTTGAAAGGCAAGTGGTGAAATTTTTCTTCCTCGAGGTGTTTTTTGTATGTATCCTTCTTGGATAAGAAAAGGTTCGTAGACAGATTCAATAGTATCTTCTTCTTCTCCCACTGCAACAGCAATTGTTTTGAGACCAACGGGACCGCCACCATGATCCACGAGGATTTGCAGAATTTTTCTATCTGTATGATCTAGACCGTATTGATCTACTCCCATCATTTCCAAGCCTTGATATGCAATGTCTGTGTCTAAGATTCCATTACCATATACTTGTGCCACGTCTCGAATTCTACGGAGAAGACGGTTGGCAATTCTCGGTGTTCCACGACTTCGAGAGGCAATGAGATAAGCTGCTTCTTCTGTTGTTTGGATGTCTAAAATTTTGCTACTACGTTGTATAATCTGAAGAAGGTCTTGAGTAGGGTAAAGCATAAGTTTTTCATGGATGAGGAATCTAGCTCGAAAAGGAGCAGTGAGTAGGCCTTCCCTTGTGGTAGCACCAATGAGTGTAAATGGTTTGAGTTTTAGGTTGATCGTTCTTGCACTTGGTCCTTGGTCTAATATGATGTCTATGGAATAGTCTTCCATCGCAGAATATAAATATTCTTCTACAATAGGTTGTAGTCTGTGAATTTCATCAATAAATAAGATGTCACCTGTTTGTAGGTTTGTAAGTATGCCAGCAAGGTCGCCTGCAATTTTTAGGGCTGGTCCTGATGTTATTTTAATACTAACATTCATTTCATTTGCAATGAGTTTTGCTAGTGTTGTTTTCCCTAGTCCTGGAGGACCTGATAGGAGTAAGTGATCTAAGGTGTCTTTTCGTTGATTTGCTGCTTGTATATATGTTTTTAAATTGGAGACAGTGCGTGTTTGACCTACAAATTCTTTAAATGTTTGGGGACGTAGGCTTGCTTCAACTTTTTCATCTTCTTGAATTTCGATAGTAGCCATGTCTCTTTTGATTTGTTTTTCTCGCATGTTATTTGCTTTCGCACATGTTATTTTTTTTAATTTGTTAATGAAATGTTATTTTTTAGATCTTGTATTAATTGTGTTAATGGAATTCTACTTTCTAAGTTTATTGGAGGAGATGTTGTATTTTCTAAACAATATTTATAGTATCTATAGTGAAATGTATATAATATTTGATTCACTTTGTCTATGTTCAATGTATTTTGGGAGTGAAAATCAGGGGTTGTGAGTGTAGTGAAGTTTTTTTCGCAAAAGGTTACTTGTTGTGTGGTGCTGTTTTCATCTTCTTGAAATGTAATAGGAAGTCCATGTGTTCGGCAGATAATGGGACGATATGTATATATCTGGCATTCGTTATTTTTTAAAAAGGTGCAGGATTGATCTGAAGGTTCTATGTTTTGTACGTTGTCTTGTTGCATGTTATAGAGGATAGAGTAATATTCTATGGGCCAGACTGTTAAATTTGTACAACAGCTTGCACAACCTTTTTTGCAAATAATATGGATTCCATGTATTTCTGTTAAGTGTTTGGCAATGGTATCTATATCGTCTTTAAATTCGTTATATTCTTGTATAATAGTTTTCATTTTTTTATTAACTAAAGTAAATATATTCTATAAATATTTTTATATAAGTTTTATTTATTTAATATTAAATATTATTTTATTATTTTCTTTGTTATAAAGCTTTGTAGGTTAGATTGTAGATTTTTTTATCAATGGTCAGCTTTGTATTTGATGTTGAGTATTGTATTTCCAAGTTTTATGTTATCGTTGTTGTAAAGCTTTGCTGCTTGGACTGCTTTTATGTTAATTTGTGTTCCATGTTGGCTTCCTAAGTCAATGATTACGAGTTTGTCTTTTTGAATCTGTATTAAGCAGTGGCTTTTTGATACTTTGGTGTCTTGGAGTACTATGTGGCAACCTGCTAAACGACCTATAACAATGGATTTTCTATCTACAAGTGTACATTTCCATTTTTTATTTTGATCTTTATTTTGGCCTTGAATGCATGTGATTTGTATTTTGTATTTCATTTTTTATTTTTTTGTGATAAAATTTTTTTGTTTTTATGCATTATTCTTTTTTATTCGATTATATCAGAATTTTTTTATTTTGGAAAAATATTTTATAGAATTTTATATTGGGCATGTAAAAATATGTATAAAGGATGATTATTATATGTAAAGTGAAGAAATTTATCATTATATAGAAAAAAATATTTATATTGTATAGAAAGGTCTATTCAATGAAAAATTGTGATCTTATTTGTTTTAATATTGGAGAATTAGTAACAGTAGCTGGAGAAAATGCCCCTCGTTTGCGTGAGAAAATGGGGCATTTAGAATTTGTAAAAAATGCTGCCATTGCTGTTATAGATGGTCGTATTGTAGGAGTGGGAACTGAGGAGGATGTATTAAAAAATTGGAAATCGGAATGTATGTTAGATGCAAAAGGTTGTTTAGTAACACCAGGTTTTGTCGATCCTCATACACACCCTGTTTTTGCAGGCTCTCGTGAAAATGAATTTGCTATGCGTGTTGCTGGAAAGACGTATTTAGAAATTGCTGAAGCTGGTGGAGGTATTCGTAATAGTGTAAAACGTTTTCAACAATCGTCTAAAGAAGAGTTGCGACCTGTTGTTTTAGGATATTTGAATCGTTTTTTGAAGTTGGGAACAACAACAATAGAAGCAAAGAGTGGTTATGGATTAAGTACCGCTACAGAATTGTTATCTTTAGAGTTATTGGAAGAATTAAAAGAAGAAGTGGCATTAGATATTATACCTACATTTTTAGGAGCACATGATATACCAGCAGAGTTTCGAGAAAATCCAAAAGAATATGTACGTATTTTGCAAGAAGAAATGATTCCTGCTGTAGCAGAACGAAAATTGGCTAAATATTGTGATATTTTTTGTGAAAAAGGTGTTTTTGAGTTAGAGGATTCTCGTAAAATTTTAGAAACTGCTAGAGAGTATGGCTTTTTATTAAAGTTGCATGCAGATGAGTTGTCTCCTTTAGGAGGTGCAGAGTTAGCAGCAAGTTTAAAGGCTGTTTCAGCAGATCACCTAGTTGCTATTTCTGATCAAGGGATTAAGGATATGGCAGAAGCTGGAGTAGTCGCTGTTTTATTGCCTGCAACTACGTTTTTTCTTGGTTCGTGTAAATATGCACCAGCTCGAAAGATGGTGGAAGCTGGTGTACCCGTTGCTTTAGCTACAGATTTTAATCCTGGTTCTTGTATGACACAAAGTATGCCACTTGTATTGACCATTGCATGTCTGTATCTGCGTTTATCTATCGAAGAAGTGTTTGTGGCAACCACTATAAATAGTGCATGTGCCATTGGAATGGAAAAAGAAGTCGGCAGTTTAATGGTAGGGAAAAAGGCTGATTTTGTGTTGTGGAATGCGTCTCATTATTCGTATTTACCATATCATTTTGGTGATAATTTAGTTCGTATTGTAGTAAAAGCTGGAAAAGTAGTGGTGGATAATGGATAAGATGAGAATAGGTAAGATTTTATTTTCTTTAGATGGAAAATCGTTTGAATATTTTATTACAGAGCCTGAAGTTGTTGTGGGAAGGAATATTACGTCAGAAGTTTCGATTGGAATCCCTTCTCCTAATGTTTCTAGAGTACAAGCACGTTTTCTCTGTAAAGAGGGTAAGTTCTTTTTAGAAAATTTAAGTGCAAATCAAAAAAGTTTTGTGAATGGAAAGGTTGTCCAAGGCGTTATGGAATTACCAGATAGAGCACAATTGCGATTTGGTCCTATAACAGTACAATTTTTGGTGGATGAGGTAAAAAGTAATGCCGAGTTTTTATGGGCAGAAAACAATGCAAACCAAGCCAAGCAAATGGAGGGTTCTGAAAGTCATTTGCACACTCCTACACAAGCGTTTTATGTACAACCTCAAAGGGAAAACAAATTGCATTTTCCTAAAAATGATGCAGAGCATTTGCTTGTTTTTTCTCCTCCTAGTGACAATATGAAGACAAAAAAAATTGAAACAGATGATATGCCATCTAGTAAAGGATTAGAAGATGCACAATCTAGTATAGAATTCGATGATGATGCACAATCTAGTATAGAATTCGATGATGTGCAATTTAGTAAAGAATTAGAGGATATGCCATCTAGTAAAGGATTAGAGGCTATTGCATCTGTGGATGTCATGGTTGCAGAAAAACTAGGGTTTTCTGATGTTGAAATTGAAGAATTGAATCAAAGTAATTTGATGAATGATTTTGATGAATTGCAAGATGATTCTGTTCAGTCTCATTTTTCTGAAGCTGTAGTTGCAGAAATTGCATCCAACGTTGTGGAGTCAGCACAAACTTCTGAACAAATAGAAGTTAAAACTGCCATAGCTTCTGATTCTATGGAGGAAGTTATTTCTTTAGGTGAGATAGAAAATTCTGTTGTTCATGGTAAAGAAGTAAGTAAGGCATCAGCTGATAAAGAGGTGAAGAAGGATACAGAAGAATGTGATGAAGAAGATGGACTTATAGATAGCACAGAAAATAAAGAAGAAGACGATGTTCCAGACGCTGATTTTGCATCTTGTGAACTAGAAGCAGATAGTGTTGCCACCGCAGAATTTGTGGCATCTGCTAGCAAAATAGACATTGCAGAATTAGACTTCAACGAGAGACAAGTGGGACAGGGAAAATTATTTTGTGTATTGTATAAAAAACATTGGAATTTAACAAAGGAGATTACACAAGTCGGACGGGGCGGCTATAATGATGTTTCAATTTTAGATGAATCTTGGGAAGACGTAGAATTTGCCATTATTTTTCGTCAAGGTGTATATTCTATAAAGAAAATAGGTAATATAGAAGTCCGCATCAATGGAATTCCTATGAAAAATATAGATGCTTTGTTGAAAAATGGAGATATGATTCAATGTGGGACGCATTCTTTTTATTTTTTTGACGGTATTTCTGAAGAAGAGAAAGTTTTGCAATATAATCTATTGTCTTTAGAAAAGGAACAGAAAAAAGAATGGACTTCACCATGGTTAGAGCCTAGTAAGGCTTATTGCAAATGGAATAATAGAGTGGTTTGTAATTTTCAAACTTTTAAAAATGAGGAAAGGAATGTTTCTTATTTTTTAGTGGAAAATGCATATGGCGTCTATATTTTATTATGTGAAATGGACATAGAAGATCAGGATCATTTTTTCCCATGGCTGCATGGTATTTTTTGTGCTGTGACGAATTATTTAGAATCTTGTCAAGATATTTTATTAGAAATGAATAGCCTTATTTTGCAAGTTTGGGGAAAGATGAAAATTGCAACAACAATGCTAAAAGTTAAGGACCAAGAAATTGAATATGTGAATGCAGGAAATGGAGCATTGTGTATACAAAGAGATAATGCACAACAAGAAGTGTTTTTTGGACGCAGTTTGCCGTTAGGAATATGCGAACATCCTTTTTTAGAAAGTATTACGTTACCATGGGAAGAGAGCGATTCTGCTTTTGTTGCTACTCGTGGTTTGTTGCATTGTCATGAAAAAATAGATCCTAAAGTTTACATAAAACAAGGCAAAGTAGAAAAATTGTTTTCTCAATATGTCTTGAAAAATGAGAATGTGTTCTCTGATTTTGTGGAAAGCGTACAACAAGTTCTTATAGTGGACAAACCTTTTGGTTTTGTTGTTTTACAGAATAGGAAAGAACAGCCCACAGAATATATTTGTCCCAAGTGTGGTGTACATTATCCCCTTTCTTTTTCTTTTTGTCCAAAAGATGGTTCTAAATTAGGATAATGGCCAAATCAATGTTTTTTTGTTGATTTTTATATATGAAAGTATAGGTATGGAAAATAATGGTATTTGTCCTAAATGTCAATCTGAAGTGGATCGAAGTTGTCGCCAATGTCCTAAATGTAATGGTTTGTTATTTTTTGATCAAGTTTCTGTTGAGGAACGTTTAAAAAAAATTGAAAAATTGGGGTTCACTCAACTTTTTATTCATGAACAAGAATATTTGTTAGAAAAAATTTATCAACATGATTATGTGGTACGTATTTTTGGTACGATTCCATTTTTTCTTTTGTTTTCTGCAATATATGGGTTTATTTGGGGTTATCATAATGGATGGAATAGTGCATGCATGATGGCATTGAAATTAATAGGGATTTTGTCTGCCACATTGTTAGTTTCTTTGCCTTTGCTGTTTACTATTAATATTATTGTGGGAACTTCGCTATCTTTTATGCAAATTTTTTTAACTTTGCTTTTAGTCAATTATTTAATCGGAATTTCGTTATTGTCTGTATCACCGATCATGGCTTTATTTTTGGTCTATCCAGATTCCAAAGGATTTTTGCAAATTTTAAATATTGCATTATTTGCTATATGCTCTATGATTGGGCTTATGTTTCTTTGGCGTGCTATGGATTATTTCCAAATTCGTAGTGGTGCTAGTTCTGGCTCTTGGGTTATAAAGGTATGGTCTGGATTGTATATATTTATTATGATTCAATTAGCTTGGACAGCAAATTTCTTTGGAGATTTAACAGAAATTTCTTTGTTTAAACAATTGGAATTGGAAGGTAATTTTTATATGGTTTTATATCAAATTGCAGAAAAGTTGATGGGTGAATAAGATTATTTTGGAGTGTCTGATATTTTAGTGTCAGACACTCTATTTCTTTTTCATGTGTCTGCTTTTTTTTCTTTTTAATTGTGTCTGTTTTTTTGTTTATTTCGTTGATTTTTAATACACTTAGTATTTTGTATATATATTTTTTTAAACAATTTTTACTTCAAAAGATTTTTTTTCTTTTTCAGGAGTTAGAAATTGTTTAAGACCATCGAGTCCTACTTCATCTAGCTGATGGCGGATGCGTCGAATGTCATCACGAAATTTAATGCTATCTTCATAAGCTTTTTGTTCTGCTGAATTTTTTTTCCCTGTAATAGCTCCCATAGCAATTTCTTCCGTAGGGGGCATCATTCCTGCGGAAATAATATCAAAAATATAAATCATACTATCTATATAGGATGAAATTTGTTCTATATTTTCTTTTGTAATATTTTGAGGTTGGCATTGAGGGCGGATTTTTTTTAACTGTCCTGTGACACGAAATGCAAGAGCTTTTAAACTACTTAACCCTTCGGAAATAAGGGAAAATCGTTTTGTAAAAGCAATGGCTCTTTTTTTTCGCACTTCTTCTGTGATCATCATAATAACAACTGATAAAATAGTTGCAATGATAAATCCTAAAAAAAAAGGAATAAATGGATTCATATATATATCCTTTCGATGAATCTTTTCTGGAATCTACTCATTTTTAGTCCAAAATTAAAATTGTACTATTTTTATATTGTTTTCTATATATTTATTGATAAAAAGAATATTATACTATGAAAGACCGTTATTGGTCAAAGAAATTTTTTGACATTTTATATCAACTAAAGTAGAATGAATAGAATTAATTGCAAGTACTTTGAAAAAAGGAAGGAAATATGGCAACAAAAGATGCTCCCGATGTAAATCGAAAGCAGAAATTGCAAATGCAATTTCTGTGTAAAAATATTGAATCTGAAAAAAATACAATGGAGAGTTTTTTGGACGAGGAGGTGCCGCGTCAGCTCGTAGAACAAGTGCGAGAAGTGATGAAGCATTTAATGGAACGTGCGGTAGACATTCAAAAAAAACGTGGACAAAAAACGTTTCAAGAACGAATGGAGTTGAAAAATACAGATTGGTTATGCAGTAAATTTCGTAAAATAAATAAATTACAATATTGGCATTTATTGCAAATTTTATATAAATTCCCCAATGATTTTCAAATTGGTGTAGATGAATTTCTCTCTCAATATATTAGAAAATCACCGCATTTTAAAGAATTGAATAAAATAATCCATTTAGATGTATATATTTCTAATAATTGGTCTTTTAAGCGATTTTTAACAGATTGCATTGCATTTGCTCGTTTACGTCGTTTACAATTAAAGTATATGCAAGAATCAAAAGATGAAAAAACAGCATTAGAACGAGCTACACAGATAGAAAAAGAATTTTCTGTGATTCCAGATAATTTGATTTTAGAACGTCGTTTAGGTGGAAATCAGAATATTGCTATGTTTAAAGGCATGGACATTTCAAAGAATGTGCCTGTTTTTATTAAATATTTGCGACAAGATTTTCAAGAAGAAAAAGGCATGACTTTGCAAGAGGCTAAGAAACGTTTTGAACGAGAAGCACAAGCCTTTGAAAAGTTAGAACGCCATAGGAAAGCAAAAGAACAAGCCGTCCAAATGTTGCTGGATCAAGCACAAAAACAAATTGAAGAAGGAAACCAAACTGGCAATACAGAAAAAATGAAGTCAGGCTTAGCATTGATGAAACAAGGCGATAAATTGCGTTGCGATCGTTATTTTGTCAAAGCATATTGTTTAGCAACTGGGCAGATGGAACGATATAGCTTAACTAAAATGGGATTTGTTCGCACAGATCCTTGTCAAGTTGGCTTCATGGTAATGGAATATGTAGAAGGAGTGAATTTAAGAGAGCTTATCGATGAATATAAAAACAAAAATACTATGTTTCCAATGAAAGTATTTATTCCCATCATGGAAGGTATTTTGCAAGCTTTAGAGTATTGTCATAATGAGGGCATTATTCATCGTGATATTCGTCCAGAAAATATTCTGATCACAAAAGATTTTAAAGTTCGATTAACGAATTTAGGTCTTGCTAAAGTGGAAGATATGACGCAGTTGACTTCCCAAGGAGTTTTTATTGGTACTCCTGGATTTGCTTCGCCAGAAGGGATTGTACAAGGCAATCAACATTCTGCAATGCAGTTATCTGAGATGGTCACAGCAACAGATCACCGTTTTGATTTATATTCTTTAGGATGCGTTGCGTATGAAATGTTGGCAGGGCGTCCTGTTTTTACTAGTAACAAACGATCGGAAGATGAACGCAACATTGAAATTTTAAATAAACATTTGCATGAAAGTCCCGTTCCTATCACCGAGTATAGAAAAGATGTTTCAGAGGCTTTAAATTTACTTATTTTAAAGCTTTTAGCTAAAAATCCAAACCAAAGATTTGAATCTGCACAAGAAGTATTAATTACGCTCCATACAGTAATGTCGTTAGGACAAAAAGCAACAGAATATACAAAAAAGCTTTTGGATCGATTACGAACAACAGAACAAGAAACTGTTTTCCCAAAAATTAAACAGCCATCTGCAGGGCGTTGGCTAATAGTAGTTGCTGTTCTCTTGCTTTTATTGACTGGCGTTTTAGTGTTTCATAAAAACATTTTTCCTTTTGTGCAAAGACAATATGGTAAGTTTTTTTCTCAACGCACATTAGATAGAGTGCAAGCACGCGAAATGCTTGGGACTATTGATAAATTTATTGTTACTTTGAAAGAAGATTGGAATAAAAACAATGAAGTTTATCTAACATTAGTCAATAATTTTTCTCCTGAAGAAGGATATCCCATTATAGTTGAAACGCTTGTTTTACAGCATAATAGTTCTAAACAAAGGATTGAAGATTTAGAATCAACGTGTGTTCGAGCTAGGTCGCATTTACTTTCTAATCCTAAAGAATCCTTAGATTTACTGACTCCTGTATTGGAATTGTCTAAACAAGATTCTATGTCTTTGTTATTAAAACGAATTTTTGATAAACTGCAATTTACACATAATCTTGCATTGCAAATTAAAAAAACAAAAGATGAAGAACATTTTGTCTTTAAAGAAAACCGAAATTTGCGTAATGATTTTTTTAGTGCAGAAGAACGTTTATCTTTTTTAGAAGAAAAGCTTTATTTATTTCAAGAAGAGTATCCTGCACAAAAAAATTATTTAGGTGTTTCTCCAGAGTTTAATAAGAAATTATTAGAGTCTAAACGAAAGATTGACATTGCAAAACAATCTATCCATGCTCTAAATGAGGCAATGATTGAAAATAATGTGCCGAAAGCAAAAGGCATTCTTCAAGAAAACAGTAAGTTTTCTTCTGTTCTAGATGATCTAGATAATTTGGAACATCAACTCACAACATTAACAGATAGCAATGCAAAGAAAAAGGCAAATTGGGAATTACAATCGACGTATAGTCGAGGTTCTTCCTATCTAGATACCATTGCACAACAATTGCAAGAACGACTTGTGTTTGCAAAGACAGTACGTAGAGAACATGCGAAACGAAAACAAGGTTTACAGGATCCTGTGGATTTATGGGGTAGAGTAGATATAGAAATTAGTAGAATTAAAGAAGAACGAGAAAAACTGAATAATTTCTGGGCACAGAGCAAAAGCCAAGAAGTCCTTGCTTTTTCACAAGAAATTTTAAAACAAACAGAGCCGCTTGTTTTAAATGATTTGCAAAAATTTATTGAAAATGAACAAGAAGCTGTTAAAAAAATTGAAGATGATTTACGTATTAAAAAAGCAGCATCTAAGAAACAAAGTGTGCAGCAACAACAACGAATTGCTGATTTTCTGTCAAAATTACGTTCTCAATATCAAATAGTAGTAAATGCAAAGATACAGTGGAATAAAGCAATAGAACAATTTCAAAAAGAATTTCCTGATAAAATTCATACAATTAAAAATACAACATTACAAAATGAACTTAAAAAATTAGATGAATGGCAAAATAAAACGTTGCAAGATATAGAAAATTATTTGAACAATAAACAAATTAGAGAGGCGTACAATATAGCGAGCAGGCAAAATGCAAAAATTCTTCAACTTCCTAAATATTCTGATTCTGTAACAAAAGAAATCAATAAAATACAAATCACAACAAAGAATTTATTACAAGAAAAAGAAAATTTAGCATTGCAGGCACGATGTGAACGAATTGTACAGAGATTAGAAACAAATATTTCTTTAATGGAAAATCAAGTTTATCCTTTAGAAAAAGATATTCAAGCTTTACGATACGATTTTCAACCTCGTTCGCAGTATCCAGAAATATCAAAAAAATCATTGGATATGGTAGAAGATTCACGAAATTGGATTCGACATTATCAATCGAAACTTCAAATTGCTAGAAATTATATGCAAAATAAACAATGGCATGATGCTTTTGAGGTTTTAAAAGGATTTGAAGGTGTTCGATTGTCAGGCTATACAACTCTTAGTTCCAATATTCAAACGATTCAAGAAGAGATTGCTCAAACAAGACGAAAAAGTGAACAAATTCAATTACATATTGCTCGAAGCGGCGAATATACAAAGTTTCATCAAGAACTTTTACAATTAAAAAATGATTTAAGTCAAGTCATTACTGATTTACGAACGAAAAAAGAACAATTGGATCGATTTTCTGCTTCTGAAGGATATCAAGTTGCAGATCCTAATATTCCTAAATATTTGAACGAAGGGCTGGAAGAAATTAAAGAGCTAGAGGTAGTATTAGCAAAAGGAAATGAATATTTAGAATCCCAAAAATATGCACAAGCCACTGCATTACTCAAACCTTATAGTCAAGAATTACATCCTGGAACTTCTCGTATATTATTGCTTAAAACATATTTACAACAATGTGATACAAAAATTCAAAAAAATATTTCTTTGCAACAGGACTCGGGAGCACGTCATTCTATTTTACAAGAACAAGCAAAAAAACAACAAGAATTGGCACTACTTCAACAATGGAGAAAATCGCCTGCTAGTTGGTATGACCAAATGATTGGTGATTTACAACAATTCACTTCTTGGGAAAGTTTATTGGTAAAATCTATGCAGGGTAAAGGAAGTACTATGGTACATTCTCGCATTCAATCTTTGATTGCTGATATCTCCTCTTATCCAGACGCCATGGCAGAACTTCAAGATTTAGAAAATAAAGCACGCAATATAGGCATCAATCAAACAGAACTTGCACGTGACTATCGAAATAAAGCTATGTTAGATTATTTACATACCCATCAAATAGATCCAGGCTTAGCATCGGAAGTAAGTCAAATTCAAAGTGCAGTGCGTAATATTAAAAAAGAATTGAATAGTTACTGGGTAGAAGAAGCTACTTTACGTTCTTTGCTACAAGCTCTGCAATCTTTAGAAAGAAAATTTGAAAATCAACATCAATCTATCAAAAGTCGCTTGCTTGTTCTTATAACAAACTAAAATTATAATCCTTGCTTTTAATCCTTGCTTTAGAACATAGGCAAGGATTATTCCTATATCTCGGGCAAGGATTATTTCTATATCTTGGGCAAGGATTATTCCTAAATCGAAAGGACAAAGAATGGCAGAAAGATTTCATGGAAACTTAAATGAAACTATGTCGTTAGAAGAAATATTTTACAATATTGCAGAGTATCAACGACGTGGTTGGCTTGTTCTCACTTTAGATGATAGAATGGCTTGTTTATTTTTTCAGGGTGATTTGTTGGCTTTAGTCAGCGAACCAACTGAAAAATTTCAATTAATTCCAGAAAAATTGTATTTTGCAGCACAAATTCCAGAAGAAGTTCTCCAAGAATTTAAAGAAGGCGAACCTTTAGATTATCTAGCGAATTATGTTTCTTTTGAACAATTGGAAAGTATGAAAAATACAATATGCTATGAGGAAATTTGTAGTCTTTTCAATTGGCATCAAGGTACATTTGAATTTTTTGACCAATCTGATCCAGAAGCAAATGAAAATTGGATTCCCATCAGTCAAATTTTTGAGATGGAGGGAATTTTAAGAGAAGTTGCTACTCGCCGAAAAGAATTGGAAGAGCAACGAGATATTAGTCCAAATATGGATGAAATCCTCGTCCAAGAACAACCGTTAGATATGCAGTATGATCCTACAGATCCATCATGGAATATTTGGATTATAGCACAACATCGAAGTGTTCGAGATACGTTATTATACTCTTTATATGGTGAGTTTGATGCTTGGCGTATATTGAATAGTCTCATGTTGAGCGGAAATCTACGGTTGATTTCTGAGGAAGAAGCAAAAGAAATTGCACAAAATTTTATTCAAAAAAATCAATATGAAACTGCTAGTGAATATTTAAATTTACTTTTAAGACGAAATCCCATGAATCTTGATGCCTGTGAAATTTTAGCAGAATGTTATCGCAAACTAGGTTATACAGAAGAAATGGCATATTTATATAAAGCAGTAGGCGAACATCTTTTAGGCCACGAAGATCGTAGCCATCATGTACAGGGTGCAAAATATTTACAAAAATTTTGTAATCTAATGCCAGATTCTATTGAAAGTGTTAGTATACAATCTTATTTATTTCATATGGTTTTTCAAGAAGAGTTAGATGCACGTGCTTTACAATATAATTTAGTTGTAGAAGGAAAAAAATTATACCAAATTTTACATGCAAGAAAAGAGGATATAAAAGGGCGCGAGATATTAGAGTATATCTTAGAATTAGCACCTTTAGATAAATCTTTACAAAGTCAATACATTAATGTTTGTTTAGATTTAAAAGATACTAAGGCTGCGATTGCTCAATATAAAAAAGTAGCAGAATTATATGAACAAGAACAAAATTGGGAAGAAGTTCTCTCTATTTATGAAAAAATTGAAAAATTATCTCCTAATGATAAAAGTGTTAAGAAAAAAATCAAAGTCATTCAAAATAAACAAAAACAAAAACAACGTTCTTCCTATTTTAAATTCCAACTCATATTTTTGCTTGCTATAGTTGGCGTAACAATTTGGTATTATCCTACCATTATGAAAATGGTATATGAAAAAACAGATGTCATTGTTATTCAATATCCAGAAGAATGGCTTGCTATTTTAAATAGACGACAACAACAAATCGATCGCCATGCAAAACTTGCTATTCCAGAAATTGAAGCTTTGATTAAATCAAAAGAGTGGAATAAAGCAGAGTCATTAGTAAAAAAACATTTAGCAACAAAACCTACCGCAAAATTATTCAGTGAATTACAAGAACAGAAAAAAATTGTAGACCAAAATTTTTCTGATATTGAAGCCAATAGAAAGTCCTTTCTTGCTACTTTTGAAACAGCAAAAAATTTAGAAAAAATGGATATGTGGGACCAAGCTCTTAATCGTTATATTGAGTTGTGGACAGAGACAAAATATTTAAAATTGGAAGAGAGAAATAATATACAAATTCCTATTTTAATGGAAGTTAAACCACTCGGTACAGAAATATGGGTGGACGATAAAAAAGTAAAAGTAGTAGATAAAGAATCTTTTGTTTTGCATTGTCGACCTAATTTTAAAACTATAACAGTTTCTTTACCTGGTTATAGTTCTAAATCTTTTACAAACGACTTACCGTCTATTGGGAAACCAAGAATTTATAAAAATAAACAAAGTGAATGGAGCTTATTAAAGGGAGAAAAAATTATTGTTTCTCTAGGTAAAGAACCTATTTGGACACTTCCTTTAAAATCAAATAGAGAAGTCATTAATGGAACGCCCATAGTACTCAATAATGAAACTTTATTATGTGTTTCTAGAGATGATAAAATTTACTCTTTTTCTAATTTTCAAGAAAAACAAGCACCTACAATAGATTATATTTGGACATCACCTCAAATTCAATTTAGTAACTTTGTTGCAGATCCTTGCTATTATAATGGTGTGCTGTATATAGGAGCTCAAAACGGTAAATTTTTTGCTTGGGATGTGAAAGAAAGAAAACTCATTGGACTTTTTGGACTACCAAAACCAGAACCCATTGACAAACGCCCGTGCATCGTCCCTAACCAAGAACTTGTCGTTTTCTCCACAGAGAAAATTATGTATGCGTTGCCTTTATTGTCTTCTTTTACAAACTTATGGAAAACAAAATGGATGCCCTTTAAGAGTCCTAAAAAATTAGATATGGAACCAGTAGCAGCAGGCGATAATATCCTTGTAGGTTCAGCAGATGGTTTTCTATATTGCTTTAATGGAGTGACTGGGAAAATTCGTTGGAGATATAGAGTAGGCAGTCATTTTCGTTGCCGTGCGATTGTGCTGGATGATATTGCTTATTTTTCAGGCAATGGTTATTTTCATGCTGTTGATGTTAAAACAGGTAAAAACATCAATAAAAAACGAATCGTAGGAGATGTGGTGAGTTCTCCTTTATTCTATAAAGATATGTTCTACTGTTCTACAAATCGCAAAACTATCATGGTTTTAGATACAAACTTTAATGTAAAATGGACACGTGCCTTAGAAGCCTTGACAGAAGTTACTCCTATGATAAGTCCTAATAATATTCTTTATGTAGGATCTAAAAAGACACAAGACCTCAATACTGCTATTTTATATGCTATGAATGCAGACAATGGAGCTATACTTTGGAAATATAATATTCCAGAAAGCATGAATGCTTCGCCAGTAATTGTCAATAACATGGTGGTTCAAGTAGCTGATAAAGTATATGGATTTATAGACAATTAAAAAATGTAGAGTATATTTTAAAAAAAATGAAGAGTTATACAACAGATCCATGTTATAACTCTTCGTTTTTTTATATATGAATACATTTGACATTCATTTATTCATGGATATCATCATATGTATTAGTGAATCGTGTATTGATTAAATCATATCATTCTTTTTAGCAACAATATATGTACAGACATTGTCTCCTGCAACATTACATGCTGTTTCAAACATATCAAGAATAGGATTAATTCCTAGAGCAAGTGCCACAATAGGCGCAGATTGAGCAGTAGAAAGTCCCATATTTTCTAAGACCATAAACAGAAGAAGAAGAGAGCCACCAGGAACTCCACCAGCACCAATAGATGCAAAAACAACACTAATCAATAATACAATAAGTTGACCAAAAGAGAGTTGCATTCCATACATATTTGTAGCAAGAATCGCAAAAACTGGTAAGTGGACGCAAACCCCGTCCATATTAATCGTTGCACCTAGTGGAAGAGAAAAACTGTAAAAATTTTTTTCAATTCCAATGTTTTCTGCTGTTTGCATAGAAACTGGTAATGTTGCTGCACTAGAACGAGTAACAAAAGCTGTAATAATAGGCGTTTTAATCCGATTCATAACTTTATAAGGATTTTCCCTACAAATAACGAAAATAGCAAGCGGATACACAAAGAATACCATGGCCATAACACAGAAAATCACACAACCAGCAATTCCTATATATGTTCCCATTAATTTAGGACCATTTTCTGCAAAACATTGGAAAGTCAAAGCTAAAACACCTATAGGAAAATATTCCATAATCCATTCTATCATTTTAAAAAAAACATTTGAAATTCCACTAAATAAGTTAATGGTAGATTCTAAAGAAGAGCGAAGTTGATCAGATGTATCTTCTTTATCTAAGAGAACACGAGTAGCAAGACCAAAAATGACTGAAAAAACAACAATTGCCAAAAAATTATTGGTGGACAAAGCTTGAAATGGATTCACAAACATGCTACTTAAAAATTCAGAAATTTTATCTTGCGATTGATTTTCCACCATCTTATTTGCTACTTCTATTACGTCTGCTCCAGCAACATCAGATACATTTCGTTCTAAATTTGGATTTAAAACAAACGCCATGAAGATCCCAAAAATCGTAGCAAAAACAGAAGTTGCAAGATACCAAATCATCACAGAAGCTCCTAATTTGCCAGATTTTTTCAATGGCAAAGTGGAAGCCCCAACAATAAGTGAAAAGAAAATAATAGGAACAACCATCATTTTTAATAGAGCAGTTAAAATTGCTCCAAATGGTCTTGCAATGGACAATGCTGTATTTAAATGTTCTATGCTAAGGAATTTAAAACCAAGAATTCCTAAAATTCCGCCTAATACAAAAGCAAAAAGAAGACGATAAACTAATGAAATCTGAAAATATTTTTTCACAAAATACTTCATGCTATACCTCTCTAAATGTAAATGAATAAAATTATTTTTTCATAAGAGAATACAAGTACTTGGTCAATTTTTTTTGTAGAAAATAAAAGTATTTATAAAAATACTTTTTTCTCCTCTGAGTAAGTCTCTCTATGATGAGTTGATTACACTTTTTACCTATAGTATCTTTTCTCTATACTTTTTTACTCTGGGGTAAAGTTTTGTCTATAAGAGAATAAAAGTACTTCTCAAATACTTTTCCTACCTAGGAGTAAATTTTTTCTAGGTTTAGGTGACTATACTCTATAGTATCTTGCCTACACTTTTTTACTCTGGGATAAAGAAACTTTACTCTAGGGTAAAGTTTCTTACTTTGTGGTAGATTTCCTTTACTCTGGAGTAAAGTTTTTTACTCTGTTTTTTTTTCCTACACTTTTTTTACTCTGTGGTAGATGTTGTTGGATTGTCTGAATGTAGAATTAGAATTTGATAGGGTTGCAGTATATTATTCAGTTCTTTGTCAGGATGGGTTGTAAAGAGTATTGTCTGGTTTTGGAATATTTGTTGCCATTCTTGTATAGTTTGTTGTTTTTTAGTGAAATTTAGGAATATAGTAGTAACTGTATCTTGGTAAATGCGTTGGTAAGCTAGGTAGTGTTTGGCTTTTGTTTGTAATGTTTTATATGTTCCTTTATGTAGCGTTGGTGTTTTTTTCCGTAGCCAGATAAGTTGTTTATAGTGGTTTAGGAGGCTATCTCTATCTTGTTGTTGTGTTTGGACATTTTTTTTGATGTAGTTTTTGTGAATAGGAAGCCACGGTGTTGTTGTAGTGAATCCTGCGTTTTGTTCTGGTGTCCATTGCATGGGAGTGCGTTCTGGATCGCGTCCTAGTGGAAAAGGCCATGTTGTTTTTCCAAGAGGGTCTTGGATTTTTTTTCTAGGAATTTTGTTGTTTTCCATGCCGATTTCTTCGCCATAATAAAGAAAAGGTGTGCCGCGTAGTGTTAAGAGTAGTGCAATAGCAACTTTAGCACGCTCTTCGCTGTTTTTATATCGTGTGTAATGACGAGGTTGATCATGGTTGCTAAGTGTCCATGTAGGTTGGCATTGTTCAGGAACTGTGTTTTCCCATGCTTGTATTTGTTTATGGAATTTTCCTGCATTCCATTTTGCTCGCATAAGTCCAAAGTTGAATACAAGGTGGAGTTGATCGTTGTCACCATAATATTCTGCAATGGCTTTGTGGTTTTGTAGATTTTCTACATATATTTCACCGACAGTTGTTTTGTCTGGATATTGGTCGATGATTTTGCGGATTTGTTTACATATTTCATGAGTTTCTGGTTGGTTTCTGTCATAAAGGTGTCTTTGAAGATCTGGTGGTGAAAGTTGTATGTGCCATGGATTACTTCTGAATTCTGCGTCTTTGATGTACCAGTTCACTACGTCTAAACGGAATCCGTCCACACCTTTGTCTAACCAGTATTTTATGACGTCAAACATGGCGTTTTTTAATTCTGGATTTCGCCAGTTTACTTCTGGTTGATACCGTGTGAAGGTTCCCATATAGTATTCTTTTCTTTGTTTATCATACCACCAAGCAGATTTAAGTTCAAATGTGGAAAACCAGTTGTTCGGTGCTTTATTTTTTTTCCCAGGATGCCAAAGATACCAGTCTTGCTTAGGATTTGTTTTGTCTTGGCGAGATTCTTGGAACCATGGATGTTGGTCAGATGTATGGTTAATAACTAAGTCTAGTAATATTTTGATATTGCGTTTATGAGCTTCTTGTAGAAGTTCATCAAAGTCTTGCTCTGTTCCATATATGGCGTCAACAGCAGTATGATTGCTAATGTCGTATCCAAAGTCTTTCATAGGGGAAGGATAGATAGGTGAGAGCCAAATGGCATCAATTCCTAATGAGTTTTCTGTACCATCATTGAGATAGTCTAGGCGTTGGATAATGCCTTGAAGATCACCAATTCCATCGTTGTTTGTATCTTGGAAACTGCGAGGATATATTTGATAGATAACGGCAGTTTTCCACCATGGTTGTTCTGTCATTTTGTCCTCTTATATTTAAAAAAAAATGTTTATTTTCATTCTTTGAAAATGTTTATTTTTATTTTTTAAAAGTATTTATTTCCATTCTTTAATGGATACTTTTGTATTACGTGAAACAAGTTCGAAAAGTTGTTCTACGTCTTCATTGCGTAGGCGTGTGCATCCATGGCTAAGATTTTTTCCAATACTACTGGGATCATTGGTGCCATGGATTCCAAGTCCTTGGTCTTGAAAATCGAGCCAGCGAGTACCGATAGCATGGCGTGGATCTCCAAATTTGATGCGTATTTTATTACCACTGGCATCTTCTGTGTACCAGTCAGGATTTTTTATTTTTTCATGGATTATAAATTCGTCTGTGGGAGTTTTTCCATCAGCACCTAGGCATACTTCGTAGCTTGTACAATATAAATGATTATGGGGAAAGTAGACTGTGAGAAAAAAGCTGTTTTTGTATATTTCAATATAGGGAATTCCTGATATGACGCGAAGTTTTTCTGCGATTCTTATATTATCATTTTTCTTTTTATTGAGAAATCGTAGGAATTCTACAGATGTGTTATATTTTTTTGCAATTTTTGTTAGATTGTCTCCTCGTTCTACTTTGTAGATAGTAGCTTGGATGTTGTCTGCTTTTGTTATGTTTTCTAGGACAATAGGGTCGAGTATTTTTTTCATTTGTTTTCGTGTTTTGTTGTCTATGTTAGTTTTCGAAGCTTGGGAGAGTAATTGCCATGCTTTTATTTTTTCTCCGTTTTCAATGAGTTGTTGAGCCTGTGCTAGGATGCTATTGCCATCTTCAAATTTTATTTGTTGTGGTTCTGTGGTGTTGGTTTGTTGTTCTATGTCTTCTGTTTGTTTTGTGTTCGTTTCTATATGAGCCGGTGATTGTTGTGTGTTATTTTGAGATGTTTCTGCAGTAATTTTATTTTGTGGTTCTGGTGTTGTGGATGCATTGTTTGTGGTTTTGTTGCTATCACAAGAAAGTAGGAATATAAATGTAATTAAAAGAATATATTTCACAGTATGACCTTTCATTATAAAATTTATTACGTGTTTGTATTTTGACTAAGATAAAAGATGATGTCAAGAAAATATTTTGTTTTTCTTTCTTTGAAAAGAATTTGAAAATAATATATGAGTTTGTTATATTAAAATATATGAGTTTGTATATTAAATAGTATATGCGTTTTTATCTTCATTATGCATATAAAAAAATAGGAAAAATTTTACTTTACTTTTTTTTATAGCATAATAATATTGATCGTGAATATTAATATGATATATACTCAAAAAAATATGAGTTTTACACACTTTAAGTTAAAGGGGTTGCATTATGAAATTTTTTGCATTTTTAATCCTTGCCTTGAGTTTAGTTTGTGCTTCTGCAGATGTTACAGTAGAAGCAATTGGTTTTGGCATAACTCCAGGACAGGCAAAGAATGATGCATTGAGAAATGCAGTAGAACAAGGTTGTGGCGTAAAGATTTTTTCTGAAACAGAAGTAAGAGATTTTGTTGCTTTAAAAGATGTTTTAGTCTCTGAAAGTTTTGGAATGGTAACAAGCTATACTATCGTGTATGAAAAAGCACGTGGTGAAGATTATGAAGTAAAAGTCCGTGCAGTTGTTTCGGCGAATGTCCAAAAAGACTGGGCAAAGATGAAGATTATTTTAAAACAAAAAGGAAATCCTTCTGTAATGTTTTGTTTTAAAGAAATTTTAGATGGTCAAGAATTAGCCCAAGCCACAGGTGAATACGAACTGATGAGTAAATTTAAAGAGTTGGGTTTTAGAGTGATTGACCGTCAGAGTATTGCTAAGGGGCGAGAATTACAAAAAGAATTGTATAATATGGATTCTAATTTAGATGGTGTGATTGCTGTTGCATCGCAACATGGTGCAGATCTTTTAGTAACTGGTATGTTTGAAGGAAGATTTGTGCAAATTATGAATTACTGGGGACAACAGGGAATCCAACATCAATATACTTTTAGTGCCAAGGTAATACAAACAGATAATAGTGAAGTTATTGCACCAGTGACTGGAAATTATAATACGAATCCTATGACAAAAAATACTATGCTCTACACAAAAGAGAGTGCAGGTATTTCTGGTTTTAAGCAAGTTGTTTCCGAAGAATTTTTTCAATCTATGATTGTTAAGATGGTAACTCACTGGATTCGTGATATTCAAGAAGGCACCAGCATGGAGTTGATTGTTTCCAACGTGTCTTTTAGAGATAGAAAGTTCGTGCAGAATATTTTAGAGAATAAGCCAGATTTGATTACTGAAATGAAAGTTGGTCATTATAGAAATAGAAGGTTGACAATTCAAGTTAAATCAAAACTTTCTGCAGAAGAATTAGCAGAGGCTTTAGAAGAATTGGAAGATTTTGAAGTAGTAGAATTACAAAATAATCGCCTTGAAATTCAATATGTAAAATAATTTTTTTATTTTTTTTACAAGCGTGTTTTCTAAATTAATTTTTAGGAAACACGCTTTTTTTTTGCATTTTTTTTATAAAAACGCATTTTTTTATAAATTTCCTAAATAATTTTAAAATAAATTGATTTTTTTCGTATAGTATAGAACTAAACAGTTTTGAAAACCAATTTTTACAGATTATTCTAAAATTTAGAAATTTAGTATGAAAATTTTTAATTGGTTATTTTTTTTGTTATTAGCTAATATGATGTTATGTTTTTATTATGAAAATTTTTATTGAATATTGTTTTAAAGTTTAATCCATATATGTTATCTTATTTTTATCTTGCTTTTATTTTAAAAATATAGTAAGAATTTTATGATACATATTTTTTTTAATTTTTCATATATTTATAACATTATAAATATATTTTAGTTATTTTTTAAAAAAATTTTAAAATATATAATGTTATTAAATGTATATTTTAAAAAAGGAGTTGAAGTTGAATAAAAAACAGCGTACTATTAAACAAGATGTAAGTTTTTCGGGCATAGGGCTACATAGTGGTCGAACAGTGCAGGTGACAGTTCATCCTTCTGTAGAAAATACAGGGATTGTGTTTCGACGTGTTAATTTACCGAATCAACCTATTATTCCTGCTACGATTATGAATCGATATGAGCGGATGCGTTGTACAGGTTTAGCAGTAGGGGCTTCAGATGTATTTACAGTAGAGCATTTCTTAGCAGCTTGTACAGCATTGAAATTAGATAACTTGATGGTAGATATTGATTGGGCAGAATTCCCTGGGATGGATGGAAGTGCATTGCCTTTTTTTGAAAAATTGCAAAGTGCAGGAATTGAAGAACAGGATGCAGAAGCAAAAATTTTGACTGTGGAAAAGCCTTTTGTTTTGGAAGAAAAAAATGCTAAAATTGAAGTTTTCCCCAGTCCAGGACAGTTGCATTTAGAATATTATTTAGATTATCATGTAAGTTATATGCCGCAACAACATGTGGATGTTATTATTACGGAAGAAACTTTTGAAAAAGAAATTGCTGGTGCAAGAACTTTTGCTTTAAAATCTGAAGTAGATGCAGTGTTGAATATGGGGTTAGGCAAGGGTGCCAATGACCAAAATACATTAGTTATTTGTGAAGATGGTTTGCCATATAATAATACATTGCGTTTTTCTGATGAATATGCACGACATAAGTTATTAGATTTATTAGGTGACATTTCTTTAGTTGGTTGTCGTATAGAAGGACATTTTATTGGTTATGGCTCTGGTCATAGTCTCAATGGAAAGTTGACGCGCCAATTATTGGCATTACAATAAATAAAATTTGAATCCGTTGCTAATGAATCACTATAGCATTGTTTAATACTTGTAGCTAATTATTTTATCTATGTATTAGCTACAGATTTTTTTTAGCATTGCTTAAAAAGAGTTGCTAGTTGTTTTATTTATATATTAGCTATGGATTTTTTTAACATTGTTTAATACTTGTAGCTAATTATTTTATTTATATATTAGCTATGGATTTTTTTAACATTGTTTAATACTTGTAGCTAATTATTTTATTTATATATTAGTTGCATTTTTTTAGAATTATTGAAATTGTAGTAGGTTTTGTGCTATGGTGATTGCTTCTTGCATAGAAATAGAACTTGCTATATTATGCCCAGCAATATCCATGGCTGTTCCATGATCTACAGAGGTTCGTATAAAAGGGAGTCCTAGAGTAACGCTGACTGTTTTTTCAAAATTGTATGTTTTGCAGGCAATGTGTCCTTGGTCATGATATAAAGAAAGTATAGCATCGTATTTGCCTTGGAGACCTTGATAAAAAACTGAATCTGCTGGAATAGGCCCTTGGATATGGATATTTTTTTGTTGTAGTTTTGCAATTGCTGGTTGTAAAATAGATGTTTCTTCTGTTCCGAATAGCCCATCATCAGAAGCATGTGGATTTAAAGCAGCCATTGCTAGTTTTGGTTGTTGAAATCCGATTTTTTTTAATTCTCTGTCTATTTGTTCACATATAGAAACAAGTGAGTCGATATTTAAACTAAAAATGGCTTGTTGTAGGGATTGATGTCGTGTATAAAAAAATACTCGTAATTTATCTACTACAAACATAGTCAATGTATTGTTCACATTGGTTAATGTTTGTAAAATTTCCGTATGCCCGAGTTCTTTGATGTTGGCCATTTGTAAGGCAACTTTATGGATGGGAGCTGTGACTATAGCAGTAGGGTGATACTCTAGAGCGAGTTTTGTTGCCATTTGGATGTATTCCCACGCAGCTTTTCCATAGTTTGCATTGATTTTTCCTGCTTTGTATGTTTGTATATCTATATTGTCGATATCCCAAATATAGATTTTATTTTTTGGTAAAAGTATATTGGGAAGATTTTGAATCGTTTGAAAAGAGCAAGAAATGCCACAAAATTGGGCAGTTTTTCGTAATACAGATAAAGACCCTATAATGATGATATTGTTTTGGCTATTTGCAAATTTCGGAAGTGTTTTTAATATAATTTCAGGACCAATGCCTGCAGGGTCTCCTAATGTTATTAAAATCAATGGTATTTTCATTGTATTTCCGTTTAAAAAAAGTAATTTGAAATGAATATTAAAATTGTATATATTTTTTTATAAAAGACAAGATGAAAAGGATGAAAAATGTCTGAAAATTATATTGTGATTAATTCTATGATTGCTATTCCTTGGAATGAAATAGAATTGACTTTTGCTCGATCTGGTGGTCCTGGTGGGCAGAATGTCAATAAAGTCAATAGTAAAGTTTTTTTATGTTGGAACACAAATTTGAATACAAGCATAGACCCTTTAGTATTAGAAAAAATAAAGCAACGTGCAAAAACTTATTTAACAGATGAGGACGAGATTGTTGTTTATTCTACGAAGTTTCGAGACCAAAAGAAAAATATTGAGGATTGTGTAGAAAAATTCAAAAAAATATTGCAACAATGTCTACTTTCTAAAAAGAAACGAATAAAAACGAAAATTCCAAAATCTGTTCATGAGCGTAGATTGAAAAATAAAAAAAAACAGTCAAAGAAAAAGTTGTTACGACAAAAAAAATTTGATCTAGAATAAAAAGATATGAGATATATAAAATATAACTACTGTTTTTTTGTTTTTTTGTAAGCGGTTGATATTTTTAAAAAATAAAGTATACTTATAAAGTATGTGTTCATAGGAAGTAAATCAAAGGAAGTACATAGAGGAAGTACTATATGCTTTTTTTGTTGCGACTTATTTGGAAATTGTTTTATGGTTGTGTATCGTGTCCTTTTATGTTTTTGAACTGGTTGTGGCAAAAGCATATTGCAAAAAAACAGCGACAAAATTATGAAAGGAAGTACTATATGCTTTTTTTGTTGCGACTTATTTGGAAATTGTTTTATGGTTGTGTATCGTGTCCTTTTATGTTTTTGAACTGGTTGTGGCAAAAGCATATTGCAAAAAAACAGCGACAAAATTATGAATTGTTGGGAATATATATTTCATATTTTCAGAATAAGCCTGCTATTTTGCGAACTTTAACAGAAATGATTGAAAAAGGAATTTCACAAAAAAAGTTTGAAGGAATTTTAAGAGAACGAGCAGTTGTTGTGCAAAGGGAACGTTTAGCAATGGAACAAAAACAAATTATGCTACAAAATCAAGAGAAAGAGTCTATGTTGCAGATTATTAAAGAACAACAGGAGTTGCTGGCACAATCTAAGATGAATTTTGAACAATTGAAGTTTCGTGAACAAATTTTGGACGATTTATATAATAAGGCGGAATTAAAATATAAGAATGAGCTACAAGAGGAGGATTAGATGGGAAAATTATCTTTAGAATATGTGAGCAAAGATTTAACTTTAGTGGAACGTGATTTTTTTGATTCTATTGGAAAACAGATTCAGAGAAGTGAGAAAGATATTCCGTGGAAACAGCGTAAAAAATATAAATTGGAAGTAAGTAAAAAAGCACAAGAGTACGTGTTAAGTTTGATTGATGTTAAGTCAAATCAAGAAATTAAACGAGTGACTATGCATGCAGAAAAATCATTGCAAGAATTAGAAGCTCGTTTATTGATTGAATTGACTCAATCCATGGAACGTCAGGCTTTGCAAGCTGCCTTAGACATTCAACGTGATTTTAAAGATGCACAAGAATTAGCGAAAAAATTAGACCCAGAAGATGAAGAATTCCATGAAGAATATTTGAAAGATATTCGAAATTCTGCGTTATCCAATTTAAAAGATATTGCACGCTTAAAAGAGCGTGGTTTATAATATTAATGATAATATGTATGTGTAAAAATATTATACAAGAAGTATAATGGTGATGTATAAGAATATTTCGCCTGCATAACAATCATTTTTGTAAAAAACTAGGAGTCCATTGTGTCAAAAAAAACGTGGAAATGCATGTTTGTCTATATTTTTATTTTCAGTTTTCTTTTCTTATTTGTAGGTTGCAGTAATGTTGCTTCTGGTATAGAAAAGTATTTGCATGGTGTGAAAGTTCGTGTATTATTAAAAAAAGCTTCTGACAAACAATGCATTGTGATTACAAGTGGAGCTTGGGAATTATGGGCAGGTGAAAAACGTTTGCAATTTGTACCTACTGCCAGTCAAATTCGTCTTTTTGTACATAATAGAAAGGTGGGAATTCAGAATCTAGCTTGGGATATGGTGCGGCTAGTTCCTGTACAAGGTTCTTATTTTCAAATAGGAGAATGCTTGTATAAAGGAGAACTCATTGTTCGTGTAGTTGAACAAAAGTTACATGTAGTGAATTGTTTAAACATAGAAACATATTTAGAAGGTGTAGTGCCTTTTGAAATGCCTGGAAGTTGGCCAGAAGCAGCATTGGCTGCACAAGCAGTGATTGCTCGAAGTTATGCTTTATTTGAAATGGGAAAAAATTCTGGCAAGTTGTATGATGTAGTGGACACAGTTGCCAGTCAAGTATATAAAGGCATCCCTCATACTTTATCTCAAAATGATTATGCAAAGATACAAAGGGTGGTACAAGGAACGCATGGTCAAGTTTTGTTATATAACAATGCATTGTTTAAAACATTTTTTCATAGCACATGTGGAGGTCATACTGCAAATGGAGCTGATGTTTTTGGATATGATAGAATTTCCCCACTAAGTGGAGTGCGTTGTTCGTATTGTCAAGATAGCAAACATTTTGATTGGTCATTTTCATTAGATATTTCTCAATGGCAAGTTTTTTTATTGACATTGTTGAAAGTTTTTAATGCCTCTGCACCTGTGCAAAAAATGCATTGTGTTTCGCACCCTAAAAATCATCGAATGTTGCAATTGGAATTTTTATTAACAGATGGAAAAAAAATTGTGATTCCTGCGTCTAAATTTCGTGAAATATTAGGAACAAATGTATTAAAAAGTACACTTTTTTCCATGCAATTTACATCTGAAGGCGTTCTTTTCCAAGGAAAAGGGTACGGTCATGGCGTGGGACTATGCCAATGGGGGGCTAAAGGTTTGGCAGATAAAGGCCATGCATATGATGATATTTTGAATTTTTATTATCCTGGTGCTTGTATTTATAGTCTTTGGAAATAAGGAGTTCAAAAATGAAACACGCTCAAATTATTTGTCAAGGTGGAACGCAACCGGTTGCCAACGGTGAATTTATTGCTTTATTTATTGATGAAATTTGTTTAGATACAAGTCAGTTTTTATCAAAAGATGGTTTTTTATTTTTTGTTTCTAAACAAAGAGAAGGTGTTGTTAAACTAAATATTTCTGGGCAAAGTACAGTGATCCCTTTTTTTGGTGAAGGAAAAGTTCTTCATAAATACTTAGACAAAGTAGCATTTTTAGGTGCTTATTGTGGTTGGTTAAGCATGGACATTAGTTTAATAGAATTAGATGAAGATACAAAAAAATATATTGACAATATACAAACTGGTACAAATTTTATCAGTGAAATTTCTCAACCAGGAAGTGCTATCTTGAAGAATATTTTAGGGACTATTCGTAATCAATTAGGGGATGATGAAGAAGCAAAAGCATTTTTATTGCATGAAGAAGCTATTTTAGATGGTTCTACTATAACTCTTTTATTTGGTGATGACCATGAGAAACCATTGATGAAAATTGTGTTCCGTGTGGAATCTTTGGGAATTTCTCAATCTTCTGGTGTAAACATGAGTGTGCGAGTGGCAAATCCAAAATTATTGTTCACAGATGAATCGCAAGCACGGTGCGAGTTGAACAGAAAAAATATGAAAATTTTTAATTTTGAAGCTGCAAGTGCAGAAAAACGAAGTATATTTACTACTGAAATAGAAAGATTTTTTCAAACAGTAACATGGCAGAAAAATGAGTTGTTCCGTGTACGTGCATCTAAAGTAAACCATTATTTATTTCCTTTGTTTTTAAATTTTTCTTTGAATACACAAAAATTGCAAGTAGACTCTATGTATAAGAGTGCACAAGCTGCAGTAGGTGTTTTAGAAAGTTTCCATTTCCCAGTTAAAACAACTAAAAAATTTGTAAAACAAATGCCTACCATGTTAAACTTATTGTCTGAAGTCACACAAGACAATTTTTCAATCTTTGCATTCAATGGTTTTGTTGTATTAGAAAATAAAAAGAACAATGGAAAAAAAGTGAAAACTTGCCCTGGAAAAATTGTTTTAGATTGGGATTCTAAACAAAATATTTGGTTAACAAAGATCAAAAAAAGTTTAACATGGCGTAATAATAATTTTGGTAGTTTTGAGTTTTTTTTGGAAGTACGAGAAGTTCCTAAGTATTAGAAGTAGGAGAATTTCTAAGTATTAATTATTGAGGTGATTCATGTCTAAAATGTCAAATAAAGAACGCATGCAAATTCAACGTCAAGAGATGCCTGAACAAGATCCAAATATTCGTTGTTCTAATTTTAAAGAGGTAAATCTTGGGTTTACAGCAGATATGGCAAAAACAGAAGCAAATCGTTGTTTACAATGTCCCAATCCGCAATGTGTTCAAGGTTGTCCAGTCAATATTCAAATTCGTGATTTTATTAGCTTCATAGCAGAAGGTGAATTTGATAAAGCATTTGAAAAAATTAAGGAAGATAATTTTTTACCAGCAATTTGTGGGCGTGTGTGTCCACAAGAAAAACAATGCGAATCAAAGTGTGTCCTTGCTAAAAAAGGGCGTTCTGTTGCCATTGGACACCTAGAACGTTTTGTAGCAGATTATGCAATCGAAGCTAATATAAATCCTAAAGAGGTGGAAATTACTAAAACTGGAAAGCGAGTGGCAATTGTAGGCAGTGGTCCTGCTGGTCTGAGTTGTGCCAGTGATTTAGCACAATACGGGCATGATGTACATGTTTTTGAAGCACTGCATGAACTTGGTGGCGTTTTAGCTTATGGAATTCCAGAATTTCGTCTTCCTAAAAAAATTGTAAAACAAGAAATTGAATCTATGGAAAATTTGGGGATTGTTTTTGAAAAAAATGTCATTATTGGACGAACATTGACGATCGATGAATTGCTATCCAAGGAAAAATTTGACGCTGTTTTTATTGGTGTGGGAGCTGGTACGCCCAAATTTATGAAAATTCCAGGAGAAAATCTCATTGGTGTTTATTCGTCTAATGAATTTTTAACTCGAATTAATTTGATGAAATCATATTGTTTCCCAGAATATGATTCGCCTATTTTAGACTGCCAAGGTAAAAACGTGGCAGTGGTAGGTGGTGGAAATACTGCCATGGATTCTGTTCGTTGTGCAAAACGTTTAGGAGCTGAACATGCGTATATTATTTATCGACGTTCTAGACATGAAATGCCTGCTCGCGTTGAAGAAGTTCAACATGCTATAGAAGAAGGTATTGAATTTTTAAATTTAACAAACCCATTAGAATATATTGGCGATGAAAAAGGTTGGGTAAAAGAGATCCGTTGTTTAAAAATGGAATTGGGTGAGCCTGACGATTCTGGTCGACGTCGCCCGATTCCTATTCCTAATTCAGAATTTACTTTACCCATTGATATAGCTGTTGTAGCTATCGGTACAAATTCTAATCCCATTATTGGTAGAACAACACCTGATTTGCAATTGAATCGTTGGGGATATATTGAGGCAGACCCTAAAACTGGGCAAACTTCAAAAAAAGGCGTGTTTGCTGGTGGTGACATTGTAACAGGCAGTGCCACTGTGATTCTTGCTATGGGAGCTGGTCGAAAATCTGCCAAAGCAATCCATGAATTTTTAATGAAAAGCCATAATGCTTAGTATATAATAAAATAAGGAATGTTTTATGGGAGGAAGTAACCAAGACATTCATTGTCATATTACCTATAATACTAATTTTTTGAGAAAACAAAACACTTCTAAGGAAGATTCATCGAATCAAGACGTTTTTAAGGACAGTTTTATGGAATATCCTTCCCTAGCAGAAAAAAATTATTATGTACAAAAATTTTTAGGAAAAAAAGAAAATATTTATATGTTTCAAATATATCATGCTCTTTGGGAAACTTCTGTGCACCTAAAAATGGTAGATGATTTTAGCAAAGAGAATAAAAAGAGCTTAACAAAAGAAGCATATCAATGGATCGCTTTAGGAATGCATCCTAATATTGTATCTGCTTATTTTTTGCGTGACAAACAAACACAATTGTATCTTTTATTAGAACCAGTTCTCGGTAAAAAACTGTCTGCTATACAATTAGAAAATTTGTCTTTTGTAGATTTATTAACTATTGTTTTGGAAATTGCCAATGGTTTAGCATATTTGCATAAAAATAATGTTGTATGGGGCAATGTTATGCCTGAAAATATTATTTTAGCAGAAGATGGTCGCATTCGTTTAACAAATATCCGTTGGCAAAAGTACCAAGGACTAGAAAATCTTGCTCAAGGGTTGCAAAGTTCTTTATATCCAAATATAGATGAAGATGTAAAAGAAAATATGAAGAAAAGAATGATGTATTTGCCTCCAGAATATTTTTTGCAACCTCATTTTACTCCTACCTTGTCGAGTGATATTTATTCGTTTGGAGTGTTATTGTATGAATTATTTGTTCAAAAACCACCATACCCTTTAGATTGTGATTTTTTTAATTTGCATTTTATTTACTCTTATATCCATCGACAAGGAAATATTTATGCAAATTTAGAGAATAAAGATTTGCAAATTCTCATACATAGTTGCATGGAAAAAGATCCTTTGGAACGGCCTCAAAGTATGAATAATATTATTCGGATTTTAAAACGAATCTATAAAGAAACAATAAATCAATCATATATCTTTGAATTATGGCCAGAAAATGTAACTTGGGCAATGGCTTTGAATAATCAGGCATTAGGATTCATTGAACGAAAAGAATTTGAAAGTGCAAAAAACATTTTCCGAACAATTCATCGTTGGGATATGAATAATATTACAGCACCTTTAAATGCAATTTTGTTGCAATGGAAGCAAAAAGAAATTTCTTTTCAAGAATTTTTTCAAATGATGAAAAAATATCGAATGGTGAATCCTCTTCAAACATTATATATTTTAGGAAAAGCATGTTTAGAAGAAGGAAGTTTTATAGAACAAATTTTGCAATGGATCAAAGAAGAAAATAGAAAAGAATTGAACATATTGCAAGCAGATCTGTGCTATCGATTAGAATACTTTCAACAAGCTTGTGAACTTTATAAACAAGAAACTATGCAACACGATACACAAATGATATGGTATAAATATGGTGCAAGCCTTGGCTCTTTAAAACTGAGTCGAGATGCTATCGCAGCTTGGGAAATAGGTTTGACAAAACAAATGCCTATCTATAGTTTATGCATGGCATATGGATTGATGATGGCAAGTATGGGGCAATATATAACTGCACAACGTCATTTACTAAAACATTTTACCAACAATATACAATATTTGCCTATTCCTAAACCACATCCTGTTTGGAGTCACGTTCGAACATTGAAAAGCAAAGATTTAATCAATATTGTAGAAGCAACGATTTCACAAGACAAACGATATATTCTCGGAAGAAATAATTATGGAAATACTTGTATTTGGGAATGGCCTTCAGGAAGATATCGTTCGGATACACCTAAATTAGATGCTCATAATTTTGGAAAAAGAAAAAAAACAAACCAATCCTTCTTTATTCAATTTTTAGACATTGCAATTACTTCTGATGTAAGTATGGCAATCACAGCGAATGGTGATGAAATTGCTCGTTTATGGAATTTGCAAACATTAGAATGTATTCAAGAATGGAAAGGGCATACTGCACCAATTACAAAAGTTCTTTTAACTCCAGATGGTTCAAAATTTATTTCTGGTAGTTTAGATAATACGATTCGTATTTGGCAAAAAGATGATCCTAATGAAAAAGCAAAATTATTAGGTCATACAGACGCTGTTATAAAAATTGCTATTGCGACTAATGGTCGCTATTTAGCAAGTGCTAGTTGGGATAAAACAATTCGAGTTTGGGATCTGGAAAAAATAACATGCCTTGGCAGTTTATCAATATATGAAAAAAATGATGTGGCTGCATTGGGCATCTCTTCTGATGGAAAATACGTAGTTTGTAGCCATGGTGGTGAACGAGTTCATATTTGGGATTTTGAACAAAAGAGACAAATTTCCATTGTGCAAGGAAATCTTAAACCAGTGAGTTCGATTTTTATTTCTGATGATTCTCAATTGATTTTAACTGCCAGTAAAACAGATGAAATTGTTGTGTATGCAAATTTAGAAGAAAAATTTTGTGCTATGTATGCACAAACTCCTTATTTATTTTCTACATTCCCGCCGCTGGATACTTTGCAAGAACGGCAAAATTTACTTCAACTAAATAAAAAAGTACATATGTTACTAGCAAAGCAACAACCAGAAGAAGCATTTCAATCGTACCAAAAGCTTATGTTTTTACAAAAAGACATGCATGTCCCCGAAATTTCACCAGAAAATACTGCAGAATTTGCAAAATTTTTACAAGAACAACAATACCAACAAACAAATATTGAAAATTCTTATCTTATTAAGCTTCTATTACATAAAGACAAAATTGCATGTTTTTTTACCAATCAAGATTTTTGTTATGTCTTTACAAAAAATGGTGTGGGCGAAAAATGGCATTTAGGAACAGGAACAGAAAAGATTTTTTGGAATCAGAATCTCTCTTTTACTTGTTTTACACATATGCAAGCTAAAAAAACATTCTATTTAGGAGATAATGAAGGTATCATTCATGTTTGGCAAGAAGACAATGACACATGGAGCTCATTAGAAAATACATACTCACCTGTCACATATTTAAAATTGACACCAGACAATACAATTTTATTATGCGGGCATGAAGATGGCACTGTAGATCTTTGGGATATACAAAGTCAACAACTAGTTCATTCCTATCAACATCACAAAGCTATGATTACTAATGTTCACCAATATGATAATATTTTATATACAGCGAGTTTAGACAAAATAATTCATATGTTAAATGTGAACAACAATACAATGAATACGATCAATACAGAAACTTCTATTATAAAAATGGCTGGGTACCAAGAAAAAGACATTCATTATCTTATAGTAGCTTGTATTGACGGTTCTCTTCGACAATATAATCCTAACACATCGGAATACATACAACATACCATTTCTACTTCACCCATCACAGCAATGTATAAAAGGACAAAATCACCTTTAGTTTTGCTAGGCATGCAAAATGGAACTCTTCTTTTATATAATATTCAAAAACAAAAAATTCTGTGGAAGGAAGAAAGTCACCAACTTGGACAAATGCAACAAGTATATTTAACCCCAGATCATGAGTGGTTTTTTTCTTTGCAACAAGAAGAAGCCTTAAAAATTTGGAAAATTACTTGGAATTGGCAAAAATAATTTTGCTCCTTCTGTATGTAAGCTTTAATTCCGAATGAAAGTAGATATTTTATGCAACAAATAGAAAATGAACAACAAGAAATATTTTTGCAAGTAAAAAGAGACATTATTTCATTGGGCACTGAATGTGGATTAGAAAAAAAATCAAAGATCTCAGATACATTAATAGGACATAATAAAGAAAAATTTACATCCATTATTCAACAATACGAATCTTTGTCCAATGAATATAAAGCTCAGTTAGATCTAGTGGATTTGGGACATCTTGGTTATGTTTTTGGTGAAATCAGTTTTTCTCATAAATGTTATCAACAAGCAGATCAATTGACAAATTTTGATTCTTTAAAAGGTTTGATTGCATATAATCAATATATCAATTGTCTAGAAACAGACGAATACGAAAAAGCCCTATCTTTTTATCTCAAATCCATTAAATATCATAAACAATTTGAACTTTTCCCGAGTGCGACTTATATTCCTATTAAAATATTAAATGCTAATGGATTATCCATTATATTTTTATGTCAAAATAACCAAAGAGAAAAATATTTTATCCATGCCTTGAATTTACCTGTTACACGACAACAATGTCGCGATATAAAAGAATATTGGAAAAATGTTTTTCAAATAATAGGAGATAAAATTAAAATAGAATCTCCCTATTCTCTTTCTATCAAAGAATTTGCATGTATGGATTGGCAAAAATACGGTGCTCCTTATGTTGTTATGAAATACGAAGAAGTCATTAGTTTATCAAATTACATAGAAACAAATGACCATATCCCGTTTGAACAAGGCATCATTTTAGCATACAATATTGCAAAAGGAATGGAAGCCTTCCACAATGCCAACATACTTCATACAAATTTATGTCCTGACAATATTTTTGTGAATCAAAATACTTGTAAAATTACGAATTTTGGATTCATATTGATACCAGAACAATTACAATATATTTCCATTATTCTAGGGAAAAATAAACGAACCATCGCAGAACAATATTATTACATGAAATGGCAATATGGTTCACCTGAACAATGGGGTCTTGCCATTGACAATAAAATTTTCCCTATTCAGGAGTATAGCGATATATATTCTTATGGGAAGCTTTTGAAACTCATCTTTTTCCATACATTAGAACCAAATGTTCAAACTATTCGAAGTTTTCCTAATATAAAAATTATTAACTTAATCGAAGAATGTTTACAAAAAAATCCTAAACAACGTCCTCAAACATTTTCAGAAATTATTGTAAAATTAGATGAGATAAAAACACAAGACATTCAAAAAACAATGCGACTTCAAAAAATGCAACGTGGAAGAAATGTAACATTAAGAATTCCTGAAATACCTGTATCACCCTTGAACCAGAAAGAGGATCCTATACAACAAGCTATTGAAAAAGCTATTATAGAACGAAAAACGCAAAACGAATCTCAACCACAACAACAAGAAGAAATCAAGCAAAAAGAACAACAAGTACAACTACAACAAGAAGAAATCAAGCAAAAAGAACAACAATTACAACTACAAGAGAAAAAAATTAAGCAAAAAGAACAACAATTACAACTACAAGTGCAAAAAATCAAGCAAAAAGAACGACAATTACAACAACAAGTGCAAAAAATCAAACAAAGAGAAGAACAAGAACAACAAGAACAACAAAAAAAAGCTCCTGATACAAACACAATGAAAACATTAAAACTCCCACTCATGCAACCAGAACAAAAAGATACATCTTTAAATACTGCGCCCTCTATAGTAGATGAAGATGCAATTTTTAGCAAATATGACCTTCCTAAAGATCATCATGATCCTTTACAAGTTGCTTTAGAAGAGAGAATTCTTGGGAATCGAAAGCAAGAAGAAGCACGCCTAAATAGAGTACTGAAAGAATTAAGAGCAGAACGAGCCAAACAAGAAAAAGCAGTGCAAGAACTAAAAGCAGAACGGGAAAAATTAGAGGGACCTACACCATATTATATAGGCTCTGTTTCTCCTAAAGGTTTTATCTTCACACATAAACGAAAATTTACCTTTGGATTGATCCAACAAGAAGTGGAAGAATACATCCACCACGCTACAGAAATGGAATTCATTCTCATTCCATCAGGCATATTTGAAATGGGAAGTCGGCATTTCCCTAGTGAACAACCTATTCATAAAGTTCAAGTGGATCAATTTCTCATGGCCAAATATCCATGCACGCAATCTATGTGGGAAAAAATTATGCAAACAACACCTTGGAAAGGGAAACGATACGTTCGATCCGGAGAAATGTATCCTGCTGTTTATATTTCTTGGAATGACTGCCAAGAATTTTGCAAAAAAACAGGATTTAGCCTTCCCTCAGAAGCACAATGGGAATATGCCTGCCGAGCTTTAAGCAAATTAGACTTTTGTTTTGGCGATGACTATAACTTAGTCCATGAATATGCTTGGGACCGTGGCAATGCTTGGGATAAACTTGAAAAATACGCCCATAAAGTTGGAGAAAAAGCACCCAATATATACGGACTCTACGATATGCATGGAAATATATATGAATGGTGTCAAGATGACTGGCATGATACATATCAAGATGCACCTATAGATGGACAAGCATGGATAGAAACTCCGCCCAGCAATCGAAAAATCAATCGAGGTGGAAGTTTTTCTAGTTTACCTCTATATTATCGTTCTTCTAATCGAAGTGCCAGTGTAGCCGAATATCGTGCTGAAAATTTAGGTGCAAGATTTTGCTTTGTATTGTCATAAAACATAAAAAATATTCGAAATTTTATCAAATTGATTTATAATATAAAAAATATTCGAAATTTTATCAAATTGATTTATAATATAAAAAAATAAATGGCTAGTTTATTTGTAAGTAATATTTCAAATAAACAAAAATTATAAAATATAGAAAAATTGAAAGGAAAATCTTACAATGATAGCGAAAAAATTTTTTTGTGCTATCCTTCTCGTTCTTCTAGTTTCTAGCTTATACGCAGAAATTGACATTTACTTTTCCCCAGATGGCGGATTTGCTCCTGTCAATAATGAACGTCGAATTCAAATGATGGATGGAACTACACGACTTGCTAATTTAAATGATGCACTTCTTGCTATGATTGACAACATTGAAAGAGGTAGTACATTTAAAATGTCTATGTACTCTTTTGATATCCTAGAAATCCAAGAAGCCATGATTCGTGCTGCTCGCGATAGAGGAGTTAAAATCAAACTATTAATGGATGCAATAATGGGATACACAGTAGCGATGCGTGCACCTTTTTATGCTCGCATCTTAGAAGAACATAGACTTGCCAAAGAAGAAAACAGAGAGTTTGACTTCCAAGTTCGCGAAATGAAACCAGAATCTATGAAAGACCGTGGTCGTTTTGTAAAGCTACCAGACGGCACAGAACGAGTTGGCACTATGCATGAAAAATTCGGTTTCATCATTCCTAGAGGATGCAAAATACCTCTTCATGGATTTTGTGGAAGTGCTAATATTACAGGATTAGCAGGTACAATGTATGCAGAAAATAGAGTTTTCTTTACAGATGAACCAGGAATGGGACGTCAACTTGCAGAAGAATTTGCTCGACTTTGGAACGAATACGGTACGAATGTAACTGAAGTTTGTCAAACAGAAATCTTCATTCCCGCACCAAAAAATACAGCAGAAGTTCAAATTATTTCCAATGCAAAACCAGTAGATGAAGAAGGCTTCCAACGCATTGATAAACATATCCTAGATATGATGGAAAAAGTATATCGAAATGGTGGAGATATTTCTATAGCTATGTTCTCCTTTACACATAAAGTATTAGCAGACAAATTGATCGAGCTTGCAGAACGTCATAGAAACAACAACATTACAATTCGTCTTCTTGTTGACTTGCAACAAATGGACATAGGAGTACAAAAAGATTCTCAAGTACCCTACTTAGAAAAAATGATCAAACTCAAAAGACTCAATAATTTTGAAATTCGTTACAGATGGCGATCCAATGTATATACTTGGGATTATGGCAACACAAATACATTCGCACTCCTACATTGGCGAGATCCACTTCTCCATCATAAATGTATGATTGTCAATAAAAACAGAATGTCTCTTGGTAGCTATAACTGGACTTGGGGAGGTGAACTACGAAACTTTGAAAATGTTATGCTATACAATGGTACCATGAGAACCCATAAAGCTATCATTGATAGATTTTTAGCTGAATTTGATATTATATGGAATAGCATGAAACCAGAAGGGAAACCAACAAAAGTATATGGAAAGCAAGATCCACAAGTTGTCTTAGCACCACACGGAATAGCTCTCAAACAAAAAATAGAAGCTGCATTTCATGATCCTGACTGTCGAGCTATTATGAATCTTATCGATCCCTATGTACCCTTTAAACCAGCTGTTCCTGTTAAAGTAGAACGTTTTGTATGCACATTTGATCTTCTCCAAGAAAAAACAGGACTAGATCCAAAAGTGCTTAAAGAAAAAATTGAAATCTTAGAAGACGCAACTCTCATTCTTCTGAATGAAGAAAATGCATATGTCTTAGCAGATTAAATAATTTCAATGTAAGAAAATACATACACTTAGCAGATTTTAAGTTTGCCAAAAAAATGATGGATAAAATCCATCATTTTTTTTGTGCATTCATATTAAGTATAACAATATTATCATGTTAAATAGTAGAAGAATTTTTTTGAAATTTGAATAGCATCAAATTAAAAATAGTATCAGCTTTTTTTAAAATAGTGATATGATCGTGTCACATAGTATCTTACACTCCTTTTACAAGTGCAGTGAGAAAATGATCACGCCATTCTCCTTGTATTTTGCAATATTTTTGTAAATAGCCTTCTACTTGGAAATTTAGTGAGCGGAGAAGTTTATGGCTACGAATGTTTTCTGGTAAATGAGTTGCTTCAATTCGATGAAGATTATAAGAATGAAATATGTAATAAATCGTTGCTTTTAATGTTTCTCTCATATATCCCTGACCTTCAAAGTCTTTGTCAATAGAATAGCCTAAAGTGCAAGATTCCTGAACTCCTCGAATAATTTGATAATAAGAACAAGAAGCGATAATTTGATGGTCTTGTTTTGTTTCTGCAAAAAATCGTACTGCAGTTTCTGTATGAAAGTCTTTTCTGCTTTGTTTCAATTGAAATCTCCAAAATAATTCTGAAAAATATTCAGTAGGGCGAATAGGTTCCCATGGTTTATGAAATTCTTTATTTTTTAAAAAAAATAAAGCTACTTCAGAGGCACGATCTGGTGTTGGGAGAAAAATATTTAATCTCCTTGTGTGAATGATTGGAAATTTTTTATTTGTATTCATAATAATTCTTCTGTATAATAAAAACTTAATTATTCAAGTATGAATTGAAACTTATATATATAACAAAAAGGACTATTGCAATATTTATAAAAGGTAGCGTATATGAAACCAAAAAAATTATCCTCTTGGCATACATTTTTTATTTTATTATTTATGGGTATTATATTGCTAATTTTTGCTATTATTACAAATTATCCATATTGGTTAAGTTGGGGTGCAGCACTGATTTTAGTTGTATCTGGATGGTTTTTTATCATGGGAATTTTTGAATCCATGCATAAAAGAACAGACTATATCCCAGACAATGTACATAAAAATTAACAACAAGTAGACCTCTAAAAAGGAATAACGATTCTTAACGTCATTCCTTTTAGTTGGGTTTATTCTATATATTCTGTAAAGTCCATGGGAAATTGTATATGAAATGTGAGTCCTGGATTCTGATTGATTACTTGAATAGAACCTTTTAGTTTTTTTATGCGATTTTGAATAATTGTGAGTCCGAGACCTGTTCCGCTTTGTTTTGTTGTATAAAAAGGTTCAAATATTTTATTAATGTCTTGTTCTGGAATTCCTGGACCATTGTCAGAAACATAAATATGTATCTTGGAATGGTCTTCATCTATTTCTTCTATATTGTGTGAAATAGTCACGACTCCTTCATCTATTAGAAATTTTTCTATTTGATTTTGCCAATACTTCATACTTAATGCTTGGATAGCATTGCTTACTAAATTTAAAAATATTTCCATCAATGCATCTCTATCTGAAAGAAATATAATATTTTCCTTTTCTTTATATCGTATAATAACATTATTTCTCTCAGCCTCATGTTTAAGTAATAAAATGACATCATGAACTACTTCATTTAAAATGATAGTTTCTATGGATCGTGAATGAGGACTGGCAAATCGTAAAAGTTGCTGGACAACTCGCGATAAACGGTCTACTTCATCAATAATTAATGTTAAGCCTTCTTGGTTTGGATCATCGGGTGGTAATTCTTCCTTTGTGACTTGTGTGATAGTTCGAATAGAAGAAAGTGGGTTTTTTACTTCGTGTGCAATGCTAGCGGAAAGTCGTCCTAAAGAAGAAAGTTTTTCATTTTCATAAATTTTTCTTTCTAATAAAAATTTTTCTCTTACTAAATGAGTATTTTCTACTGCAGTGACCATTTGATGCAATAACATCATCAACATTTCTTCTTCTTCAGCTAATAACTGAGAACGAATGAGGCGTTTTCCTAAGTTTAAAAATCCTACAAGTTTATTTCCATTATATGCAGCAATAATAGTAAAAGACTTCATTCGTTTCATTTCTTTTTGGATCTCAATTTCTTTTTCCCCTAAATCATAAATATTTAAAACAGCAATGTGTCGATTTTCTATATATTGTACTACATTTTTAATGTCACTTTCATCAATATCTAAAGTGCTTTCTTCAATACTCCAAGGTTCTTGTTGTCGATTAAATAAAATAATAGACACTTCCTTTATTTTCATAGCTTTACTGACTGTTCTATTGACATCTAATAAAAGATTGTCTAAATCTAAATATGTAGATAAATTGATAGTTGCTAATAAATCACCAAATATTTTTCGATAATATTGTCGTTCTCTAAAAAAAATCCAATTGAATAATTCTTGAATCCAACGTTTTAAAGGATCAATAAAAAAAACAAACGCCATTACAATCAATCCTTCAATCATTCTAAAATTAATTTGAAACTTTTTTTCCATTTCATCACAAACAGGGCGTAACCAAGTAGTATAAAAAGTAATTACTAATATTCCTAGCACAGTATAAATCACACCCTTTTTGACAAAATATTCCATATAATTATAACTATATAAATAATATGCAAATATTGGTGGTAAAAGGAAAGTGATAAGTTGCATAAACATAATAAGATAAGAACCAATATAAGGAATTTCACGAGCTCGAAAAATAAAACATGCAATATACAGAATAAATGATGTAATCAAAATACCAGTAATAATATATAGAGAACGCTTTTCATCTTCATCTCTGGCTCTTTTATAGGAAACAAAAATTATAAGAATAGAAAAAAGAAATAAAATACAAGCCCAAGGTATAAATTGTTCCACTATATTTTCTACTTTAATATAATCTAAATTTTTTAAAATTTCATAATTTTCTAAAACATATCTTCCATATATAATTGTAGGAATATAAATAGCAACATAAACAAGATATTTCATTTTAAAAGGGAAAGAAACATATAATTCAGAAAAATTATATAATAGTGTATGTGCCATAAGAGGTAAAAGCCCAGAAAAACTAAACAATGCAATATTCGCAAAAATTTCTTCTACAAAATTATTATCCTGATATAAATATCCAGAAAAAAGTGAAATGAAAATTCCTAAAGTCCATCCTAAAACACTTAAAGTAAACATACAAAAAATCAATTCTCGCTTCTTATGAATTTTTCGTTGAAACATCAAAATTAAAAGTGTTAACTGCAACGAAGCACCAAATAAAAACATAAAAATTCGAATAATATTTTCAAATCCCATCTATTTTCTCCGCTTAAACTATATTTTTAACTTCATCTATTTTTTGTATTTTATAATATATATTTTCAACTTCATCTATTTTTCTCTGCTTTAACTATATTTTCAAAATTCAGCTACTCTTTCTATAGTTTATATTATATATATTAATAAAAAAAGAGGAAGAAAACTCTTCCTCTTTTTCATATGGATAGTATATATAAAATTAAATAGCAAGCAATTGAACTACTGGACCACCAGAAAGTTCAATTTTTTTGCTTGAATTTAACATTTCGCCGTCCACTGTATAGTAATAATGATCATCAGTTTGAATTGTAACTTTATCTGTAACAATATCATATACAGAAGGCGAAGTCATTTTTTTCCCAACGCGAATTCTAGGTAAATCCCACATAAGTTCCCATGGATTAACATTGACTGCTAAAAAATGCATTTTACCTTGTTCTTCTCTTGCTCGATAAAAAGGTTTAAACCCTAAACCGCATTCTTTTTCCGTTGCTGCTAATAAAGCAACAAAAGACGTCTCTGGCAAATTTCGTTCGCCCACTTGGACAGTGGCTTTAATAGGTGCAAATAAATCTTGTAAAAATTTACTTCCATAAATACTTTCCCAACATGCTTTTATACAAAGCTTTAAAGCTTTTATAAATCCAGCATCACCACCTTTATAGTATACATGCATAAAATTGGCAACTGCACCATTTCCAAAAATAAAGCCCATCTTATCATTCACTTTTAACAAAGTATGATTCACTATGGGGACATCTATGCCCTTTTGAATAAAACGAATCAATTTTTTTAATCTTGATTCAGGTGTGCCACGCATCTTTAAAGATGCTTCTAATAAATTCATTGTGCCACCCTTTAATAAAGCAATGAAAGGTAAGGGCTGATCTTGATAAATTTTAGTAAATTGAGATAATACACAATTTGTTGTACCATCTCCCCCACTGATTGCTAAAACCTTAATTTTTTTCTCATAGCATTCTTTGGCTACTGCACATAATTCTTCTTTTGTATTTGTAATTCGTAAAAATCCATGCTCACCAACAATTTTTTCTAATTTTTTAACACGCTTTTCTGAAAATAGTTTATTCCTACCAGCAGAGGGATTAAAAATAATACAAATTTCGTTCATTTTAAAAACTCCAAAGGGAATTTTACCTTCTACAAAGTGCAACATTAATGTTGCACTTTGTAGAATTTTTAGAGTAAAAGAAAAGGAAAAATAATTTTCCTTTTCTACTTATTTTTTTTTACGTTTATAATAAAAGATATATAAATAACTTACATCATAAGAAAAAGTTTTAGTATATTGATAATATTTGGAAATATATGCCAATTTATCAATATATAAAAAAAAGTAGCAAATTATATGCCAATTTATCAAAAAAATAATAGATTTATAATATTATTATAAATCTATTTCCATAAAAAACAACAAAAAAATATTCTACATCTCTGTAAAAAAATATTCTATAAAAATATTCTATATCTATGGGCAAAAATATTTCAACTTTTCTTTTACCCCGAGCAAGATTGCCTCCCGAGCAGATTACCACCCCCGAGCAAATTCCCTCCCCCGAGCAAGTTTGCTTCCCCAGAGCAACATTGCCTCCCCAGAGCAACTTTCACTCCCCAGAGCAACATTGCCTCCCCAGAGTAAATTCCCACCCAGAGCAACATTTGCCTCCCCAGAGCAACATTGCCCCTCAGAGCAACTTTCACTCCCCAGAGCAACTTTCACTCCCCAGAGCAACAGATACTTTCCCAGAGTATGCGTGCGTTTCTCCCCAGAGCAACATTGCCTCCCCAGAGCAACTTTCACTCCCCAGAGCAACATTTGCCTCCCCCGAGTAACATTGCCCCTCAGAGCAACTTTCACTCCCCAGAGCAACATTGCCTCCCCAGAGCAACTTTCAACTTTCACTCCCCAGAGCAACTTTCAACTTTCACTCCCCAGAGCAAATTCTCCTCCCCAGAGCAAATTTTCAAAAAAGCGTTATCCTAATACAAAAAAAGACCTGTCCAATGCATGTATATAATAAAATTAGATGATTATACACGCACAAAAAAAGACCTGTCCAATGCATATATATAAGACCTGTCCAATGCATATATATAATAAAATTAGATGATTATACACGCACAAAAAAAAGACCTGTCCAATGCATATATATAAGACCTGTCCAATGCATGTATATAATAAAATTAGATGATTATACACGCACAAAAAAAAACCTGTCCAATGCGTGTATATAATTATAAATGATTAGACAAGCACTTAAAATACATGTCACAAAGCATGTAGAATTAATATAGAAAGTTATCATGCTTTTACAATATGTTGTCAAATAAATGTTTATAATAAAAAAAGAGACTACACTGTGTAGTCTCTTTTCAATAAGTGAAGTCTTAATTTTTATAAAGGAGCGTACCATGGCAACACGAGTACGTATAACAAGAATAGGTGCAACGTACCATGTAACCGTACGTTGCAATAACAAGGAACATCTGATTGATCCAGAAAGTTTCAGTCCGATGTATAAAAGAGTTTTGCAATTGGCAAAAGAAAAATATGACGTGGAAGTTCATAATTATACAATTATGACGAACCATGTTCATTTAGTCTTGATGACTAATTTGGACAATATTTCACGGTTCATGCAATACGTTAATAGCCAATCAGCGAGACGATACAATAGAATGATTGGTCGCTCTGGCCATTTCTGGGGAGAAAGATTTTTCTCAGAAATCATAGAGACTGATGAACATCTAGTGAATACTATGGTGTACGTAGATTTAAACATGTGGCGTGCAGGCGGTGTAGATGATCCTAAGGATTGGAAATACGGTAGCTATAATGTATACGCCTATGGCAAAAAGGATTCGGTGACCGACTTAATTCCGTTTTATCTGGAAATTCCTGCTGATAAAAGGCAGGAATGGTATCGTGCCATAGTCGCAGATCGTAAACATACGATCCAACGCGAACATGTCTACGTAAAAAAATAAATTATATTGAAAAAATCAAACTTAAAAATTTGAAAAATTTAATATAATTTCAAGGTAAAATTTTGCAGAAAAATTTTACCTCAGAGATAGTATGTCCACACATAAAAACTTGAAAACACTAAGAATAATCATTATAACTTATTAAATTACAATAACTTATATAAATTACTAACATTATTTCTATTAATTTTTCATCAAAATTTTTTCAAAAAATCACCAATTTTTTCTCTCATCAAAAAATTCTTCCTATTTGCCTTCCAAATCGTTTTTTTTTCACTGCAAAATCTCCTGAAATTCCCTCTATTTTTTCCAAAATCTCTCCAATTTTTCCGAAAATTGGCAAAATTTTCACCTTTTTTGCCAATTTTCTTCTTCTTCTCAGAGCATATTTTCCCCAGAGTAAATTCGCCTGAGTTTCTCCCCAGAGCAAAAAAAAGCCCACGTATTTCCACGTATTCACGCATTTCTACGTAATCTAACGCATTTCTATGCATTTCATTTTGCGTTTCTTTCTAACTCGTTTCTCCCCAGAGCAACAGATACTTTCCCAGAGTATGCGTGCGTTTCTCCCCAGAGCAACAGAGCAACACAGAGCATATTGAGCATATTTTCCCCAGAGTAAATTCGCCTGAGTTTCTCCCCGGAGCAAAAAAAGCCCACGTATTTTCCCCAGAGTAAATTCGCCTGAGTTTCTCCCCGGAGCAAAAAAAAGCCCACGTATTTCCACGTATTCACGCATTTCTACGTAATCTAACGCATTTCTATGCATTTCATTTTGCGTTTCTTTCTAACTCGTTTCTCCCCAGAGCAACAGATACTTTCCCAG
>Ga0208195_1000240_pt1 | contig 76250 bp, 58 predicted proteins | sample AD_UKC077_MetaG_FD_184441 | JGI IMG/M metagenome (GOLD analysis project Ga0208195, IMG submission 184441) | Active sludge microbial communities of municipal wastewater-treating anaerobic digesters from USA - AD_UKC077_MetaG (SPAdes) (version 2) | ecosystem: Engineered > Bioreactor > Anaerobic >... | reverse complement strand
AATAATGCTATAAAAAACAGCCTACTTTTTGACCTATTGACAAAATCAACTCAAAAATAGCCTACTTTTTGACCTATACGCCATTTTTTATGATGATAATTTAAATTTTAATTAAACAATCGAGGTTATCTATTTTAAATTCTATTTAAAGAGCCCCTTTTAAATAGGGGGGCAAATTTATATGAAAAATTTAATAATACAAGTATTTTTTTACTGTTTTTTTATCAACAGTTTGTTGAAAATTAAAATTTGTTAGTAAATGCAATAGCTATGTTCATATAAAATGACAATGAATTTTATGGGCTTTTTTGTCGTTTTTGCTTTAATCCATAAAAAACTACAGCTAGCATATTTAAAAAAACATAGTAATTTTAGACCTATTAATTAATATTATTTAGTACATTACTTCCCAAGCCCATATTTATCAATTTCGGGAAATCCCCAAATATTGTCTTTACATCTGTAAATAGTTTCGCAGTCTGTTAGTTTTGTGCATATTACGTCAAATTGTTCCCAAGCGTAATTGCAAGTTCCAATTTGTTTTCCGTTTTTATCGTGAATAACAACATTTGCATCATAAACGTTTAATGTTGCACGATAAACAGTCTGGTCATTGTATTTACATTCGTAGATTGAACCATTTTTGTATGTCTTATATAGCTTTTTGAGTGTGCTTGCATTCTCGAAGTCTTCTTCACAACTTGTTAAACAAACTATTAGCATTGTAGTCAAGAACAAAATCAATAAATGTTTGATACTTAAATTTTTCATTACAGTTCTTAAATAAAGTTATACGAATTTTATCGAAATAAGTTTCGTTTTTGCTTACAATGTGGTGAGGATATTAAAACTTGAACTAATTTATGCTGAAATTCTTACGTTTCATATCACCTACACTTATATCATTGTTCTACGAATAAATTGTTAATAAATTAAAAGTACTGCATTAGTATTTTAAGTGTTTGTAATGTGTGTGTGAAATACCATATCTTTTTTATCAACTTTAAAATGTTAATATTTTAATTTGCAAAATTTGAAAAAATAAATATATTAAAGCTATTTTTGTACACTTATGGAAAGGACTGTTAAATGGTAGCGAATTATTCAGAAGATAGTATCAAAACTTTAGATTGGGAAGAACATATCCGAAAACGCCCAGGAATGTATATAGGCAAATTAGGAGATGGAAAGTCCAAAGATGATGGAATTTATATTTTGCTTAAAGAAGTGATAGACAACTCTATTGACGAGTATGCTATGGGCTTTGGAAAAAATATAGATATTAAATTAGAAGACTATACCCTTTCTGTGAGAGACTATGGACGTGGTATTCCTCAAGGAAAACTTGTAGATGTGGTTTCTAAAATGAACACAGGAGCGAAATACGATTCTAGCGTTTTCAAAAAGTCTGTTGGACTTAATGGAGTTGGAGTTAAAGCTGTGAATGCTCTTTCTTCTTTTTTTAAAGTTACTTCATACCGTGAAGGGAAAAAGAAATCTGCTGAATTTTCTAGAGGGATAAAAATTTCTGAAACCGATCTTATCGATACTGATGAACCAAATGGCACTTTGGTAGTATTTACACCAGATGCAGAAATTTTTGAAAAATATAATTACATACAAGAATTTATTGAAACTATGTTGAGAAATTACACTTATCTCAACACAGGTTTAATAATAAATTTTAATGGAGAACGTTTTCAGTCTAAAAATGGCTTACTCGATTTACTAAACGAAAATCTAAATCAAGAACCTCTTTATCCTATCGTACATTTGAAAAATGGCGATATAGAAATAGCTTTTACTCACGGCACACAATATAGCGAAGAATATTACTCTTTCGTAAATGGACAAAATACAACTCAAGGAGGTACACACTTGGCAGCTTTTAGAGAAGCTTTTGTGAAAACTATTCGCGACTTTTATAAAAAAGATTTTGATGCTAATGATATTAGACAAAGTATAGTAGCAGCTGTAAGTATAAGAGTTATAGAACCTATTTTTGAGTCGCAAACAAAAACAAAATTAGGCTCAAAAGATATGGGACCCGAAGGTCCTACTGTGAGAAATTATATTTTTGACTTTATGAAAAAAGTTGATGACTTTCTTCATAAAAACCTTGATATTGCTGAAGAAATTCAAAAGAAAATTCTTGCCTCAGAAAAAGATAGAAAAGCAATTGCAGGTATTCAAAAATTAGCTAGAGAAAGAGCAAAAAAAGTAAGTCTGCATAATAAAAAACTAAGAGATTGTAGAATTCACTACAATTCAGACGATGAAAGACGTTACGAAACAACAATTTTCTTAACCGAGGGCGATTCGGCAAGTGGCTCTATCACAAAATCAAGAGATGTGAATACTCAAGCTGTTTTTAGCTTGAAAGGAAAACCTGCAAACTCTTATGGTGAAACTAAAAAAGTGGTTTACCAAAACGAAGAATTTAATCTTTTGCAAGCAGCCTTGAACATAGAAGAAGGAATTGAAAATATAAGATATAGAAATGTAGTGATAGCAACTGATGCTGATGTTGACGGCTTGCATATTCGTCTTTTACTTACTACTTTTTTCTTGCAAATTTTCCCAGATTTATTAAAACACGGGCATTTGTTTATTTTGCAAACTCCACTTTTTAGAGTAAGAAATAAGCAAGAAACAATTTACTGCTATGACGAAAAAGAAAAAGAAGAGGCTATTAAAAAACTTAAAAATCCTGAAATAACCCGCTTTAAAGGGCTAGGTGAAATTTCGCCTGACGAATTTAAAAATTTTATAGGTAAAGATATTAGGCTTGAACCTGTTACCTTGTCTAAAGCAGACCAAATTCAGCCTTTACTTGAGTTTTATATGGGGAAAAATACCCCTGAACGTCAGGAATTTATTATTAACAATCTAAGAATAGAAGAAGATATATAAAAAGGGAGATTTTTAAAAAACATGAGTGAAGAAAAAAATAATATATCTAACAATAATCAAGAAAATAACGAGGATTTTGTTCCAATTGAAGTTGTAGAACAAGAAGAACCAAAGGTTACTCGTCTGCAAAAGATGTTTAAAGATAACTTTTTGGATTATGCTTCTTACGTAATCTTAGAACGTGCTGTGCCTCATATAAATGACGGATTTAAGCCTGTTCAAAGACGTTTGATGCATGCCATGAAACAACTTGATGATGGTAGATATAATAAAGTTGCAAATATTGTAGGTCATACAATGCAATATCATCCTCATGGAGATGCTTCTATAGGCGATGCCCTTGTACAACTCGGACAAAGAGATCTTTTAATCGACTGTCAAGGAAACTGGGGAAATATTTTAACAGGCGACTCTGCCGCAGCACCAAGATATATTGAAGCTAGATTAACAAAATTTGCTCTTGAAGTTGTTTTTAATCCCAAAACTACAGTTTGGAAATCGTCATACGATGGAAGGAATAAAGAACCTGTAACTTTGCCAGTAAAATTTCCTTTGCTTTTAGCTCAAGGAATGGAAGGTATAGCAGTAGGATTAGTTTCAAAAATTTTACCACATAATTTTATAGAACTTATTGATGCTAGTATTGCACATCTAGAAAATAAGGAATTTGAAATTTTTCCAGATTTCCCAACAGGCGGATATGGAGATTTTAGCAAGTATAATGATGGTTTAAGAGGTGGACGAGCAAGAGTGCGTGCAAAAATTGAAAAAATAGATAGACGTACATTAGTTATTCGCGAAATTCCGTTTGGAACAACAACAACTAAACTGATTGAGTCTATTATTTCTGCAAACGACAGTAAAAAAATTCAAATTAGAAAAATCGAAGATAATACAGCCGAGTTTGTAGAAATTGTAATTCATTTACCATCAGGAGTTTCTAGCGATAAAACTATTGATGCTTTATATGCATTTACACAGTGCGAAATGTCGCTTCCAACATATGCCTGTGTTATTAAAGATGATGCACCACAGTTTATGGGCGTTTCCGAAATTTTAAAACATTCGGTTGAAGATACAAGAACACTTCTTCAGCAAGAATTATTAATTCATAAAGCTGAACTAGAAGAAGAATGGCACTCGCTTTCTTTAGAAAAATGGTTTATCGAAAAACGTATTTATAAAGAAAAAGAATACGAAAATGCAAAGTCAACAGATCAAGCAATTGATTTTATTCATTCAAAAGCAATAGAACATAAATTAAACTTAATACGCGAAATTACGCGAGACGATTTATTACAGTTGCTAGAAATAAAAATGAAGAGAATTTTGCGTTTTAATAGCGACAAAGCCGAAGAAGATTTGTTGAATATTTTGGAAGAAATTAAAAAAATCCAATATAATCTTGAGCATCTTACTCAATACACCATTGATTATTATAAACGTATTAAAGAAAAATACGGCAAAGGTCGCGAACGCAAAACTGAAATTAGAAACTTTGACACTATTGATACAGCACAAGTAGCAGTGTTGAACGAAAAGCTTTATGTGAATTATAAAGAAGGTTTTGTTGGTTATGGTCTTAAGAAAGATGAATTTGTTTGCGATTGCTCTGATATTGACGATATTATAGTTATTAGAAGAGATGGAAAATATATCATCTCAAAAATTTCGGAAAAAGCATATTTCGGAAAAGACATTTTATATGCAAATGTCTTCTTTAGAAACGATAAGCGAACAATTTATAATGTAGCTTATAGAGATGGAAAAACTTCCACTTCTTATATAAAACGCTTTGCAGTAACAGGAGTTACTCGCGATAGAGAGTATGATTTAACAAAGGGTGCTGAAGGTTCGAGAATTCTTTATTTTTCTGCAAATCCAAATGGAGAAGCCGAAGTGGTAAAAGTATTTTTAAAACCAAAACCAAAAATTAGAAAACTTTCTTTTGAAATTGATTTTAAAGATATTGCAATAAAAGGACGTACTGCTCGAGGAAATATACTTTCTAAGCATGATATTCATAAAATTACTTTGAAAGAAGAAGGAATTTCTACACTTGGTGGCAGAAAAATTTGGTTTGATGAAGAAATTTTTAGACTTAATGATAGCGAACGTGGATTGTACTTAGGCGAATTTGAAGGTGAAGACCAAATTATTGTCTTTACAAAAGATGGAAAATGTAGATTAACAAATTTTGATTTATCTAATCATTACGAAGAAAATATTTTAAAAATTGCAAAATACGATCCAGACTTAGTTTATACAGCTATTCATTACGATTCAGAACAGAATTTCTTCTATCTAAAACGTTTCCAAGTTCAAGAAGATTTACGTGATCAATTTATAATTTCGGAAACTGAAGGCTCTTATCTTGTTGCTCTTTCTTACGATGAATTTCCATTGGTAAAAATAGTTTTTGCAGGTAAGCACGAATCACGCGAACCAGAACTTATTGATGCAGAAGAATTTATTGCTGTTAAAGGAATTGGTGCTAGAGGAAAGCGATTAACAACTTTTGAAACTTCTGAAATTATTTTCGACCAGCCTTTAACTAAAGAAAAGCCTGAAGATGAAAATGATGAAGAAAATTTTGAAGATGATGATGAACGTGAATTTGAGCAAGGCGAAGAAATTGAACTCGAAATAATTGACACTAGAGATAAAGACGAAGATGCCGTTGAAGAAAAACCAAAGAAAAAAGATAATAAAGATAAAAAAGACCCACCAGAAGGCGGAGTGCAAATGACTTTGGATTTTTAAAATCTAAATTATGAAAATTTTTTTAATGGGTTTTATGGGTGCAGGCAAAACAGTTTTTGGGAAAAAGCTCGCCCATGCTTTAAATCTCGAGTTTTATGATTTAGACAGACTTATTGAGGAAAAATATAAAATAAGTATTCCAAGTATTTTTTCAAAATTTGATGAGGGAGTTTTTAGAAAATTAGAGACTGAAACTTTAAAGGAATTTGAAAATAAAGAAAGTTTTATCTTGTCGCTTGGCGGTGGTACACCATGTTTTAACAATAATTTAGAAATAATAAAAAAACTTGGCACTAGCATTTATTTAAAATTAGATGCAAAATCTTTAACAAATCGCTTAGTAAATTCAAAAACAAAAAGACCATTAATAAAAAATCTAAATCAGGAAGAGCTTTTGCAAAAAGTTGAAAGCATGCTTAGCGAAAGAGAAAAATATTATTTACAAGCTGATATTGTTGTGAATGGATTAAATCTTAAGGTTGAGGAAATAATTAATGAATTAAGAATTGAGAATTAATGAATTAAGAATTATATGCTCGCTTTGCTCGCTTGGGTTGAAAGAGTATTTAGTTTTTAGTGTTTAGTTTTTTTTAACACAAAAGACACAAAAGAAAATACTTTCAACTTTTATTAGGACGCGACACTTTCGACTTTACCTTCGGTGAGCTCGCAAGCTCGGTTCAACTTTTAACTTTCAACTTTTAACTTTTAACTGATTTGCCATATTACTTGTCTAATTTTTTTATTTTCAAAAATGCTTAGCAGATATTTGTTATTTTCTAATGGATAGAGTGCGGTTTTGTTTTCTAAAATTTGTTTTGAAAGTTTATTTTTTTCTAAGAAATTGGCATCTAAGGAAATGGTATTTAAAACTTTCTTTTTTTCTTTTTTATCCATAATTTCACACCAAAGACCTGAAGGACGAGCAGAAAAATTTGAGTAGTAATCGTCTCGTAATGTGGGTTTTGCATCAATGCTTTTTGTCTCTAAAAAAGAATTGAGGAAATTAAACAAATCTTCGAGTTGATAAGCAAAATGTGGCAAATTATTTTTATTATAAAATTCAGCAATTTCGTCGAAAAGTTCAAAATATCTATTTTTATATTCTTGACTTATTAGTCTTTGCATAGTGTTTGGAAATCTGCCACTATTCCAAAATTTTTCTAAAGCATGTTCAGCATCATGGATTCTTTCAAGCTCAGCTTTTGAAATAAATTTATTGCTAATTATTTGATAAGGTGGATTTTCATCATATACATAATCAAATTTGGGTGCATTATTTCTTAAAGCAGTTCCACGCAACATTTTTAAAAATCCAAGCTGTACTTCTTTTGCACCTAACTCAAAGACTTCGTTAAAAGATTTTACAAAAAGTTCGAAAGTTTCGTATGGCAAGCCAACAATCAAATCTAAATGTAAGTCAATTTTTCCGCCTTTAATTAAATTTTTGCAGTTTTTTGCAAGTAGTTGAAAATCTTGTTTGCGTTTAATTTCAATATTTGTAGGTTCGTGTGTGGATTGAATACCAATTTCAAATCTAAAATATTTCTCGGGAGTACTTTCGTTTAAAAATTTTATTATTTCATCGTTTAATAAATCGGCATAAATTTCAAATTGAAAACTTAAATTTGGTCTATAATTCTGCAAAAGTAAATCGAAAACAAAATTTGTGTGTTTTACATTCAAATTAAAAGTACGGTCTAAAAATTTTACTTGTTTAGCCTCACTTTTTATAATGTATTTTAAGTTTTCAGAAATATATGTTTGTGGGAAATATCTAATACCAGTTTCCAAAGACGACAAACAATATTGGCAGTGATAAGGACAGCCTCGCGAAGTTTCAAAATAAACTATACGATTTTTTACATCTTTTTTGTCTATCTCCAATTGATAGGGCGAAGGATATTTTATAAGCTCGTCAATATTTGCTTTAGCAATTGTTTTACTAATTTTTTGTTTTGAAGAAACTGATGGGATTTCTGCCGTTTTATTATTTTGGAGAGAATCAAGCAATTCGCCTAAGACAAACTCGCCTTCGCCACTTACAACATAATCAATTTTCCAATTTTCAATAAAAAATTCGGGTTCGTAACTAACTTCGGGTCCGCCAAGTATTATAATTAAATTCGGATTTTTATTTTTTAAAATTGAACACAAATCTTTACTTTGGTCAACATTCCAGATTGAAACGCTTATTCCAACAATATCGCAATTAGTTTCTATAACTTCGTTTGCAATGCTTTGAATATCTTCTTTTATTGAATGTTCTTTAAAAGAAATGTCAAATTTATCTTTATTTACAACATAAAGCCAGCGCAAAGCCAAAGATGTGTGGATATATTTTGCGTTTAATGTTATAAGTAAAGTTTTCATTTTACAAAGATATGCAAATTCAAATATACAAAATTCGTTACAACAATATTTGCAATATTATTTTTTTATATAAATTTGCGTGCATATGAAAAGAGGACAAGTAATACAAAGTACTGGGGCTAATTATTTAGTCGAAGTTGACGATAAAATCTATAATTGCACTATCAGGGGGCGACTTAGGCTTGCAGATTCGCGAGAAACAAATCCTGTTGCAGTTGGCGATTTTGTTGAAATTGAAATAATTTCAGAAGAAGAAGGAGTGATTACTGAAATTGAAGAGCGTAAAAATTGTATTATTAGAAAATCAACAAATCTATCTAAAGAATCTCATGTAATTGCAGCAAATATTGACCAAGCAGTATTTATTCACACTTTAAAAAATCCAGAGACAACAACAGTTTTTATGGATAGGTTTCTTGCAGCTGCTGAATCGTACAGTATTCCACCATTGATTATTTTTAACAAAATTGATATTTACAATAGAGAAGAAATTGAAGAAGTTGCTATGTTAATGGCTATTTATGAAGATGTTGGTTATAAAGTAATTCCTACCTCAATAGTGAAAAATCAAAATTTGGAGCTTGTTCAAAAAGCTTTGAAAGATAAAGTAAATGTAATTGCAGGGCATAGCGGAACAGGAAAATCTTCGTTAATAAATGCAATTTCGCCGGGTTTAAATTTAAAAACTGCTTCAATTTCAAAAACTCACCTTACAGGAAGACATACAACCACTTTTGCAACAATGCACAAACTTTCTTTTGGTGGAGCTGTAATCGACACTCCAGGAATTAGAGCTTTTGGTTTAGTGTATTTAAACAAAGAAGAAACAGGACATTATTTTCCTGAAATTTTTAAAATGTCACATAACTGTCATTTTGGCAACTGTTTGCATATAAACGAACCTAATTGTGCTGTAAAACCCGCTGTAGAAAGTGGAGAAATTGCGTATTCAAGGTATTTGTCATATTTGAATATTGTTTTGAGCGAGGAGGATAAGCATAGGACAAAACTCAGTTAAAAGCGATGCACTGAACGTAGTTGAAGTGTTAAAGGTTAAAAGCGATGCACTGAACGTAGTTGAAGTGTTAAAAGTTTGATTCTGAATGAATTATGCAGTATAGTGTAGAGACGGTGCATGCGCCGTCTCTAATCTATACAAATTTTAATTTATTATACCACAAAAAATTAGTTGAAAGTTCATAAAGTAAACCGAGTTTACGAGCTCGCTGAAAGCAAAAGTTTTAAAAGAAAAGCCAAACACGTAGGCTACTTTTAACTTTTAGTTCAAATTTAGTTGTAATAGGCGATGTGGGGTGGTGTTGGTAATAAAACAAAAGTTTGGCACAGATTATGCAAGTATAGAAGTTAGACTTATAAAAAGTTAAAAATATTAATAATTAACTGACATAAGTAAGTTCTTTGAAAACAAATTTTATAAAAATTTATAGCAACAGAAAATAGGACTAAAATTGGCTTCAATTGTTGAAATTATGAATAACAAATTTTGTTTTTAATAAAATTTTTAGTATTTTGTGTTGTTATTATAAAATAATGTGTAAATTTGCATAGAATTTAAATTTTAAATTAGATAGATAATAAAAATTAAAAAGAAGTTTAACTAAAATTAATAAAATAAATTATGAGAACAGTAAAAATTTTATTGGCATTATTTGCCGCAGTGGTAGTTTTTAATAGTTGTAATAAAGAGTATGAAGCTCCAACAATTACTTGGGAACCAGATAAAATGTCACAATTGGTTGAAATGTCTGATGAATCTTCATTAAATCAAGCTTTAACTGTTACTTTTACAGCAGAAGCAGGTATTAAAGACATTAAAATTTGGAGAAATACTTGGTTAAATGGTGTAGCATCTCCTACAGCTGCTATAGTAGATGGCCCAGCAATTTCAGCTTATGAAGGTTTAACAAGTTATGAATACGCTTTTGCAACAAATCACACTCTTGAAGATTTTCAAGGTGGAGTAATGAAAATTGTTTATGAATTTGAAGTTACAGACCAAAGCGAAGAAGCTCAAACCACAACTAAAGAATATACTTTCTTTGCATGGGAAACTCAAGCAGTTACTTTTGTTATAAAAGATGCTGCTGACACTGAAATTACAGATGCTAAAGTTACTTTAGGAACAGAATCAAAAACAGCTGCTCCTTATGTATTCTACGTTGAAGATGGTACTTATCACTATACAGTAGAAAAAGAAGGTTTTGCACCTGTAACTGGAGAAGTTGTTGTAGCTGGTGCAGAAAAAGAAGTTTCAGTTACTTTACAAGCTAACCTAGCAGATTGGTCAGAAAAAATTCTTATTGCACATCCAAGCCAACTAGGTTATGCTACTTATGCTGATACTAGAGTTGAAACTGCTAGCAATGATGTAATTGGAGTTGAATATAAACAAAATAATACTGCTGGTACAGCAGCTATTATTGTTCCAACAGCTAATTGCACAGGCTTTGTAGTAATAGCTAACGATGCAGCATATACAACAAGTAACGATTTAGAAGCTGCTTATACAGCAGGTACCGCAGTAACTCAATTAGAGCTAGGTTTTACATATCATGCTCCAAAAGCTTATGCTGAAAAGAACTTTATCGCAAAAGTTGGTAATGAATATGTATGGGTAAAATATGTTGATGGACATGTCGCTCCTAGCGCTACTTCAGATGGATACAGTGGTAACACACTTGCATTCCAATACAAAAAATAATTATGGTAATATATAATTAAAGAATAAAAAAAGCCACTCAAAAGTGGCTTTTTTTATGGCGGTGTCTCATAAGTGTCAAACTGCTTTACTTCAACTTCGTTCAGCAACCACGTTGCTTTCAATATTCGGACTCAGTCACGTACACTTCGGCTTTGCTCAGTGCAACGCTTCATGTACGCTCCTTCGTCCTCAATTTCAGCGCCTTGCATTTTAACACTTCTGAAACACCTTGAAAGTTTATAGTTTTAAAAGCTGTTTTGAGATTGCCTCAGCAAGGTGTTTTATTATGCCAAAAATAATTTAAGTAAAATAAATTTGGAAATTCTATTTATTTTATTTATCTTTGTGGCACAATTGCGGGGTAGAGCAGTTGGTAGCTCGTCGGGCTCATAACCCGGAGGTCGCAGGTTCGAGTCCTGCCCCCGCTACAAAAACAAAAGCACCAATTTTGGTGCTTTTGTTTTTTAAACATTATTTTATGCAGCAACAAGGCTTGAGCAAAAAATATGGTTTTCATAAAACTAATTTAATAATAATATTTATTAGTTTATTTTGCTTTTTGTTTGGGCAATTTGTTTCAGCACTAATTTTACATGCCTTTGATTTAAGTATAGCAGAAAGTTTGTTAAACAATGCAGAATTAAGTTCTAAAGAAATAAATGTTTTAAAACTTGCTCAATTTTTTTCTGCTTTACTAAGTTTTGTGTTACCAAGTGTTTTTTGTGCTTATTTACTTTATGATAATTGGAAATCACAACTTAGAATTACAAAAGTAAATTATAAATCTTCTTTTTATTTAATTCCACTTTTTTTATTGCTTATAATGCCATTTATGAATATTATTATTCAGTGGAATGAAAGCATTGTGTTTCCAGAATCGTTAAAAGATTTGGAATTAGCATTAAGAGCATCTGAAGATTCATCTCAGTTGTTTATAAAGACATTACTACAAGGTACAGGAGTTTTTACTTTAATAATAAATATTTTGCTTATTGGAGCTTTGCCTGCACTTGGCGAAGAGTTGTTTTTTAGAGGTTTGCTACAATCTCATTTGAATGATTATTTTAAAAATCCACATATAGGAATTTTTATTTCTGCATTTTTATTTTCAGCTATTCATTTTCAGTTTTATGGGTTTTTTCCTCGTTTGATTTTAGGACTTATTTTTGGATATTTAGTTTATTTCTCAGGTTCTATTTGGACGGCAGTTTTTGCACATTTATTTAATAATGCTTTAGCTGTAATTGTTGTATATTTTCAAAATTTAGGAAAAATAAGTGAAGAGGTTGAAAGTTTTGGAACTTCATCTTACGAAATAATTTACTCTTTTGTAAGTTTAGCACTTGCTGTCTTTGTTGCACGAAGTTTGATAATTAATTTTAAAAAACGAAATAAAATTATTAACTTAGTGGACTAATTATTATTTATAAAAACATGGAAAAATTACTACAACAAGCAGCAGAGACAATAAAGAAGGCAAAATATTTAACGGTTTTTACAGGTGCAGGCATTTCAAAAGAAAGTGGAATACCTGTGTTTAGAGGAAGTCAAGGGGTTTATTCTCACTATGACCCTTCGGTTTTAGAAATTACTAATTATTTTAGAAATACTGAAGAAGCGTGGAAAGGCATTAAAGCTATTTTTTATGATTTTATTGGGCAGGCGAAACCAAATTTAGCACATAAAATTCTTGACGAGTGGGAGAGCAAAGGATTGTTACGAGCAGTCATCACACAAAATATAGACAATTTACATTCAGATGCTGGAAATAAAACAGTTATAGAATTTCATGGTACAACTAAAAATTTTGTTTGTACACAATGTTCAAGTAATTTTTCTTTAAATGAAATTTCAATAACAGAAAAACCACCAAAATGTAAGAAATGCAATTCTTTATTAAAACCTGATTTTGTATTTTTTGGTGAAGGAATTCCATCGCAAGCAGCAAATAAATCACAAATGTTTGCTAGCCAGTCAGATGTTCATATAGTAATTGGTACAACAGGCGAAGTTTATCCAGCTTCATATATTCCAATTTATGCTAAAAATGCTGGAGCTAAAATTATTGAAATTAATCCAGACCCTTCGGCATATACAAATAAAATTACGGATATTTATCTTCCAATGAAGGCGACTGAGGCAATGGAGAAGTTGAATAGTTTAGTTTTTAGTTATTAACCACAAAAGGCACAAAAGAAACAAAAGTTGAAAGTTAAAAGTTAAAAGTCGAAAGAAATTACATTTTAAACTTTTAACTGATAATATAAAATAGCACAAAGTTAAAAGTTGCACTCTCATAGACGCGTCAGCTACTTTTAACTTTTAACTGATTTATTGCTTTTTTCCCATTCCCAAGCTGATTTTACTGTATCTTCGAGAGAGGTTTCGGCTTTCCAGTTTAGAACTTTTTCGGCATAAGAGGTATCTGCCCACACTTGTTCAATATCTCCCTCACGTCTGCTTGTGATTTCGAAATTTAGTTTTTGTCCAGTGCTTTTTTCAAAGGCTTTAATAATTTCTAAAACAGAATTTCCTTTTCCTGTTCCTATGTTGAAAAATTCGTGATTTTTGATATTTTTCTTATTTATCAATCTTTCTACTGCAACAAGATGTGCTTTAGCAAGGTCGCAAACATTTATATAATCTCGAATTGCTGTTCCATCAGGAGTATTATAATCATCGCCAAAGACCATTAATTTTTTGCGTAAACCTATTGCAGTTTGAGTAATAAATGGCAATAAATTGTTTGGAACTCCTATTGGTAATTCGCCAATTAAGGCAGACGGATGTGCACCTATAGGATTAAAATAACGTAAAGAAATAGCTTTTATATTTTCATTGGCTTTTACAGTATCGCTAATAATTTCTTCGCTTATTTGTTTTGTATTACCATAAGGCGACATCGCCTCTTTAATAGGCGATTGCTCTGTAACGGGCAAAATTTCAGGCTGTCCATAAACTGTGCAAGAAGAAGAAAAAACAATGTTTTCGATATTGGCTTCGAGCATATTTTTTAAAATATTTACTAATCCACCAACATTATTTTGATAATATTTCAAAGGTTTTTCTACAGATTCGCCCACAGCTTTATAAGCAGCAAAATGCACAACAGCCTTAGCATCGCGGTGTTCTTGAAAAATATTTTTAATCTCAGCCTCATTGCAAACATCAACTTTATAAAAAGTAGGTTTTTTATTAGTAATTTTTTCTATTCCTTCTAAAACTGAAATATTTGAATTTGATAAATTATCAAGCACAACAACTTGATAGCCTGATTCTAAAAATTCTACAACAGTATGCGAGCCTATATAGCCTGTACCGCCTGTGATAATAATTTTGTACATTTTTTTAAAGATTTAAGATGCAATAATTAAAAAGTAGTTTTTCTTTCCTTTTTGCACTAAAATATATTTATTATTAATCAAAAACTCTGAATTAATAGGAGTTTGTTCATTATTAAATTTTTCTTTATTTATTGAAAGTCCATTGCCTTGTATTGTACGTCTAAGCTCAGATTTAGAAGGAAAAATATCGGTATTTACACATAACAATTCATAAATATCAATTCCTTTTTCGATAATTGATTTTTCGACATTGAACAATGGAACACCGTCGAAAACGCTTAAAAAAGTTTTTTCGTCTAATTTTTTCAAAACATCGCTTGTAGCATTTCCAAATAAAATTGTTGAAGCCTCAAGTGCATCTTCATAATCTTTGCGAGAGTGAACCATTACAGTAATTTCTTCGGCTAATTTTTTTTGCAATATTCTTAAATGAGGACTTTCTTTATGTTGTTTAATCAGCTCGTTTATTTCGTTTTCGGGTAATAAAGTGAAAATTTTGATATATTTTTCGGCTTCTTCGTCTGCAACATTTAGCCAGAATTGATAAAAAGCATAAGGACTTGTTTTCTCGGGGTCTAACCATACATTTCCAGTTTCGGTTTTGCCAAATTTTCCACCGTCGGCTTTGGTAATCAGCGGACAAGTAAGAGCAAATGCTTCGCCTTGTTCTTTGCGTCTGATTAGTTCTGTACCTGTTGTTATATTTCCCCATTGGTCACTACCACCCATTTGTAATTTGCAACCGTATTCTTTGTATAAATGTAAAAAGTCGTAGCCTTGTACTAACTGGTAAGAAAATTCTGTAAATGACATTCCGCTTTTTTCTTCGCCAGAAATACGTTTTTTTACAGAATCCTTAGCCATCATATAATTTACAGTTATATGTTTGCCTACATCGCGAATAAATTCTAAGAAAGAAAATTTACTCATCCAGTCATAATTATTAACTAATACGGCTTGTGTTTTTGCAGGTGTATCAAAATCTAAAAATTTTGAAAGTTGTTTTTTTATAGCTTCTTGGTTATTTCTTAGAGTTTTTTCGTCAAGTAAATTTCTTTCTTGAGATTTTCCACTTGGGTCTCCAATCATTCCTGTTGCTCCGCCAAGCAAAGCTATAGGTCTATGTCCAGCTACTTGCAAATGTTTTAGCATCATTACGCTAACTAAATGTCCAATATGCAAAGAATCTGCTGTTGGGTCAATTCCAACGTAAGCACTTACAAAATCTTTTTCAAATAATTCTTTAGTTCCAGGCATCATGTCATGTATCATGCCACGCCATTCCAACTCTTCTACAAAATTCATAATCTATTTTTGAATTATAATTTTTTTATTAATAAATATTTTTCCGTCAAAACTTTTAGCATTCAAAAAATATATACCTGATTTTAAGTTTTGAGCTGAGATTGAAATATTTTCATTTTCTTCGAAAAAATCTTTTTCCCAGCACAATTTTCCATTTATATCAAATATTTTAAGCTTTCCGCTAAACTTTTCATCAAGTGTAATTTCAAAAAATCCGTTGTTAGGATTTGGAAAAATATAGCTTGTTAGTTGAACTTTATGATTTTCTACTTCCATATATTTTTCCCAGTCATAAATTGCAAGGCAATATTCTCCGCTTTTTAAAGACTCCACTTTAAAATTTTTAAAAGTCTTTGTGTTTACAGCATCTTCTATTTGCCAATCCATTGCACGGTTTGGTCTATAAAGCAAGACTAATGAATCTAGACTATTTGTAATAAACTCATCGTCTAAATAGAGGTTGCCAATAGTTGTAGCATTGGCATATCTAAATTCAGCACTAGCTAAAAAGTTATTTGGAAAATTTCCTTCTACAGTCCAAAATCTATTGTCTGCGATAATTAGTCCGGGTATTTCATTTTTGAAATTATCTGGAGCAACAAAATTATGGGTAATTCTAAGCATTGCAGTATCATTTTCGTCAACTGAATTTACTATTACTTTGAAGAAAGAATCGTTATAAGTTTTTGCTCCTGTAGAATTTATAAATTTAGTTTCTTTAATGCTTGCATCTGAAATTTGTTCAAAATAGTCGCACAAGCTAAGCATAGGATTGAAAGGTAAAGTAAAAGTTTGTTCTCCAAATTCTCCATCAAATTCAAAAATTTTTGTAATAGTTTCAAAATTTTCATTCATAAAACTAATAGGTACTTTATTCGAATTTGCAAATACATCTCGTCCTCTTAATTTTTGTTTCATAAAAACTGTAACATCAAAATTACTGCCATTTGCACTTACTTTAGTCGAATCTATGGAGTAGTGTACAAAGCCTGGTGTAAAAACCCAATCTTGAAAAAAGTCAGTAAGGTCAATGCCTGTATGATTTGTAATGAAATCGCGTAAATCGTATGAAGATTTTGATGTGTAGGCATTTTGTCTAAGATATTCTTTAATTGTAGTAAAAAACACAGAATCTCCAAGATAGCCTCTTAGTGAATGTGCAACACTTGCTCCTTTTTGATACACAGTGCTAGAGTATGTAATGTCTTGACTTATCGGATATAAAGGATGGAATCCTCCATCTTTGTGATGATAAACGCGTAAAACTTGTTCGTGAGCACTTCGTCTAAAATTTAGAGCATTTTCTTTAGATTTTACAAATTCTCTAAAAATGGTTTCGCAATACGTAGCCCAGCCTTCATTCAGCCACATATCTTCAGCAGATGAGCAAGTTACTAAATCACCGAACCACATATGAGCAAGTTCGTGGTAATATAAATCTTCGTATGTTAAATCTCCTGTGATAAATCCTCTGCCCATAGCAATATTTGTAACATGCTCCATGGCACCACTATTAAAAGGCACAGCAACATAACCAACTCTGTTCCAAGCGTATGCCCCGAATAAATTTTCATAAACTGCCATTACAGTGTCAATATTTACAAAAGAATTTACAGTTTTGCTACTATCACTTGGGTATATATAAAAATCAACAGGAATTTCTTTTTCAACTCCTTGATAATTGTGTGAAATCAATTTGTATGGACCTACTGCAACCGATACTAGATAAGTAGGGACAGGTTGTTCTAATTTCCATTCCCAAGTTTTAGTGTTTTCTTCTGAATTTGTAATAACATTAATAAGTTCTCCACCACATACAGCTGTATGATTTTCAAGACTTGTAATTTTACAAGTAACTTTTGCTTTATCTGTGAAGCTATCTTTACAAGGGAACCAAACTCTGCCATAGGAGTGAGGAATGTCATCAAAAGCTACGCCCATATTAAAAGCATAATCACCAACAAAATAAAAACCTCCCCAGCCAGATGGATCAAGAATTGGATTTCCATTATAATAAACTCTGATAGATATTTCATCTTCGGGATTAAAAGCAGAGGCAAAATTTATATTTAAAACTGAATCGTTGTAAGTATAGTTAGAAATATCACAAGCATTGCAAGTTATTGAGTCCACGTTTAGTTTTAACAAATCTAAACTTATGCTATTTATGTTTTCTTCAGTAGGATTAAAAATAATTTCTGTATATCCAGAAATAAATTTTCCGCTAATATCAGTTATGTCTAGGTTTATGATATATTCTTGAATATCAATATTTTCTCCGCTTAAATTTTGCGAAAAGTTAGAAATATTAATTCCAATCAAAAAGCAAGCTATAAAAAATATTTTTTTCATTTTAAAAAAGAGTTTGTTGTCCTGTATTTGGGTTTATTTTGTTTAGATGTCTATAAGTTTTTTCGGTAACTTCACGTCCTCTCGGTGTTCGTTTTATAAATCCTTCCATAATAAGGAAAGGTTCATAAACTTCTTCTACAGTGCCTTCGTCTTCGGCTACAGCAGTTGCAATAGTTTTTATGCCTACAGGTCCTCCTTGGAATTTATCTACTATAGTTAGTAATATCTTATTGTCCATTTCATCTAAACCGTATTTGTCGATATTTAGAGCTTCGAGAGCATGTTTAGCAATTTTCATATCAATTGTTCCATCTCCAATTACTTGTGCAAAGTCTCTAACTCTTCTCAATAGAGCATTAGCAATTCTAGGAGTTCCGCGGCTACGTCTTGATATTTCGCCAGCAGCATCGTCATCTATTGGCATGTTTAAAATTCCGGCAGAACGAATAATTATTTTTTTCAAAACTTCAGCGGTATAATATTTTAGGTGAGAATTTATTCCAAATCTTGCACGCAAAGGACTTGTAAGTAATCCTGAACGAGTTGTCGCTCCAATTAATGTAAAAGGTTCTAAAGGTATTTGTACAGAACGAGCCGCAGGTCCTTTGTCAATTAAAATATCAATTCTATAATCTTCCATTGCAGAGTATAGATATTCTTCTACAATTGGATTTAGCCTATGAATTTCATCAATAAATAAAACATCATTTTTATCTAAACTAGTAAGTAAACCTGCAAGGTCGCCAGGTTTGTCGAGTACAGGTCCTGATGATATTTTAAATCCGACTCCAAGTTCGTTAGCAATAATATGAGCAAGAGTGGTTTTGCCTAAGCCTGGAGGGCCGTGCAAAAGCACATGGTCTAGAGCTTCTTCTCTCATTTTTGCAGCTTGCACAAAAATTTTAAGATTAGCCACAATCTTATCTTGTCCGCTAAAGTCTTCAAATTCTAGAGGTCTAAGTATTTTTTCTATTTCTTTATCGGCAGCTGATAAATTTTCGGAATTAGCTCTGATAAATTCGTCCACGTCTATTTATATTTTTTTACAAAATTACAAAATTTGACGAATAAATAAAACAATAAGCTACAATATTAATCAATTGTGAATTGTTAATATTTTTGTGTGTTTTTTTTAGAATTGCAGTTAAAGCAAAAATGCAATTTAATTGACTAAGATTTTTAAAATCTTTATTATTTTTGTAAAAAAATATAAAAAGTGATTTTATCTTTTATACATATCAGGTTTTTAGACATTATTGATATTTTATTAGTTGCTATTTTGCTTTATCAACTTTACTCATTGATAAAAGGCACTGCTGCAATAAAAATCTTTATTGGTATTGCATTGATATATTTGGTATGGCTTTTTGTAAAAGCTATGCGAATGGAGTTGATAAGTTCTATTTTAGGGCAAGTAATAGGAGTGGGGCTTATTGCTTTGATTGTAGTTTTTCAGCAAGAAATTCGGCAATTTTTATTACTTATTGGGAATAAATACATAAAACGTAGCAAGTTAAATATACTTAGAGATTCGCGTTTACAATCAGGATATAGCACTAGCTCTATTGAATATATCGCTCAAGCTGCAAATGAAATGAGTATAGCTAAAACAGGAGCTTTGATTGTAATTTCGCGTGAGGCTTCTTTAAAAAGTTTTATTGAGCAAGGCGAAGTCTTAAATGCAGATATTAGTGTTCCACTTTTAAAATCTATTTTTTTCAAAGATGCTCCTTTGCATGATGGAGCGGTTTTAATTGAAAATAATAAAATTTATGCTGCTAAATGTATTTTGCCAGTTTCAGCAAACACAGAATTACCTAAAGACTTTGGTTTGCGACATCGCTCTGCATTAGGAATGGCTGAGGTTACAGATACTCTAACTGTTGTTGTTTCTGAACAAACAGGTAAGATTTCTGTAGCAAAAGAAGGCAAGATTTATAGACTTACAACCAATGATAGATTAAGTAAAATTATTGCAAACTTTTTACGAAAGAATGATAATTAAGTTTTAGATTCTTTGTTAAGTTGTTGATGTGTTTGAAGAAGATTTGAAATTTAAAGCTTGTTAATAAAAATGTGTTATATAATTATTAATATTGGTTTATATGATGTATATTTGTCAAGATGAAAGATATTAATGATGTAATACAAGCAAAATTTGCTGTTTCTAAAAAAATCGATGAAAGTTGGGATTTTAGGAAAGCAAATACTAAAGAATTGACACATTGTTTCCATTCTTATCCTGCAATGATGATTCCACAAGTGGCGAGGAGAATTATCAAAAACTATGCAAAAGAAGGAGACTTGTTATTTGACCCATACTGCGGAACTGGAACATCATTAGTTGAAGCAAATATTAAAAATATATCAGCAATTGGAACAGATCTTAATCCACTTGCACGCCTAATTGCAACTGCTAAAACAACAAAAATAAATTCAGATTTATTAAACTCGGAAATTAATAGTTTTACAAATTATTTATTTGAATTAAATTTTCAAAACAAAAAATCATCTTCCAAAATAATCCCTGATGTTACAAATATTGATTATTGGTTTAGTAAGAGTACACAAGAAAAATTAGGAACTATCCTTGATTATATTGAAAATCTTGGTAACGATTCTATAAAAAACTTTTTTAAGGTTGCTTTTAGTGAAACTGTAAGAGATGTTTCGTTTGTTAAATCTGGAGAGTTTAAAATGGTTAGATCCAAAAACTTTTGTCCTGAAGAAGATAAAGACGTTTTTGGAATAATGTCTTCAAAAGTTGAAAGGAATAAATTAGGTTTAGAAGAATTTAGTGCAATATGTGCAAACGACACTAAATCAATTGTTTATGGATTTGATACAGTAGTTGGTATTCCCAATTTTTTAGATTCAAATAGTGTTGATATTGTTGTAACATCTCCTCCATATGGTGATTCTCGCACTACTGTTGCATATGGGCAGTATTCAAGGCTTGCTAATGAATGGCTTGGTTATGAGACAGCTAATCAAGTAGATAATATTCTAATGGGAGGCAGAAAGCGAAAATATGATCACAAATTTGATAGTGAGATTCTTAACGATGCCATTTTAAAAATTCAGTCAAAAGATATTCAAAGAGCCAGAGATGTTATTTCTTTTTATGAAGACTATGAAAGTTCAATAAAAAATGTTTCAAAACTTATAAAAAAAGGTGGTTTTGCTTGTTATGTTGTTGGCAATAGAACAGTTAAAGGCGTTACTATTCCTACCGATGAGCTTACTGCTGAAATTTTTGAAAGTTGTGGTTTTGTTCATTTAGAAACAATAGTTAGAAATATTCCTAGTAAAAGAATGCCATATAGAAATAGCCCTTCAAATATTAAAGGAAAAACATCTTCAACTATGAAACATGAATATATTGTTATTTGTAAAAAATTTTAAATATGCGATTGCCAGATTTGATAAAGGCTCTTGAAAGCTTGAAGGACGAAGGATTTTTACCAACTAAACGTAAAGGTCCTACAGGTATTGGACATTTACTCGAAAATATGCTAGGATTAACAGAAACTAATATTGCCATTCCCGATATTGGAGGTAGAGTTGAGTAAAAGCAACTAGAAAAAATGCAAATTCTTTAATCACTCTTTTTACTTTTAATCGTAGTGTGTGGAAATTTTCGCAGACAGAAATTATTAAAAAATACGGCTATATAGACGACAAAGGCAGACAGGCTCTTTACACAACAGTAAATAATAAAACTCCAACCAATCAGGGATTTATATTGGCTTCAGAACCTCAAAAAAACTTAATCGTGTTAAGAAATATTGCAGAGGAAGGTAATATTGCAGAATGGAGCACTTATGTTTTAGCAGGTAAATTTATGACTAAACTTGATCGTTTATTGTTAGTTTTTGCTGATAATAAAATTGAAAATAATGTTGAGCATTTTCATTTTAATGAAGCGTATTTGTTAGAAAATCCAACTCCCGAAAAATTTTTAGATGCATTTGAAACTAGCAAACTTATGATTGATTTAAGAATGTATTTAAAAGATTCTGGTGGTGTTAGAAATCACGGAACTGGATTTCGTATATCAGAGAAAAAATTTGACAGAATTATATGAGAAAAAGAGAAGATTGATTTAATTGTATGGCATAATGTGTTAATTACATTTTTTTTCTTATATTTGTAAAAAGCTATTTTAGAGATGAATAAGAAAAGTGTAAATACAATTTTAATTTTCTGTTTAATTTTTTGTTTTTTCTCCTTATTTTTATTTTCACAGAACACAAAAAATCCTACAATTATGAACCGTAAAGCTGCTGTTGCTGGTCAATTTTATGCCGGCACTAAAGAAAGTTTAAACCAAGATTTGAAAACTCTTTTTTCAAAAGCTGAAGAAAGAAAATATGATGCAAGAGCAATAATTTCGCCTCATGCTGGCTATGTTTTTAGTGGAGAAGTGGCGGCTTCGGCTATAAATCAAATCAATCCGAACAAAAAATATCAAAATGTCTTTATCATTGGCTCAAGTCATACAAAATATTTTCCAGGTGTATCTATTTATAACATAGGCAATTATGAAACTCCGCTTGGCGAAGTAAAAGTTAATATTGACGTTTGCAATGAGTTGATAAAAAATAATGATTTTATCTCTTTTGTTCCCGATGCTCATAGAACTGAACATAGTATAGAAGTTCAATTGCCGTTTTTGCAATATCATTTAAAAAATGATTTTCAAATCGTGCCTATGATACTTGGTTTTGATGGAGAACAAAATGCAAAAAAAATTGCAGAAGCACTTAAGCCATATTGGAAGGAAGAAAATATTTTTATTGTTTCAACAGATTTTTCTCATTATCCAAGCTATAATGATGCTGTAAATATTGACTTAGCAACTGCTAATGCTATAGTAACTGGCAAACCTGAAGAGTTGATTAAAGTTGTAAATTCTGAAACCGGGATAAAAAATCTTTCTACAAATTGTTGTGCATGGAATTCAGTTTTAAGTTTAATGTATTTAACCGATCAAAAATATTCCTACAATAAAATTCAGTACAAAAACTCTGGTGACTCGCCATATGGCAGTGATGATAGGGTAGTGGGCTATTGGGCAATTTCTATTACTGATAAAAACGATTCTAGTTTTTCATTAAGTGATGAAGAAAAAATGGAGCTTTTAAAACTTGCTCGTATGAGTGCTGAGGCAAAAATTAAAGAAAATAAAAACTTAGATGTTTCTAATATTGTTGTGTCAGATAATTTGAATGAACAATGTGGTGCTTTTGTAACATTTAATAAAAATTCAAATTTACGTGGCTGTATAGGCAGGTTTGAACCTAATATTCCGCTTTATAAGGTTGTGGTAGAAATGGCAGTAGCCGCAGCAACACAAGATTATCGTTTTTCGCCAATTTTGGCACAAGAATTAGACGAAGTTGAAATAGAAATTTCTGTTTTAACGCCATTTAAAAAAATAAAATCTATTGATGAAATCGAACTTGGCAAACATGGTATTTATATTGTGAAAGGTGGTCGTGCAGGAACATTTTTACCTCAAGTTGCAGAATCTACTGGCTGGAGTTTAGACGAATTTTTGGGATATTGCGCTCGCGATAAAGCAGGAATTGGTTATGATGGCTGGAAAAATGCTGATATTTTTACTTATGAAGCTATAGTGTTTTCTGAAAGTGATTTTAAAAAAAAAGATAAAGCAAAATATTACGAAAAATTAGAAGACGGAAGAGTTCACTGCAAGTTATGTCCACATGAATGCAAGCTAAGCGAAGGAAAACTTGGATTTTGCAAAGCAAGAAAAAATGTAAATGGTGAATTAATTAGCCTAAGTTATGGAAATTTAGTTGCAATCCATATTGATCCAATAGAGAAAAAGCCTTTATATCACTTTATGCCGGGTTCTACAAGTTTTTCGATTGGAACAGCAGGTTGTAATTTGAGTTGTAAAAATTGTCAAAATTCCGAAATTTCGCAAAGTTCTCCAATGCAATTAGAGCGTATTAAAGCTACACCAGAACAAATTGTAGAAGCTGCAAAGAAAAACAACTCAGCATCAATATCTTACACTTATACAGAACCAACAGTTTTTTACGAATTTGTTTTAGAAACTGCAAAACTTGCTAAAAAGAACGGTATCAAAAATATTATAATTTCAAATGGCTTTATTAATCCTGAACCTTTAAAGGAATTAATTCCATATTTAGATGCTGCAAACATTGATTTAAAGGCTTTTAACGATTCCATTTATAGGGAAATTACAAGTGCAAGATTAGAGCCTATTTTGAATAATTTAAAAATTTTGCGTGATAGCGGTGTTTGGTTAGAAATAACAAACTTAATTATTCCAGGTCATACAGATGATATGCAAATGATTTCAGAAATGTGTGAATGGTTGGTTGAAAATGGTTTTGCAGAAACTCCGCTACATTTTAGTCGTTTCTTTCCAGCAAATAAGATGATGCATGTTCCGCCTACTTCGGTTGAAACTGTTGAAAAAGCTGCTAAAATTGCAAAATCAAAAGGAATAAAATATGTATATCTCGGAAATGTGCATCAAGAAGAAGGGAATACAATTTGTCCTAAGTGCGGAAAAACTTTGATTAAACGAAAAACTTATAGAACAGAAACTAATGGTTTTTCTGGCAAATGTGGAAGTTGCGGAGAAGTAATTAATGGAGTTTGGTAGTTTTTGTCTGCTACAAAAATATGAATAATAAAAATTTCAGTTTTTCTTTTTAGCTTTTAGTTTTAATTCTAATTTTGCAAAATGAATATGAGTGTTGAATTGTTTTTTAGTTTTTAAAAAATGCGAGTACAAAAATACATAGTATCTAAATTGTTTTTCATTTGTATTTTTTGTCAATTAGTATTCAGTACTCTTGTTGCTCAAAATCTCACACGTATAGATATTAAAACTGACCAAATTATCAACTTCGAAAAATATGTAAGAGCAGAGATTGTTATTGACGAAGACCCTGCTCTTTGTCTTGGTGGCAAAATTAGATGTCGTGGTGGTTTCTCATCTAAATTTTATAAACATTCCTATCGTTTGGAATTAGACAATAAATATGGGTTATGCGGTATGCCTGAAGAAGACGATTGGATTCTAAATGCAAACTATATTGATAAAACTTTTATGCGACATAAAATTTCTTTTGATTTGTTTAATCAAATGGGAGATAATTGTCTTGCACCAAATTCGCGATATGCTAAGATTTCTGTAAATGAAGAGTATAAAGGTATTTTTGTTGTTATGCAGTTTGTTGGAGCAAAGTTTGTTGGTATTGATAAAAAAGATGATGCTGCATTTCTTTTTAAAGAGCCTCCAATATTTTACAGACCAAATACTTATACTCCAGTTGATCTGAACGATCCTTATGAGCAAAAGTTCCCGAAATTAAAGGATAAAAATATAACATATCTTGCTCAAAATCTACAGGAATTTCTTCATAATTCATCAGATTCAGTGTTTATTGAAAATGTAGGGAGAATTTTCGATTTGGATAATATAGCTAACTGGCATATCCTTCTTCTTCTGACAAATAATGCAGATGGGATTTTGAAAAATTTTTATTTATATCGTAGATACTCTAATGATTTGATAAAAATAGCAATTTGGGATTATGATCATTCCTTTGGTAGAGACGGGGATAATGAATATAATATGCTTACAAACAAAGTTGATTGTAATAAAAATGTGTTATTAAGAAGATTGATGGAATTAAATGCTACTGGCTATAAAAGGATTTTATTAGACACTTGGAATAAGCATCGAAAATCTGGAACAATTAGTTACTTGAATATTTTGAAAATGATATTTGCTAATCATATGGCTATAAGTGGGGAATTGAAAAATAATTTTAATAGATGGCCAGCTTCAAGTACTGATTATTTCGATGATAATAACTACTTTCAGGAAATCAATATTATTATGCAATATCTTCAAATTCGTATTCCTGAATTGGATTTGTATTTTAAAAAATTAGCTAAAGAAAATCGTTAATAATTCAGTTTTTCTTTCAAACTTTTAGTTTAAACTCTAACTTTGCAAAATGAAAGGACAAACTAGTTCCAAAATAGAATTAAGAAAAATGTTGCTGGCTATGGTAATTCCTGCTAGCTTTATGTTTTTAGCATGGATGGTTTTTATTTTAGAAAAATCTTTGCATATAAGTTTTTCAGAGTTTGGTTTGCGTCCCAGAGATTTTGAGCAATGGTATGGAATTTTAACTATGCCTTTTTTGCATGGCAGTCTCGAGCATATACTCGCAAACACAGGAAGTTTTCTTATTTTGGGGGCAATGCTTTTTTATTTTCATAACGATAGAGCAATATTACTTTTTATTTTATCTTATTTTTTTAGCGGTATTTTAACATGGCTGATAGGTCGTGAAAGTATTCATATTGGAGCTTCGGCAATGATATATGCCTTTGCAGGTTATTTGTTTACCGCCGGTTTAATTGGAAGAAATATTAGGCGAATGGCTGTTACATTAATTATCGTATTTTTGTATGGAAGCATGGTTTGGGGAATGTTGCCAATAAATGAGAGAATTAGTTGGGAAGGTCATTTGTCAGGTTTTATAACAGGGCTGATTTTAGCATTAATTTTTACTCCGCCAGCTCCACCAACTTTTCCTGAAGAAGATGATGAGCTTGATAATGAAGAAGATAGATATTGGGAAATAGATGAAAATAAGGATAAAGACAAATATTTAAACTAAAAATGCAGAATAAACAAAATACAAAACTTCCTTGGAATGATTATTCATCATATATAAAACGCATTTTTGGAATTAGAGTGCAAAAAATTTCTATTGATGCAGGTTTTACTTGCCCAAATCGTGATGGAAAAATCTCAAGAGGAGCTTGTATTTATTGCACTAACGAAAGTTTTTCTCCTTTTTATTGTACTCCAAAATTATCGATAACAGAACAATTACAAAAAGGAATAGAGTTTTTTAGTAAAAAATATAAAACTCAAAAATATTTGGCTTATTTTCAATCATATACAAATACTTATGGAAAAGTTGAAGATTTAAAAAAGTTGTATTTAGAAGCTCTTGCTGTTGAGGGAGTTATTGGCTTAGTAGTTGCTACACGACCAGATTGTATAGACGAAGAAATTATGAAAATGCTGAAAGAAATTTCAAAAGATAAATATTTGAGCATAGAATATGGAGCGGAATCTACAAAAAATGAAACCTTAAATTTTATAAATAGAGGACATAGCTGGGAGCAAACAATAAAAGCAGTAGAATTAGCAAATAATTTTCAAATAAATTGCGGTTTACATTTTATTATTGGACTTCCGGGAGAAGATAAAACAGATTTTTTAAACCATGCTAACGAAATTTCAAAATTAAATATTCAAACTTTAAAAATTCATCAAATGCAAGTCTTGAAAAAAACTAAACTTGCAGATGTTTATAAAGAAAATCCCAAACTCTTTTATAATTTAGATTTGGAAAATTATCTTGATTTAATGGCAGAATTTTTAGGTTTTTTAAATCCAAATATTGTTGTAGAAAGGTTTACAAGCGAGTCGCCAAAAGAAATGATAATTTATCCAAATTGGAAAGGAAAAAAGAATTTTGAAATAAGCCATATGCTTGAGAAAAAAATGAATGAGAGAAAAATCACTCAAGGAATGTTTTTTGAAGCTAATTCTATATAAATTTTATTGGTGTTTGTCGGTTTAGATTTCATATAAGTATAAATTTGCATTTTTTAGCTTAAATTAATTTTGCAAATGAACATATATTCACTATATTTGTAATGAGCAAATATTCAAAACATGAAAAAAGCAATTTTATTAATTCCTTTATTGTTTGGTATTTTGACTTTTGGGCAAACTCCAGTTGATGATCCTCATTGGGAACTTGTTTGGGAAGATCACTTTAACAATATAAATCCAAATATTTGGCTAGTTCAAAACAATTTTGACCACTATGGACTGGAAGTACAAGTATATACCGATAGACTTAACAATGTATTTGTTAGTAATGATACACTTGTAATAAGAGTAAGAAATGAAACATACAGCTGTCCTGCGGGTAGTCTGAATACGTGGGGGTGTGTTAAGCAGTATGAGACAGGACAACCATACAATTATACTTCTGGTTGGATAGAAACTAAGCAAGCATATAATATACAATATGGATATATAGAAGCAAGAGTAAAACTACCTTACGGTTACGGTTTTTGGCCAGCATTTTGGACATCTATTGGAAATGGTGTGTCTGGACCTTCAAATGTGGCAGAAATTGATATTTTTGAAATGTTAGGAGGGGGAGCCGACTCATTATCTCTATATAATACTTCAAGTATTATGACTACAAATTACCACTTAGTTTATCCTTCTTATAATCTATTAAAAGCGCATATTCCAATAAGTTTTGATTATACTCAATGGCATACATATGCTATTGAGTGGTCGCCTAGTAAAATAATTTGGTATTTAGATGGTTATCCTATACGATTGATTCCTAACCCAGGTATAGTAGATCCTATTAAAATAATTTTAAATTTTGCAATCAGACCTGATTACCTTCCAAATCAGACTTCTCCATTTCCTTCAGATATGCTTATTGATTTCGTAAAAGTTTATAAACTAAGAAATGATTGCAATACTGTTTTGAATGCCTGTAATTATAATTTTGGAATGCATGATAATAAGGTAAAACGAAGTATTACTATAGGTAATAATAGTTGTGTAAATTCATTAGGTGTTGGTCAAAGTGTCTTTTTGAGGGCTTCAGAAGGTGTTTTAATCAATGGTGATTTTACAGTTCCTATTGGAGCAGAACTGTATATTGATGTTAATGCTTGTTATTAATATTAAATAGTTAAACTATAAATTATGAAAAACATTATTATTTATTCGGCGATATTATTGATAATTTTATTAAGTGGTTGTAACGAAGAAAACAATCTTCCACCTGCTCCACCAGCTCCACCTGTTCCACCTGTCGGAAATTATATTGGTGAATTTACATATGACAATCCAAGTTCGTGGGGTTTACAAACTATTTATTACAAAATACGAGATTCGAAAGAAGGTTATTTTTTTATCAGTAGAGTAAATTATATTGGAGACATTAAAGATGGTGATACAGTTTATAAAAAGACAAATGAAAGGTTAGAAGGTAGAATTCCTTCAAATTATCCTAATTCACCCTATTACATAACAGGCGAATTGGAAAAAAATGATTTAAAACAAAAATATGTAATTAAAGGAACTTTTACTCAAACTATTTATCAAGAAGGGGGTCCTTATTTATTAAACGGAAGTTTTGAAATAAAAAATTAAGTTTAAAAAAATATAAATTATGAAAACTTTTTTAAAATTTTTATTACTATCGATTACTTTATTTCTAAACAGTGGATGTAATAAATATGAGATTTGTAGTAATATTCCTGAAGGTTTGTATGAGGGTTGGTTTACAGATGAAGGGGCTAACCCTTTATATTTGCTAATGAATGTATTTGTAATTGATGATAATACTTTAATAATTAACAGTTCAAATAATCCATCATTATGCTTGAGAAAAAAATGAATGAGAGAAAAATCACTCAAGGAATGTTTTTTGAAGCTAATTCTATATAAATTTTATTGGTGTTTGTCGGTTTAGATTTCATATAAGTATAAAATTGCATTGATTTGCTAAAATTAATTTTGCAAATGAACATATGTTCATTATATTTGTAATGCACAAATGTTCAAAAATGAGATATAGAAAAAGACGACATAGAAAACTTTTGAGTCCGCCCGTTATTAAAGGTTTTATCCCTTACGGAAAGAATATTAATACAGAAAATCAGGACTTAGTAAGTATGTTGTGTGAAGAATACGAGGCAATAAAACTTTGTGATTATGATATGCTTACTCATCTTGAAGCATCTGCTTTAATGGGTGTTTCTCGTCCAACTTTTACTCGTATTTATTCTTCGGCGCGTCAAAAAATAGCTTTGGCAATTAGCGAAGGGCGACATTTGATAATTGAAGGCGGAAAAGTTTATTACGATAGCCAATGGTTTCATTGTAAGGACTGTGATGCTTTTTTTACTAATCCTAATGATATTGTTGACATTACGTGTGCTTTATGTGCTTCTTCTAATGTATCAAAAGTTCAAGATGAGGAATCTGTAAGTTTAAAATAAAAATATGGTAATAATTAAAAAATTGAAATAATATGAAAATTGCAATTACATCAACTGGAACTACATTAGGTTCCACAATAGACCCGAGATTTGGTCGTGCTGCTTATTTTGTAATTTATGACATTGAGAAAAAATCTTTTGAAATTTGTCCAAACACAAACAAGGAAGCTATGGAAGGAGCAGGTCCTGCATCTGTTCAATTTGTTGCAGAAAAAGGAGTGGAGAAAATTGTTTCAGGCGAATTTGGAGTAAAAGTTAAAGATTTATTAGACTCTTTAAAAATACAAATGATTGCTATAAAAGATCATAGCAAGACAGTTCAAGAAATTATAGATATGTTAAATCAAAATAAATAATATTATGCCAAATTTAGATCAAACAGGTCCTAGAGGACAAGGTGCCGGAACAGGACGAAGAGCTGGAAAGTGTTTTCAAGGCTCGGATTCAGAAAATGTAAATGAACAAAACTTAGGTCAGGGAAGAGGAGCAGGTCAAGGAAGAAAAGGAGGACGCTGCAGAGGTGCTGGACGTGGCTTAGGTAGAGGTTTAGGGAGAAATTAATAATGATGTTTTTAGCAGGTGAACTTCGCCTGCTGTTTTAATTTTAATAAATTATGAAAAAAATTTTAGCTTTTCCATTAGCAAATGGAGTTTTATGTAGTCATTTTGGACATTGCGAAAAATTTGCAATTGTTGAAGTAGAAGACAAAAATATTGTAAATATTAAAGAATTAACTCCGCCAGAACATGTGCCAGGCTTGTATCCAAAATGGGTTGCTAGCTTTGGTGTTACCGATGTTATTGCCGGAGGAATGGGACAAAGAGCCATAGATTTGTTTAAAGAACAAGGTATTAATGCTTTTGTTGGAGCACCAATAAAAACTGCCGAAGAATTAGCAAAAGAATTTATTGATGGTAGCTTGGAGCTTGGGGCTAATTATTGCGATCATTAATGTTACTATTTAGTTTTTTGTACAAATAAATTTACTTATCAAAGCTAAATTAAAGACGGTGTTTCATAAGTATCAAACTGCTTCGTTGCTTTCAATATTCGGACTTAGTCACGTACTTCTGTACGCTCCTTCGTCCTCAATTTCAGCGCCTTGCATTTTAACACTTCTGAAACACCTTGAAAGGGTGTCGGTTTAACACTTGTTTTGAGACACCTCTTTAATTTACAGGCTTTTAATTGCTTGGTTTTATTGTTTTAAAGAAATTTTATGCAGGAGAATAATAAAAATTCAATTAGTATAGCTGTGGCTAGTGGCAAAGGTGGCACAGGGAAAACCATGTTGTCTTCATCGCTTTTTAATTCTATTAAAAACAAATATGATGATGTAGTTTTGCTTGATGCTGATGCAGAAGAACCAAACGATTTACTGTTTTTTGATGCCGAAGAAATTAGCTCTACAGATGTTACTCAAAAAATACCAGTTATAGATGTTAACAAATGTAAGTTTTGTGGCAAATGTCGTGATTGGTGTAATTATAATGCTATTTTTCTTCTTGCTAGTACAAAATTTATTAAACTTACCGAAGAACTTTGTCATGGTTGTGGTGCTTGTTCTGTAGCTTGTGAGTTTGGTGCTATAACAGAAAAAGATGCAAGTTTAGGAAGTGTAAAAAATTTTATTTGTGATGGAAAGAAAAACTTGTATGAAGCTAAGATGCATCAAGGTGTTATGACACCAGTAAATGTTATTAAAGCAGTTCATAAAATTACAAATAAGCATAAAATTAGAATAATTGATTCGCCACCTGGCACATCTTGTCCATTTATTCATGCAGTTGCAGAAGTTGATTATATTATTTTGATTACTGAACCAACACCTTTTGGCTTATCAGATTTAAAACAGTCGATTTCTACATTAGAAAGTATGAATAAAAAATATGGAGTTGTTGTGAATAAAGCAGGCTTAGGCAATAGGGCGATTTATGATTATTTGTCTAGCGAAGGAATAGAATTACTTTTGGAAATTCCTTTTGATAAGGATATTGCAAGAAAATATTCTGAAGGAAAAATTATATCTAATTTTAAGCCAGAATTAGCAAAAGATTTAGAAAAAATATTTGATTATTTATTGAATAAGTATGGAAATAGCAGTAATTAGCGGAAAAGGTGGAACAGGAAAAAGCAGTATCACAGCAGCTATAGCTAATGCTCTATGCAATGTTGTTTTAGCTGATTGTGATGTTGATACAGCGAATTTACATTTATTATTTAATCCCGAAATAGAAGAGGAAGAAAGTTTCGTTGGAGCAGAAACTGCTGTAATAGACTATGATATTTGTATTAATTGTGGCGAATGTATGAATTACTGTCGTTTTGATGCAATTAGTAAGGATAAAAATGAGAATATTGTAATTTCGGATATTTTTTGCGATGGCTGTGGACTTTGTGAAAAAATTTGTCCAGAAAAAGCAATTTCTATGCTGGCTTCAACTGATAGCAAACTTTTGACAGGTAATTTTAGATTTGGTAAAATGGTTTTAGGACATCTTGCTCCGGGTGAAGAAAATTCGGGAAAACTTGTAAATTTAGTTAGAGATAGAGCAAGAGAAATTTCAAAAACCAACAATATTGAACATATTATCATTGACGGTCCGCCAGGAATAGGTTGTCCTGTTATTTCAACAGTTACAGGTGTTGATTATTGCATTATTGTAACAGAGCCATCGCTCTCAGGCTTGCATGATTTAAAACGCACAATAGAATTAGTTGAAAGTTTTAAACTGAACTTTGGAATTTTGATAAATAAGGCAGATTTAAACGATAAAATAAATGTAAAAATTACAGAGTTTTGTAATCAAAATAATTATAATTTATTAGGGCAAATTAATTTTGACACTAATTTTGTTGAAGCCATGTTAAATACCAAAACAATTGGTAAAATGTTTCCAGAAAGTGAATCGTATGGTATGATAGAGAAAATGATTGAAAAAGTTTTACAAAGTCTTAGTGAAAGTTAATTTTATATTTATATTTTTGCAGAAGACTAAAGTTTGGTATTATGGAAATTAGTAAAACTCAAATTCTTTCGTATTTAGAAAAATTTAAGACAAAAAGAGTTTTAATTATTGGTGATGTAATGATTGACTCTTACATGTGGGGAGTTGTTAATCGTATTTCTCCCGAAGCTCCAATTCCTATTGTGTCGGTTGTGAATAGAGAATATAGAATGGGAGGAGCAGCAAATGTTGCTTTTAATATTAAATCTTTAGGTGCTGAACCAATTTTATGTGCTGTTGTAGGACAAGATGAAAAAGGAAAGATTTTTAAAGACTTGTTGAAACAAAATTCTATGTCTGACGAAGGTTTACTTTCTTTGCCAGATAGAAAAACAACAATAAAAACAAGAATTATTTGTGGTTCGCAACATATGTTAAGGGTTGATGATGAGGTTGATACCGAGATTGATGAGAAAAGTTCGGAAATTTTGGTAGAAAAAGTTGAAAAAATTATTGCAAAACAAAAAATTGACTTGATAATTTTTGAAGATTATGATAAAGGGGTTTTAAATCCTAAATTTATTTCAAAGGTTATTAAAATTGCTAAGGAAAATTCTATTTTCACAGCTGTTGACCCTAAAAAACGAAATTTCAATTCATATAATGGAGTTGATTTGTTTAAGCCAAATTTTAAAGAATTTTGCGAAGGTACAAAATCAGAAATTTCGAAAACTGATTTAAAAGAAATTGCAAAATCTGCACAAAAATTTCTTGAATCTTCTGCGATAAACACTCTTTTATTAACACTTTCTGAGCATGGAGTTTTTATTTCTGATGTAAAAAACAATTTCCATTTTCCTGCCGAAAGACGATTGATTGCTGATGTCTCTGGGGCAGGGGACACCGTAATAAGTGTTGCGGGGTTATTACTTAGTGCAGGAGCTTCACTATCTGAAATTGCTAGTATTTCAAATATTGCAGGAGGTTTAGTTTGTGAAAAATCTGGAGTAGTCCCTATTGAGACTGAGGAATTGCAGAATGAATTTAGATAATTGGCGGATTTTTACTCTTTTACAAATTTCTGAACCCCAGTTTTTTCATTTTCTGCTGATAAAATGATAATATAAGTTCCAGGAACTAAGTCAGAAATATTTATTTCACTATTTGAGAAAACGAAATCTGTGTAAATAAGTTTTCCATTTATGTCAAAAATTTGCACAATAGCATTTTCCACATCGCAATTTATATATAATACTTCTCTTGCAGGATTTGGGGAAACGCTAAAAGCTTCTACATTTATTGAGGAAATGTTAGATGGTTTTATAAGAATACATTCTTGCAGTCTAGCGGTATCACGACATTCTGGCAAATTTTCGTTTATTACGACTAAAAATGGATCGAAACATCCATTTTCTGTATAAGTGTGTTCTACAATAGAGTTGCATGTTTCTTGATGTGGAGTTCCATCATCGAAATACCATTCACATCTTTTTATTATGGTATTGTCGCAATTAGAATTGTTTAAGAATATTACTTTAGCATTAGGAGCGATAAGGTTATCTAAAATTACATCTGGAGATAAGGCTATTTCTGCTTTTATAAAATCAACAGATTCAATCGTGTAAATAATAGTATCTAGACAATTAGTTGTCCCAAAAGTTGTGTGATAATATGCATAATGAGCAATGTTTGGAGATAAATAAGTAGTAGCTATAGGATAATCTCCTTCAGGAATGTTGTAAACTGTTCTGATTGCTGTTCCTGGATAAGGTCCGTGGTTTGGGTCTAACCAAGTGAAAACATTAGAATCAAGAGTATCAACAAAGATTATTCCTCCTTTACCAAATGAACAAGTATCAGGAATTATAATATGCTCAAAATTTGGAATTGGGGGTTCGAAAATTGTGTCAACTGTTATAATGCTTTGACATCCCGAAGAGCTTGAGGCAACTAAACTAATTCTATGTAAGGTATCTGTGTTTGTCCAATGAACAAAATTTAGATAATTCCCACCTTGAATATTATACATTGCTGAATCTATAATTCCAGAGTAAAAATTCCATGTATAATGTATTAAGCTATCTTCGCTGGCAACAATTGTAGCAGGTTCGCCAAAACATTTTGGTGGAATAATTGTAATATCAGATCTTGGTATTCGAGCAAATGTAACTTTAATGGTATCTGCATCTGTACAGCCATTTGTATTCTCTTCTGTCCAAATTAATTCATAATATGGTACTCTTGATGTGTTTGTGAACGCTGCTTCAACGTAAGTGTTTGGATCATTAATATTTTCAAAAATAAGAATTGCTTCTGTTGGTGTTGACCAATACCCCGTTCCTGAACTTGGAACAGCGTTTAAGTATCCATTCTTCCCACAGAATAAGGTATCTTCACCGGCATTTGCTATTGGTGATTCAAGAAATGTAATTGTAACATCATCATAGCTAGCACATTCAGGGTTATCACTATATCTCTCGTGGAATCTAAATATATAAGTTCCAGAGGAGCTTACGGTTACTTGAGTAGTCGGACTAGTTATATCATTAAATGCTACAATGTCGGGACCTGAAATCAGTTCCCAATTTCCTGTATTTGCTAAATTGCTAAACTCACTTGCAGCTAAAGGATAAGTTAAAGCACAAATTTCATCATCAGTTCCTGCATTAACGTCTGGGATTTGACAGCATGATTCATCATATTGATTACGAACAGTTACATATAAAGATGTGTCATGAGTGCAACCAAAGTCGTCTGTAACTGTAAATGTAAAAGATTGTAGTGAATTTTCATAAGGAGTGTTAGAAGTTATATAAGTCCCAGTCATGCAATTTTGATTATTTGGCTCATTAACGATATAACCGTAAAGTCCTTCCCAGAGTGTAGGAGTATAGGTTTGACCGTAATTCCAAGTTAAACTCTCATTAAATTGTATAGACCATTCATATATTATTCCTGCACCACCAGACCAATTATCGCACAATTTTAATTGCCATGGTCCGTTTAAAGGGCAACCTATTAAAGCAGATAAAGACTGATATGAAGCGTATTCGCCAGAAGGTAAACTAATAGTTCCCCAATCAAGACTACTCCCTACTTCTTGCATTGTTTGGGTGGCTGTTGGCGTAATGCTATACAGCCAACCTTCGCCGCCTTCACAATTAATCATATTTGATCCAGGAACACCTAAATGTTTCATTCCACCACCTTGAGCTCCAATTTGAACTTGTTGACCATTAGGGCAAATAACGTAAAATGTTAAGTCTCCTAAAAAGTCATGGGCTAAAATCATATCAATGGATATAATATCATCTATAGAGGTAATTATTTGATTTGGTTCTAATGAACTTGCAATTAATGTTGATTCATAGCAAAGAGGTGGTGTGTCTGGCACACAAACTGCATACTCACTAGTGATAGGAACAACATTACTATTCCATTGAGGATTTGAATAGTAGGCACAAACATTAACAAGTGATCCCATACAAATTGTAGGTGGGTTGCTTGGAGGATCGGTTGTTAAAACTGTTGTTGAATTATCCCATATAGGCGGTAATGAAACTCTCGCTATTTTACTCTCCAAGTTAGTATTTATACACCCTCTAGAGTCTTTAATGCTTACCATTACATTATAACCTCTGCGTTCGGGGAAAGTGTGAGTAACACTTGTTAAGCCAAAACCAGTAACTGCAGGAGAGCCATCGTTAAAGTGCCATGTGAAAATATTTGTAGCATTATTACACTCATAAGCTAATGCAGGATAATTTCCCTGTGCATTAAAAGTAATTGGGAAAGTTTGGTTATTCTCTTCATCCCAACAAATATTAATGTATGTGTCTTCAACTAATGGTGGAGTGGTAGATGTAATAAAAACTTCACGCGGTTGACAAACAAAGTTGCAACTAATATTATTTGTTCCCAAACTAGCACCAGTATGATTACCTGTAAATAATAAAGTTAAACAACCGCTTCCATTGTTAAGTGTAGTTTGTACATTTTGAGAAGAAGATGTTGAATTTTCCCAGTATGTTATTATTGGTGCTTCAGTTGAGTTGCCATCATAAAAATATAATGTATCTCCTATAGGAATGTGAAGCATTTCTGTTATTGAAAATTTTATGTGTTTAATTATAGGGTCGTCAGAAGATATAGTTAAGATGTATGTTTGACCAGTAGTATAATCGCCCATGCTCAAATTGCCAGAACAAGTATATATAGTGTGTCCATTGCTTTCAGCCATACTATATTGTCCAAATCCGTAGATGGATAATACAAATAAACTTAATAATAATGTTAGTAACTTTTTCATAGTATTTTGTTTTTTATTCTTTCACAAACTTCTGAACTCCAGTTTTTCCATTTTCCGCTGATAAAATAATTATATAAGTTCCTGAAATTAATTCAGAAATATTTATTTCGCTATTTGAGAAAACGAAATCTGTGTAAATAAGTTTCCCATTTATGTCAAAAATTTGTACAATAGCTTTTTCAATATCGCAATTTATATATAATACTTCTCTTGCAGGATTTGGAAAAACAGTAAATACAATATTTTTAATTTGTATGTCTTCAAAAATTCCACTAATTTGTGGATAAATGCTTGTGCCATCAACAATGAAATTAATATTATAAGTTTGGTCAACACCAGTTTCTTTTTCAAATGCAATCCAATCTTGATGTTCAAAACTTGTTACAAAAGCTTGGATATTAACGTTATCAGTAATGTTGTCAAAGTGGTATTGCCCATTATCGTTAGTAACACTTACGCCAATAATTTCGTTTATGTCAGTATTTCTTAACACCACAACCATATCTTTTAGTGGATTTAAACTTTTTTGGTTAGTAGTAGCTCCAACAATACCTTGCATTTCGTTAGAACCTTGGCTTTCTGCTATCAAAACATGATGAAGATTAGCAATAAATAATGTTTCTTCAGCTATTGGAATACTTATAGCATCTTCATGTACAACAGCAGTTTGGTAATAAATATGTTCTACTACATCATAATCATCAGGATATTGGATAAATGAGCCTAAATAATAATCGCCTGTTTCTAAATCTGTAAATTCAACGTATCCATTAGAACCTAATAATTGTTCGGCTACTAAAACTATAGTTTCGTTATCTGTTGTTGCTTTATATAATTTAACGTTTACGTGATTAGCAGGGAAATTACTTGCAGGAGTGCCAAAACTTACATTAGCGACTATTTTGTTTGTTCCACTTACTTCTGTTACAAAGTTAGCAATGCCTTGAACCAAAGAGCAACCATATTGATTGCGACTTCTAATATCATAACTCCCATCTAAAAAATTATCGCCTAAACTTAATTCAGAACCAGTACCAGTAAATTCTTCAGTAAAAGGCTCGCCTCCCATACTAACCCAATAATTAGTTTCTATTATGCTATTTTCTAGCGTAATACTACCGCTTGTACCTTCGGTTAAAATTCCATTTTCTGGGCTTTGTGATATTATAACTTGTTCAGGTATAGGATTAACAGTTAAATTTAATGTAATAATGCTATCGCAACCATAAACATTAGTAAGTTCTGCTGTATAAGTTCCAGTTTCAGTATAATTTTGTCCATTCCAAGAATAAATTTCGCCTTCACAAATGCTGTGTTGTTCTGAATAAGAATTTGATGCCGTTGCAAATACAACTTTAATGGTATCTGCATCTGTACAGCCATTTGTGTAGTTTTCTGTCCAAATTACCTCAAAGTAAGGTTGGTCTGGGTTTTCAGTATTTATGATTGTAGATGTAATTGTGGTGTTTGGGTCATTAATGTCTTCAAAACTTATATACTCAGTACTGCTTGTTGACCATGTACCTGTTCCTATACTTGGGATAGCATTAAGTTGTCCAGTTAAACCACAGAAAATTGTATCTCCACCGGCATTTGCTATAGGAGGTTCAACAAAATGAATTCTTAAAGGTCCTGCTGTATCGGTACAAAATCCAGATGTTAAATTAGGTCCTGTTAGTTCTCTCCAGTAAAAATCATAGTATCCATAATATGGTACTTTAGCCCATGTGTTGTGGGAAAATTTATCGCCGTACTGTATGCCTGCATTGATACAATACCAATAGCCTGTAATTTCTTCGTTAGGTTCTTCAGCCATTAAATTATAATAGGTTAATCCACAGGCAATTGAATCTGCTGGGTCTGTTAATATATTAGGAGTTGGCTTTCTCCAGAAAGTTATATTTACAGAATCTAAATAATTACATGTAAGACTTTGCGTAGTAGCATAATTCGATTCTTGCCAAATAAATGCAGTTGTGCCATAAGTATTTACACAGGCTTGATTTGTTACAGGATCAAAATAATAATTACCTGGCAACCAAGTTCCGTTAAGTCCATTTTCTAAAGTTATACAATTACCACAAACATCTTGGTCTTCTCCAACTTCAACGATTGGAACTTCAACAAACTCAATTTGAACAGTGTCGGTAGAGTAGCAACTAGTATAATGTGTATTATTTTCTTTAAATACAAATTGCCAAACCCCAGGAGTATTTACAACTACATGAGAGTTAGGATTATTGTAATTATATATGTTTGCTGGTGTACCTGGTGGTGAAATTTGGCTCCAAACTCCGCTAGGATTGTAGGTAGAACTTGGTGCAATGTTCCATTCTGCTTGTAAATCATAATGATATCCACAAACAGCATTGTCTAATCCTGCATTTGCTTGAGGGCGTTGATAGAAAGTAACATTCATAGTATCAACAGCTATACAATTACCTTTTCTAACAACCCATATGAATTTTGCGTCAACGTGTGCAAAATCTCCAAAAGATGCAGGAGCGTAAATACAATAAGTTGCATTAGCAGAATATGCACCTTCTGGGTTTTCCCATGCACCATTTATTTTAGGTATCCAATAGTAGGTATTGCCTTCTATCCCTGTTGTATTAGCTTGTAAATCAACACAATTTCCACAAACTTCAACTTGCTCACTAATAACTTCAGCAGTTGGAGTATTATACCAAGTAATAGCAAATGGATTTGATTGGTGCATGCATGGGTCGTCAGTATCAACAATGCCACTTAGATTATTTCCTGCTCTAGCAGCAATATGATAAGTAATACCGTATTGACCATCAGGAATGTCTGATAAACAAAAATCTGGTGTTGATTTCCGTGCTAAGACTTGAGTAGGCATATTGGGATAAAATAATACGAACTCTAAAATATCATTTTCATCTAAAACACCACCACTATGTTCAACTTCGCTACACTGATTGTCGCAAAGATAAACTGGCTCGGTTTGATTCATGCTACCTGCATTAGTTGTGCATTGTGCATTAACATATAAGGCTGAGCTTACAAAAACTATAAGCAAATAAACTGTTTTTAACACTGACTTTCTCATAACAATGTTTTTTACAATTATACAAATATAGTTAATTTTAAACAAATAATAACTGAACATAAGACATTAATTTTCATCATTTCGTTGCAAGGAAAAATGAAAAAAATGAAATATTTAGCTTTTTTTATAGTTTTATTGTGTTAAAAGTTGCTTAAACACCTCTAAATCTTCGGGAAAAGTAATTTTTAAATTTTTGTTATCTCCTTCAACAATTTTTATTTCTAGATTAGGGTAGGCGAAGTTTAGTACAGAACAATCATCAGGGAAAGTGAATTTTTGAGAGTCCTCTAATTTGTTGTAAGCATTGAAAATTGTGTTAAAATCAAAGCCTTGAGGAGTTTGTGCTTTGTAAATATTGTCTCTATTAGGAATTGATTTTATAATTTGTGTGTTATTACTTATGTAAATTGTATCTGTAGTTTTTATTGCCGGACTAAGTGCTTTAAACTCATCAAAACCTTTTATAATTTCAGAAATTATTTTGTTAGATGTGTTTGGTCTGACAGAATCGTGAATTAGAACTTTGATTTTATCCTTAGAATTTTCAGTTTCGTTTATTTGTTTTAATCCAAGATATGAAGATTCTCCTCTTGTGTTTCCGCCAGAAATGATAGCACAAACTTTTTTATAATTATTTTTAGCAAGAATTTCTTTAGTTTTTTTAATAAAATTGGGATTGCTAACAATAATAATTTTATCTATTAAGTTGTGTGTTTCAAAAGTTTCTATGCTATATTCTAATATGGTTTTATTATTTATCTTTAAGAATTGTTTAGGCAGTTGATTTCCAAATCTTGTTCCTACACCTCCAGATAAGATTATAGCATAAACCATATATATCTTTATTAAAAAAACGGTGTCTCAAAAGTGTTCAACTATTATGACTTTATAAAGTTCTTAAATTTTATAAAGTTCATAAAGTGTTACAATTGAACACTTCTAAGGCACCATCATTATTTCGAGTTAGCCTGTATTATTTAATCTTTAGCAATTTCTTCGTATCCAGCAGCATCTAATAGGCTATCAACTTCGCTTGGGTCGCTCATTTTAATTTTTAGCAACCAGCCTTTTCCATAAGGGTCTTGATTAACAAGGCTTGGATCGTCAATAGCTTCTTGATTAACTTCAATAACTTCGCCACTTACAGGCATATACGAATCAGAAACAGTTTTTACAGCTTCTATACTTCCGTAAACTTCCCCTTTGTCGAGAGTTTCGCCTTCAACTTCGATATCAAGGAAAACTATATCGCCCAAGCTAGTTTGAGCAAAATCAGTAATTCCTACTACTGCTACATCACCTTCAACGCGTACCCACTCGTGAGATTCTGCATACTTTAAATTTTTTGGAGTATTCATTGTGTTAAATTTTAATTGTTAATATTATTTTTGTTCAAAGTAAATAAAAATCTTTTTAAGTTGCAAGAGTAAATCTTAAACTAATACCAAAATTCACATTTGATGATCTAAAGGAAATACCCATAGTCGGTCTATTTATAACTTGGTCGTAGAATAAGCGTAAATTAAAACGGTTACTTAAAACATAATCTGCTGAAGCTTTAATAGTATAAGTTTTAGTACCTGCAGTAGGTTGATTAAATCCCTCTTCAAGTTTACGTGTAACAGTAAGATTGTCTCTAAGAGAAAAATCTAATCTTACATTTAAGTCGCTTTTAAAATTTCTTGTTCTTCCACCGCTCTTAATATTAATTTCTACATCTTTAAATCTATATCCTGTTCCAATAATATATTCATCATTTTTCATATCTGTTAGCTGATTATTGCTAAAACTCATATTCAAATTTCTAGTTTTCTTGAGTTCTAGTTTCACAATAAAGCTATTAATCATTGTTACGTCAATAGATAGTAGGGGAGAGAACTGTTCTGAAATACTAATTCCATTTATTTCATATTTAGAATAGTAGTTTTCTATTTCATCTCGTATAATATTGAAGCCGTCAGATTCATAATATTCGTTTTCTAATCTTGTTTTGTATGAACCAATATTAAATGTAGATCTATAATTATGTGTAATATTAACAGTTCTAAATATTTTCTTTAGCGCAGGAATTTTTCCTAATCCGTCGTATGTAATTCTCCAGTTTGGTAAGGCTTTAAATATTGACGGGAAAGTTTCTAAGCCCACTTCTTTAGCGTCTTTATTTGTATATGCAGCTAAGAAAGCAGGTATTAATACGTCTTGTGCAGTTCTTCCATATCCTGATGGGAAGCCATAAGTATCAACATCATTGGCATTGTAGCCTGGTCGTTGTGAGGCTAGTCTATGAGCTATAATAATTCTGTTTTCCGAGAATTGTGAAAATACTTTTGAGCTATAATCTCCACCTTTCTTTAAAGGCTCAAAAGCAGAACCCCAAGTTATTGTTGACATTGAGAAACTACCCATTTGTGAAGGATTTAAAGTCATGTAAGCATCAGCATTTTGGCTAGCATCGTATCCATACCTAAAGAAATTACTTCTATTTTGACTAAACGAATGGGTTAAATTAAGGTCGATACGTAAATCTCTAAAAGGTTCTATCGAAGCTCTAACATTCCAATTTCTGTTATGAGTAAGCATAAATGCTTGTAAATTAGTGGTGTCTTTAGTAATTATATTATTGGTTAATGCCCAGTCAGAAAAACCATCTTCTTGCCAACCAAAAATAAATGGAATTGTAGGAGTAAGAATAGAAGGAGTAGGTCCAAACATTTCAGGATCGGCAATATACTTTGACATACCCATAATGTATGTATTTGGCATATAGCCAGGCAATAATGTTCCGTTAGTTTCTGTGAAATCTATAGAAACATTTTTAACACTCATCAACACAACCAAAGTATTATCAAAAATAATTTTTGGAATGGATTCTTTTTTCTCTCGTTTACCGGTAACAATGAGTGTAGCTCCTTTTACGTCATCTTTTGGAGTAAATTCAATTCTATTAGCATCAATTATTTTCATTTCTCCCTTAACTTCTACTCCATCAGGGGTTATTACTTGAATGTTAACATCTTCGGTTTTTAATTTGTGATTAATCTTTTTTGCTCTATCTGCTCTTAAATTTACATTTTCTTGTTCAAATTTAACGTCTTCAACTTCTTTCTTTTTTGGTCTAGAACTTTGACGACCTCTATATTTTTTATTTACTTGATCTAAATATTTGATTTTATTATATAATCCTAATAGATTAAACTGAGTGTTTACTGCCATTGTATTACCATTTTGCAGTGTATTTCCTAATTTTATTGTGTCAGCTGTAATTGGACTTGTCATCCAATCGTAAGAGCCTGAGTATCTTGTTTTTACATTAACCCAGTTTAATAATGGAATTTTATTAATAGGTAGGCTATATGTTAAATCCCATTGGTGGTGATATTGTGTATTTCTTCCAAAATTTTTGAAATTATTCCAAATAGTATCTCGTTTTTCTTCATAGAAAGGGTCTTCTTTATAAATTCTTCCTTGAGGTTCGTCAATTCTTGCATTATTAGTTGCAGTAAAATCTAATTTAAGATTTTTGGTAATATTAAATTTGAAATCATATTGACGTATCCAAGTAAAATCTTTTCTAACATTTACGGGTAGTGCTAACGAGGAGTTATAAACATTTCTTAATTGAGTTTCTCCATAACTTCTATTTATATTTGTTCTAAACGAAAGTTGTGAAGGTAGATAATAGAAATTAAAATCTTTAATTAATTGGAAAGCCTTTTTGTTAAATAATTTTACATTTTTAAAAGGTTCTACAATTTTTGGAGTAGCGTTATAGTTGTAGTTTATAGCTCCTTGATAAAGTTTATTTGTATTATAAATCGTATTAACATCTCTTTGGTATGTCTCGTTATATCCATAGCTTAAAGACCAGTTTGCTAGGTCGTAAATATTTGATTTACCAGATGTTTTATTCACTTTAACATTTGAGAAGTTAATGCTTTTTCTCATACTGTAATCTTGAGAAATATGTTTTATGCTGTCTTTGTATTCTTTTGTTAAATTTGGATCTGATAGTGCTACTCTAAATGGTATATCAGGGTCTAGTGGATTAAATTCAGGATTTTTAACATTTTCGGAATATCCTATATACATTGGAATTCTAACATTTAATTTTTCGGGGAAGAATTTTCCGAGTTCGAAATTAGACGATATGTCGTAGCGATTTATTTCTTCTTTTTGTCTTTCACCAATTTTTTGATTTATTGAGCCAAAGCCAGGTTTGCTTGTGCTACCTGCAACAGTAACAGAACCTAAGTCGGCAAGTTTGGCTGTTAGTCTAGCGTTTGCAGCCCAGCCTCCTTTTTCGTCAAAATTTGTTAATCTAAGTTCGTTAACCCACACTTCTGCACACTTTGGTTGTCCATCGTCTGTGTCGTTAGCAAATCTTTTTTTAGGATTACGAATACCTATCATAATTGTTTGAACATTAGAAAGATTAGGATTACCCATAATACTAATTTTGTTGTTACCATCGATCATAGAATATAGTCTTGTTATGCTTACGTTGGGGTCTCCATTTCTAATTTTGTCGTTTCTACTTTGTTTAACTTGTTGTAATAAATCAAATTCTAAGTTCAAATCATTTTCTTCGGGCCATACAATATATCTGTCTGGTGCATATTCTTCTTTATCTCCATCATATATGCCACTAGGAGTAACTTTTAGAGGAATTTCATATTCGTAATAATTATTTTTATAATCTGTTCCTAATCTTATAAACAATGAAATATCATTGTCTTGAATGGGTTGTTCGCCAGGTACAGATTCGGCATGTATAAACATTTTTAGACGCAAATATCTTCTAACATCAAGATTTACATTTTTATAAACTGCTCTTGCGTCTCCATCTTGTAGTCCACAAACTTTTAGCGACATAGATTGTTCGTTTAGTTGTCTGTGCTGTGGATTCATTGGGTCTGATTCGCGATTGATGCCTGGAGGCAATATATAGTTTACAGGAACTTTATTAGAGTTTTCTTCAATATTTACGGCGCTAACTTCAAAAGGAGTGTCTGCAAGTTCATCTACTATATATTCGCCAGGTTGCATAAACGAGGCATTGTATTTTCTCCAATCGCCACGTACCAAATCTAAAGTTGCAAATCTTAATACTGTTTGGTCGGCAGTAAAGTTTGTCATAAACATTCTCATAAATCTTATTGATTTAAAATCTTGAATGTTGCCTATTCTTTTATCATAACTGTGGATTGGAATTTTAAATTGATACCAAGCTACTTTAGATTGTTTGTCGTTTACAAAAGTTGATGTAACAATTACTTTGTCGGTTATATAATTTTTTCCAACTTCTAAATCTTGTGGACGAATACTAACTCTGTATTGAAAGTAGTTTTCACCTTCGTTTAATGTATTGTCTCTATTTATATCTTCAACATTAGGGTCGGTTTTTCCACTAGTTGAATAATTTTCTTGAGAATATTCTGCTGGTGGCGAGTTACCTTCAGGATTGTTATAAAGTTTATATCTTTCAAGAATGCCTATATTGTCGCTATCGTAATCCGATCCTCTAAAGTGATGATAATCGTCATTTGAAGGGTCATTGTAAGCTTTTGTGTAAGCTAGTGAATTAACTCCATGTTTTGCAGCTAAGCTGTCTAAGTATGCTTGAAAGAACTCTCTTTCTTTTTCTGTGCTAAGTCCGTCATAACCAACGTCTTGAGCTACACGCGATTCGGCATCGTTATCAAAAGCTGCTACTAGGGCTTGCATCAATGGCACTAAACCCCAAGCAGTGGTATCAACAGGATTGTCTGTAGAAGGTGTTGGTAATCCTTGTTCAAAAGATTTTCGACCGTCTTTTAGTACGTCTTCAGAAATATCTCCTAAATTAAAAAACAAATCTCCTCCAATATTGGTAGAGTCTTCCACAAAAGGATCCATTAACCAAAATTCTATATATTCAATATTATCTCGTTCAAAATCAGGTTGTTGAATTGGTCGCATAATACCTCCCCATCTTGTGTCAGGATATTTAAGGCTACCATCAGCATTTGTTCCGTCAACATCAAAGTTATAAGGTCCTTTTTTATGTGGATAATAAACTAAATTTAGCGTATATAAGTTTGTAGGTATAGATGATTGCGATTCTCTATTTGGGAATAATTCTTTTTCATAAACTTCTCTAACATAATGGCTTGATTGATCATCAATAGAAATAGACGAATTAGGTTTTAACAACATAGGCTCTATTGTAAACCATGATAGTTTTGCTCTATTAAATCCGTATCTTAAATCATTTGTTAGTACACTTTCAGGAAACATAGATACATCGGCTGGTGTACTTGCTAAAGTCCATGAAGATTGAGATTTTAAGTCTAGGCTTGTTTTTGTGCCTTCAAAATCATCAATATAGGCGTTTCCTTCTTTTTTAATAGCTTTTGAGTGTCCAGGAATTAAATGAGCAAATTCACCGGTAAAGGTTAAAGTTGACATTTCCTTTGTTTCAATCAATGGAATAAAGTCAATCATTTTTGTTAAAAATGGAACATCGGTTCTATAAGATGTATTGAATCCCCAAATTGTATTTGAAATAGGTTCGTAACCTATGCCAACTTTTGTTTGTAATGGTTTTTCTGTTAAGTTTAAAATTGTAGCACCTACATTAAAGTCTTTAGAAAATTCATAATTAAAATGACTACCTATTAAAGTTTTAGTCTGCATATTAAAACCAGAATTGCTTTCTAAAGAAATGTCAATAGGGGTTCTTGAGTCTAAAATTCCTTGATCTATAATTTTTACAGTGCTCAAGTTATAGTTTACTGTATAGTGAACATTTTCTACTAATTTAACGGCTCCAGCAGTAACTATAATAGCACCTTGCGGAATATTTGCAACATTCAATCTAATTTCGCTACCACCAGCGGATTTGAATTTACCTTTAATCCTAAATTTATTTTTCTCAGCAATTTGTCCTGCTGTATTTTGCGTACTATCGTATAGTTCTTGGAAAATATATGTTTCTGCAATATTATCTAAAGAAGCATCGCCACCAGTAATTTTTTTCTTTAAATATGAACCAAATGGTTCAACAACAGGAAACATCATTCTTCCATTGCTTGTCGAAACTGTGTATCCTTCAATAAAGTCAAAAATTCCATCAGGGTAGGGGTCGTGTTGAGAATTTAAATTATCTAAATTTAAAACTTCAAGAAGACGAATAGAGTCAATTGCACCTGCAGGTATATAGTTTATTTCAGTACCTGTTTTATCGTTGGTGTACATGATGTCTAACCAAAAGTCTTCGCTTGTTATTCCATAAGCACCTATGTTATAAATATTTTTCATCATCAAACTCCATGATTTTAATTGTGGAGTAAACGATGTTCCTTTTATTAATTTTACAACTAAAGCATCAGGTGCGGTGATTGCAGAGTTAGAAAATTCCCCAACTTTAAAAACATTTCCTGCAACTGTATATTCGTAAGCTACTGCTAATACTTGGTCGGGATTTAAGGTGGCATTTAAAGAAATATATCCCAATCTTTCATTAAGGGTATATTCGTTGCTTGATAACAAACGAGCCGATTCAATTTTTTCGTAATCTCTTCCGCCTGTCATTCCCAAACCTAATAAAGTGTTTCCTACGTTGTTAATATTTCTTACATCGGGATAGGTGGTTGTTATCTCTCCTAAAATATTAATGTCAGTTTTTGGATATACAGTTGTTGTGTTACCGTTAGCAGTTCTAACATAATCGGATTGTATATTGTTATCGTTACTTTCACCTAAGTCAGCAAAAGCAACAATATTTCTAGCATTTTCAAAATTACCAGCTTTGTTTGTAACCCAAACTTCTATACGAGTGATATTTATTCCACTATTTATAATTGGAAGTTGTGCTAAAGCTCTATCGTAATTTTCTTTAAAATAGTGTGATAAAAAATAGTGCTTGTTTGCCTCATATTCATCAGCTTTAATTTCAAATTCTTGAGATTGAGCGCCACCTTCAACACGAATAGTTGACATTTCTCCTTTTTTCTGAGAGAATAGTGTTGTAACAGTAAGTTTCCCAAATTTTGCTTCGGTTTTAAGCCCAAACAAACTTTGACCTCCTGTAATTAAAGTTCCTGTCAATGGCAAAGAAACATTTCCTGCTTCTATTTTTTGAATTATTTCGTCTTCATGGCCAGTGTATTCAAGTTTTACAGAATTTTCAAAATCAAAAGCCGACTCAGTATCATATTGAAGATTAACTTTCATTTTTTCTCCAATTTGTCCTACAACGTTCATTTGAATTTTTTCTTGAAAATCAAAAGTAACAGGACTTTGAGCGTGTAGTGGCATAGCTGGATTTTCTATTTTATCTATTTTTAATCCAAATATAAGTTCTGCCGAACCTTGAGGTTTAATGTCTATATGGCTTCCACCAAAAATTCTGTCGAATATTTCCCCGCCTACTTCAAGTTTTGGTATAAGCGTTTCGCGACTTTCGGAAACATCGCTTTTTGAACGTTGACGCCAGTATGATTTCATGGCTTTGTCAAAATCGTAATCTAAATATTCGTCAAAACTCATAGAATAAGGTGTGCCAAAATTTTCGCCACCTATTTTCTTTTGAAAAATATATTGATTGGATTCAGCATCGTAAACAACTTCTGTTTCAATATTAGAAGGCTCTGAGCCATAAAGAGGACTGTTGTCAACATTATTTGCGGGATTAATATCCTCATCTGGAATAGGATAATTTAACTTAGCTCCTTTAATAGTATCATCACCAAAATCATCAGTTACAATTGGATTTCGCTTGGGAATATTGTAATTTAATTTAGCATTAGAAGCAAAAATAATAGAAAAAATTCCTATTATTAAGCTAAATAAAAATGTATATTTAAAAATCTTTGTTATCAAAGCAATTCTTTATAAATAGTTTAACGCCAACTTAATAAGTTCTTCCAAACTTATTTCATTATTGTCTTTCAATAGTTTAATTAACACTTTTTCAACGTTTGGTTTTGAAAAACCCAACATCGTTAAAGCATTTAACGCATCTTTTTGTAAAGTATTGTTTAAACTTGAAGAAATTTGTGAAATTTGTATGTCAAAGTCGCTAAGTTTATCTTTTAATTCTATTATTATTCGCTGTGCTGTCTTAACTCCAATGCCTTTAACAGATTTTAAAACATTGATGTTTTCTTCGTTAATTGCTTGAATAACATTATTTACACTTAACGATGAAAGAATTAATCTAGCAGTATTGGCACCAACGCCGTTTACTGTAATTAATTTTCTAAACATTTCGCGTTCTTCAAGATTTTCGAAGCCGTAAATAGCATGAAGGTCTTCGCGTAGAATTTCGTGTAAAAATAATTTACATTCTTGTCCCTTTTTAAGCTTAGAATATGTATTTACTGTAATATTTATAAAATACCCTATTCCATTAGCTTCTATTATTGCATAAGTCGGACTTAATTCTGTTAATAATCCTTTTATGTACTCAAACATTTATATATAAACATTTAATTTGTTTGCAAAAATAAAAAACAAATTCAATTCTTCAACTATATTTTGTAAGTAAGTTTAAAAGTTTTTGCGAAATTTGGTTTTTTGCTTGTTAGAAATATTTTATAGTAATATGTTTTAGAAATTTATTTTCTAATATATTAGCAATTCTATTTGCGATAGTTCTTCTAATTTCTAAATCTATAGGAACGTTTGGGTCTTGATGTGCTTCGTTGATTTTTGTTCCAACCACAATATCTATATGGTCGCTTTCTAATATTAGTTTTACAATTTGGTCGGCTGGTCCTCTGCCTAATTTATGTTGGGGTTCATATTCGGTTAAAATTTTCCAAACTTTATTTAGTGTTAAAATTCCTTCTGTAACCAAGTCAATTCCTTCTATATGTGAAATTGGTGGCAATTCTGGATCTGCAAATTCAAGAGATGTATTTACTTTTAAATCAAGTTCTCTTGCAATCAAATCAGTTGTTGAACCTCCTGCTACAATTTTTTTTCCGTCATAATTTTTTATAAGCTCAGCTAATTCTTTGTCCGATTCTCTGTACATTGGAGGTCCTGTGGCAATAACAAGTTTACGTGGTTTTCTAAAATACACAACAGCACAAGAAGTGTCGTCTTTTGGAATATAAATATCGTTAGCAACAGCTTTATTCACAACTTTTTCAGCAAGTTTAGAAGCAGAAATATCTTTTGTAATTTCTAAAATGCCTGTTACATGTTTTTCAATTCCCAAAACTCCCCAACCAAAAGGATATTTGTCTGTTCCCATTCCACTTTGAGAAACTCCATCAGAACAAAAAACAAGTCTGTCATGCAATTTTGGATAAAAGCTAGTATATGTTAATTTTTTTCCAGCATGAGGTGGGTTTTTCATTTCTATGATTTCGAAAGGTAGTTTTAGTAATTTATTTTTTCTAAAAACTAATAAAGCTGGATTGTCGTACTCTAAAATATGAACTTGTCCATCAAACTCTATGTCAACAACGGTAAAGGTTGCATACGAAACTTGCCTTTCGCTACAAACAGGCAAAGTGTTCATAATTATTTCTGCAATTCTTTCAGGTTTTTTATGTTCTATAGTAAAATTTAAAGCCATGGTTGATGTTAGTGTAGCTAAAATATTTGCCTTAACGCCATGTCCCATACCATCACTTAAAACAGCAATAATTCTATTGTCTTCTTTTACTCGTTTTTTGAGAAAGACATCACCGCAAATTCTTTCGCCGTGATAGTTTATTTGCCTAACATCAACTTCTATGTATAGTTTTTCAGACATGTCTTTTTATTTTTCTTCTTTATCTTCTTTCTCAAAAGAATTGATAATGCTATTTAACATTCTTTCTGTTTCAGAAGCTCCTTCGCCCAATAAAAAACCTATTTGTTGAACCATTCCTAGATTTTTTTCAATTACATCGTTAATTCTATATATGACTTCTTCTTTTCTAACCTCTGATTGATATAGATTTTTAAATACAGCACCTATAGTTTTGCCTTTCTCTATTGGAAAAATAGAAAGTGTAATTAATTTGTCATCAATTTCAACGTCTTTATTATCAATGGCTTCATCTTTGTTGAGAACAAAACTAAAGAAATTATGAACTTGGCTAGGCAACAAAGTTTTAATGTCTGCTCCAATAAGTCCTGGAACTACTTCATCAATTTCTTTAGCTTCTTGTCCTATAAGCTCTATAAACTTTTGGTTTGATTGAAGTATCTTTAATTTGTCGTCAACAACAATTACTGCCGAAGGAATTTTTTCCATTATTGCTTTTGTTAGAATTGCCAATCCTTTTACGTCTTTATGCTCTTTTTGCAATTTGCTTTCTAATTCTTCAAGATTTTTCTTAGTTTCTTCAAGGTTGGCATTTGCAATATTTATTTTATTTATATAGTCTTGTTTATTTGTTTTTGAAAAGTTTTGACACATTTCAGGACGTGCTAAACCTTTGGCAACATCTGTAACAAATTCTGAACAATTTTTATAACCACAACTTCTACAGCCAACTTCATAAAGTTGATCTTTGCCTAACAAATCAATAACCTCTTTTATTTTTGCTTGTGATGGGGTAGGAATGCGTTGGTCGTTGGCAGTAAAACTGCGAGTGAAATCTAATTTAGAAAATTTTTCAAGATTTTTTTCCCACTCTTGTTTATCAACAGCAGAATTTAATCTTCGTTTAGTGTAATCAACAACTAAGCTATGATTTCGCAAATAGCTTTTGTTGTTTTTAGAGCCTGGTCCCATAGCACAACCATGACAGTAAAAAATATTCAAATGGTGCTTTATTAAACTAATACTTGCAAAGTCGTTCATAAATTGGGTAAAATGCTCAGCACCATCTTTAGTAATTATTTTAGAATCGATATCTGTATAATTAATATCGGCAGCATTTAAAATTCCTGTGCTAAGCGGATATAATGAGCCTTTAGCACCTAAGGGCATGTCAAATTCTGAAAACTCAACTGAATTTTCATAAATTTTATTTTTGGTAAATAATTGTCGCAATTCTTCGAAACTGATTACTTCATCAACAAAACCAAATCTTTTTGCTTCGCGTTTTTGAGCTATACAAGGTGTTATGGCAATAATTTTACAGTCGTCACCATGTATTTCTTTCATAATTTTTGCTGTAGCAATCATTGGGGAATCAATTTTTACAAGCGAGTCAATTATGTGAGTTTGAAATTTTTCAACATAATCATAAATAGGAGGGCAATTTGTTGTTATATGATATTTCCCTTTAAAATTTTCGAATAAATCTTTGTATTTATAAGCAATAACATCTGCACCAAACGAAATTTCATTCACAAATTCAAAACCTAAAGCTCTAATCATTCCCACAAAATTTCTAACGTCTAAAATATCTGGAAACTCTGCGGATATAGATGGGTCAGCAATTGCAATGCAAGGAGTTTCTGAGTTTAAAAGTTTTGTAACAGCTTCTGTAGAATCGATATATCCGATAGCTTTTGGTCCACAACTAACATAACAATTTCCGCAACCTAAACATCTGTTGTGATTAAAACTTAAAATATCATCTGAAGAACTTATTGTAATTGCTTTTACAGGACATGCTTTAACACAAGCATAGCAAGAAAGGCATTTTTCTTTATCGAAAGTTATTAATTGCATTTTATTTGTTTTGAGTTGATAAATATTCCTCAACTATGCTTATCGCTTTAGAAGGCGTTAGTTTAGTATAAACTTGTTCGTTTACAAGCATAATTGGTCCTACACTGCATTTTCCTAAGCAATGAGAACCTTTTAAATTTATTTTGTCGGATAAGTTTTTTTGATTTACATAGTCTTGTAAAGCACTTACAACATCTCTTTTTTTTCTGCTAAAGCAGGAGGAACCTAAGCAAATAGTAACTTCAAGTTTACTCATAATAGTATTATCTTCCTATTCCATAATATGTAAAACCGTTTTTTGTAAGTTCTTCGGGTTGGTAAATGTTTCTGCCGTCGAAAATTACTTTGTTTTTCATTTTGTTTAATGCTTTATAGTTTAAAACCCTAAACTCTGTCCATTCTGTAACCAAAAATAATGCGTCTGCTTCTTCAACTGCTTCGTAAGGAGTTTTGCAATATTTTACTTTTTTTGGAAGTATTTTTTTTGCTTCTTTCATTGCAACTGGGTCATAAGCATAAATATCAGCTCCTGCTTGTAATAGTTTATTTATTATTATTATTGAAGGAGCTTCACGCATGTCGTCTGTGTTTGGTTTAAAAGATAATCCCCAAATAGCAATTTTTTTATTTTTTAAATTGCCTTCAAAATGTTTGTTTGCTTTGTGGAAAAGTATTTCTTTTTGTCGATTATTTACGTTTTCAACAGACTTTAAAATTTCTAAAGAATGTCCATGTTCGTCAGCGGTTTTAATAATTGCTTTTACATCTTTTGGAAAGCATGAACCACCATAGCCTGTGCCTGCATAAATAAAATATGGTCCAATTCTTTTATCTGTGCCAATTCCTTTTCTAACAGCATTTATGTCTGCACCAACAATTTCGCATAAATTTGCAATATCATTTATAAATGATATTTTGGTTGCTAGCATTGCGTTTGCTGTATATTTTGTCAATTCTGCCGATGCAATATCCATATGAATAATTGGGTGTCCGTTTAAAACAAATGGTGAGTATATTCTATTAATTATTTCTCTTGCTTTTTCAGAATCGGTTCCAACTATAATGCGGTCGGGGTGAAGACAATCTTCAATTGCATTTCCTTCTTTTAAAAACTCAGGATTTGATGCTATATCAAATTCTATGTTAACGCCACGTTTTTTTATTTCTTTTTGTATAGTTGTTCTTACCTTTTCGCTTGTGCCAACAGGAACGGTACTTTTTATAATTACAACCATATAATTATTTATGCTTTGTCCAATTTCTTTTGCAACAGCCAAAACATATTGTAAGTCAGCAGAACCGTCTTCGTCGGGTGGTGTGCCTACAGCAATAAAGCAAGCAGAAGCAGAGTCTATGCTTTCTGAAATGTTTGTGGTAAAACTCAATCTTTTTTGTTCGTAATTTCGTTTAACCATTTCCTTTAAACCAGGTTCCCAAATGGGCATTATACCGTTTTTAAGGTTTTCAATTTTTTGACTGTCAACATCTAAGCAAGATGTAGTTATTCCCATTTCAGCAAAGCAGGTACCAGAAACTAAACCCACATACCCTGTTCCAATTATTGAAATTTTCATTTTTTTTATTTTAAAATTTTTACAAAAATAAAAAACTATTCGAAACTTTTATTCAAACCAAAAATAGCATGATATTGTTTCGACGAAACAAAAATAATAATAAACAAATAATTTGACAAATTATTGATTTGGTTTTTTTATAAATTATTGATTACTAATAAAATAACTTGGTACTCCAAAAACTCAGGAAAAAGTTCAATTTAATTTTTAGAAATAATTTTCTTTATTGTTGATTTTAGCATACTTATAATTAATAGTACAACAATAATAATAAATATAAAGGAAGGCAATATAATATGACATAACAGTTGAGTAGTGCTTTCATATCCAAATAAAACCAAATTAGAGAAATAATAATTTCTTAAAAAATATAATGGGATAAGAGAGCTAATGAAACTTGCAGCAAACAATATACTTACCATTATTTTATAAGGTAAAGATATTTCTTTTAATGAATACCCGAGCATATTGAGTTTAACTATATTTTCGTTGTTTCTTTGCAGTAATAGTTGTATTGATAAAATTATTAATGCAAATGTTAAGCAAATTATAATAATACCTATTGTTACAACTATTCCTATTATTATTTTTAGAAATGCTAGTGCTTTGCTATTACTAAGTTCTGACTTATTTATGTCGTAGTCGTGATTATCAATATATTCAACTAGTTCTTGACTTGAAGGGTCTTTTGCAATAATAATAATTCTGCCAGGTTTTGATTTTTCATACTCGCCAAAGTTTTTGTTTCCCCAGTCAACAAACGATTTGGGTGCTAAAATTGTATTTATTCTTTCAGAAAAACCAACAATTCTAGCTTCAAACTTTTGGTGCTTTCTTTGTCCAAATACATGTATATTAAATTTTGCCAACGAAGCTCCACTTTCTGAAATTTGTGGTAAATTTTGACTTTGCGCAAAACCAAAATTATATAAATTTAGATAAACTTTTGGCAAAATAACAGGAATATAAGCACTGTTTTCAGTCCAATTCCAGTCTTTATAATTTACATCAACATAGTTGTCGGGGACAGCTTCAAAAAATAAATCTGTAGAAAATCCGCTTAAAGGGCTATCACGATCAGCCGAAGCACTTATGGCAAATGAACAGTTTGAAAATTCTGCAACATTTTTCACAAAAGATTGCTTTTTAATGTCTTCTATTTCTTCTTCAGTAAAATATGGTTTTTCTTTGTCAGCTTCTCTAATTTGATGATATGAGTCTGTAATTTTTACTTTTTTATTTACAATAATATACTCGTCACGCCAAAAACTTTCCTTATCTTCAAATATTGGTTTAACATCAAGATAAAACGAAACCGCTACCATCAAAATACTCAATCCTAGCGTTATGCCAAAAAATGTACCTATTAATTGAGCAGGTTTTATATTATTTTTTAAAACTTTCCAAATCATTATACCCTCAACTTTGTTATATTTGTTTCAAAATCTTGTTTTAAGGAAGTTACAATTATGCTTGCATTTTGTTGCTCAGCTTCTGATTTTATTAAATTCCATGCAATTTCTGTGTTTTTTGCATCTAAATGGCTGAATGGTTCATCAAGTAAAATATACTCAAAACTTTGGCAGAGTGCTCTTATTATTGCAACTCTTTGCTTTTGTCCGAACGACATTTTTGCAGTTTTTCTATTTTCAAAACCACTTAGACCTAATTTTTCAATCATTTCTGATATTTGTTCTGGGGTTTTGTAGTTTTGAATTCTATTTTTAATATAAATGTTTTCTAAAACGCTTAATTCTGGAAATAATTGAAGTCCTTGCGGAACAATACTGAGGTGAGTTTTTCTTAATTGAGAAAATTGGTTTATGCTAAAATTTGAAATATTTTCTCCATCAATATACACATTGCCTGTGTAGTCCTTTCGTAAGCCAAAAATAATATTTACAAAAGTTGTTTTGCCCTTGCCAGAATCGGCGTAGATTAAATATTTATTATTTTGTTCAAATAATAAATCCCTATTCCAAATTTCAGAATTTGCAACATTGCTTTCGGGAATTGGAATAGGGATTATTTTGGAAAATCTTATTTCCATATAAATATACCAAATAGATTATTCAACTTCTTCTAAAGCTTTTAAAAATTCTTCCCATTCTTCTTCTGTGAACTCACTTTGGTAGTCTTCCCAATTTATATCTTCGGAATATTCATCATAATCATAATCATACTCATCGTAATCATAAGAATTAAAAGGGTTGAATAAATCTAGATATTTGCCTAAAAACTTTTCTAATGCTTCAGAATTTTCATAAAGTTTCTTTATATCTAATTCTTGAATTGATTTATTATATCTTAGGCTAGATGTAAAATTAATTTCACCTTTTTTAAATTCTAAGTGCATATGATTATAGTTATTTGCTAAATCAATGCCTGTTAGTGTTTCAAATTCTTTAATATCTTCAGCAAGTTCATCAATATCTTTTATTATGTCAGAACTAATCCATAAGTTAAGGTCTTTGCAATTTTTATGGAATTTATTAAAGTCTGCATTAGCTAAGATTGATTCATCTTTTTTCAAGTTAAAATGTTTTTCTAATAACTCAAAATCAACCTCTCCGCCTTCTTTTCCTAAAAAGATAAATACCTCTTTATTCCAACCCAAAATCATGTCTGTGTCAGCAAAATATTTAATTTCGTCTTTTGTTGATAAAACTGCAGAAATAGGGAAGCCTAATTCTGTGCCTATCAAGTCTAAGTTTGCTTCAAGTTTCTTTTTGTCAATAGGAATAATAAGACCATAGAGTAGTTCTTCTTTGTCGTAGCTTGCAAAAGCGTAAGAGCGTTTTGTTAATAAAAGTCCTAGTTCATCAGGATCTTTTTGTGCTTTTTCAATCAGTTCTACCAATTTAGCACTTTCTTGTTTGAGAGATTCCATTGTCTGTTTGTATTCTTCATTGTCTTTTAAAAAATCATTATTTGACAAATTAGTAATACCTTTACCATCAATAACTGCTACTATAAAAGCATTTTTTGGAATGTGGGAAGAATTGTTTTTTGAGCAGGAAACAAATAAAACCGCAACTAAAACTAGCACTAAAATTGTGCTTGATAATTTGAATTTTTTCATAATTTTTTAATTTGAGATTTAACAGTGTAAAGTTACGAATTTATATTTTATTTACAAAAATAAATATAAAAAAATTTAAAAAAGTGGATAAATTATTTTATATCCACTTTTTTTAATTTTAAATATTTTTTAAAATTATTGCGGTTCCCATTCCTCCGCCTATACAAAGCGATGCTAAACCGTATTTATTATTATTTCTTTTCATTTCGTGAATTAAGCTCACAATAATTCTATTTCCAGAAGCTCCAATAGGATGCCCTAAAGCAATTGCTCCTCCGTTTTTATTACATCTTTCATCAAAGAAAGATTTGTCAACGCCGTGGTCAGAGCAAAGTTGTTTGATAACACCTAATGATTGAGCTGCAAAAGCTTCGTTAAGTTCTATTACTTCCATGTCTTGAAGTTTCATATTTGCTTTTTTCAAAACATTTTTAATTGCAGGAACAGGTCCCATTCCCATAATTGCAGGGTCAACACCACCTTGTCCAACAGCAACAATTTCAGCTATTGGTTTTAGTTTAAACTTTTCAACAGCTTCTTCGCTTGCTACTAATACATACGAAGCTCCATCATTGATTCCAGACGCATTACCTGCTGTTACTGTTCCGTCTTTTTTGAAAGCAGGACGAAGTTTAGCTAATTTTTCCAAGTTTGTAGTTCTATTAATAAATTCGTCTTGGTCAAAAACTATGGTTTCTTTTCTAGTTACAATGCTAATAGGAACAATTTCTTTTTTGAAATTTCCAGCATCTTGAGCTTTAGCTGCTTTAGTTTGTGATGCAAATGCAAATTGATCTTGTTCTTCACGTGATATATTATATTTTTCAGCAATGTTCTCAGCAGTATTTCCCATATGATAATCATTAAATGCTTCCCAAAGTCCGTCTAATATCATGTGGTCAATAACTTTAAAATCGCCCATTTTTGTACCAGTACGAACACTTGCTGGTAACAACATTGGAGCACCAGACATTGTTTCTGAACCGCCTGCTAAAATTAAGTTTGCTTCGCCAGCTCTAATAGCAGAAACAGCATTTGAAACTGCTTTCATACCAGAACCACAAACCATATTTAAAGAATATGCCGGTACTTCGTTTGGAATGCCTGCTTTTATTGCAGCCTGACGAGAAACTCCTTGTCTTTGTCCTGCTGACAAAACATTTCCAGTTATTACTTCATCTAAATCGGCAGGATTAATGCCTGTATTAGAAATAATTGTTTTTATAACTTCAGCTGCCATGTCGGGAGCCGAAACACTAGCTAAACTACCTCCAAATTTACCAATAGCTGTACGTTTAGCTTCAATTAAAAATACTTTTTTCATTTTTATAATAAGTTTATGTTTATTAAAAATTGATTAATTTAATCTAATTGTATTTCTTTTAAATTTTCTGAAACTATAAAATCAGCTTCTGTAACTGCTTTAACGTCTTCAATACTAAATTCTGGATGTATTTCAGTAAGTACAATTCCTTTTTCAGTAATTTCCATTACGCACATTTCGGTAATAATTGTATTTACTTGTCCTTTAGCAGTTAATGGAAGTGTACATTTCTTTAAAATTTTAGCTCTTCCTTTTGCAGTATGCTCCATTGCTAAAATAACTCTGCGTGCACCTACCAATAAATCCATTGCTCCACCCATACCTGGAGTTAATTTTCCAGGAATTGTCCAGTTTGCTAAGTCACCACTTGGGTCAACTTGCATAGCTCCTAAAACAGTTACGTCAACATGTCCACCACGAACTATACCAAAAGATCTTGAAGAGTCAAATGATGCAGCTCCTGGAGTAGCTGTGATATAACCACCTCCAGCATTTACTAAGTTTTCGTCTTCTTTGCCAGGTTCAGGACTTGGTCCCATACCCAACAATCCATTTTCAGACTGTAAGGTTACTTTAACTCCTTCAGGCAAGTAATTTGGAACTAGAGTAGGTATTCCAATACCTAAGTTTACAATATCGCCATCATTAATTTCTTTGGCAACTCTTTTTGCGATTACTTCTCGCATTTGATTTTTGTCCATGCTTAAAAAATTTTATTTATTATTAATTCTTCTATCCATTTCTTGAGCTATATAGCTTGCTACGTCATCGGCATAAGAGTTCATACTAAAACCAGCATCATAGCCCAATTCTTTAGCTAATTCATGTGAAATTCTTGGTCCACCACAAATTAGTAAAACTTTGTCTCTTAGCCCTTCAGCTTCAAGCATTTCAACTAATTCGGTAAGGTTTTTAATATGAACATCTTTTTGAGTTACTGTTTGCGAAACCAATAGTGCATCAGCTTTTATTTCTATTGCTTTAGCAATAAAATCTTCGTTTAAAACTTGTGCACCCATGTTTAAGGCTTCAATCATTTCGTATCTTTCTAATCCAAAATGTCCTGCATAGCCTTTCATATTCATAATTGCATCAATACCAACAGTATGAGCATCAGTTCCTGTGCTTGCACCAATAACAACTAATTTTCTTCCAATATTTTGCTTTATAAATTCATCAGTTTCAGCCATGCTCATAACATTCGATTCTACTTTTGGAACGTGAATGTTTGTAAAATCTACTGTGTGTGTGCAAGAACCATAACAAACAAAAAAAGTAAATCCTTTTGTAAGTTCTTTGAAATAAACTACTTGTGGCTCTTCAAAGCCCATTTTTTTCATTAGTTGTTTTGCTGCTTCACTTGCCTCGTCGTTGCAAGGAACTGGTAAAGTAAAACTAAGCTGGACTTTTCCATCATTCATAGTGTCGCCATATGGTTTTACTTTTTTAAGATCTAATATTTTATCAAATTCTTTTTTATCCATTGAATAATTTCCGCCACTCATTATTTATTTCCTCCTTTCATTATTTCGATAAATGGATTAAAATAATTTTCTGATTTTTGTACAACACCTGCTAATCCTTTGCCACCAGTTTTTGATCTTTTTGTATCGGCAAATAATCCCTTTTCTAAAGCATCAAATAATCCAACTTTATCAATTTCGCTCAATAAGGCATGTGCATTGTTTAGTACTTCTTGCGCTCTTTTTTGAATTATTCCATTTTCTTTAAATTCAATTTCATCTCCAATATTTTTTAAGTTATTGAAAACATATTTTGCATTTTCTATCGCCAAATATCTGTCAGAAATAAATGGAGTATGAATAGCTTCGGTTAACATCCCCAAAAGTTGTATTCCTTGTTGTGTCCAAATAGATACAACATTGAAAAGTGCATTTTGAATATGTCCTTTAAAAATATTTCCAGTCATAAATTTTGTTGGTGGCATGTATTTTAAAGGTGCTTTTGGGAAAATTTCCCTTGTCATTTGAGCTTGAGCAAGTTCGTATAAAAATCCATTTTCCATTTCTGGGTCCATTTCAAAAGCGTGTCCCAAACCCATTTGCTCTTCTGGCATTCCTGCAAGTAAGGCTAATTGCTCGTTTATAAGGTCTGAGGCTAAAACTGTGTGTGCTTGTTCGTAAGCGTCAGCAGTAGTTAGATAATTATCTTCGCCTGTATTTATGATTACGCCCGCAAATCCATTTATAATTCTTGAAAAATATTGGTCAACAATTGTTCTTTGTTGATTTATATCGCGAAACAAGATTCCATAAAGTGCGTCGTTCAACATAACGTCTAATCGCTCTATAGCTCCCATAGCAGCAATTTCGGGCATGCACAATCCTGAACAGTAGTTGCACAAGCGAATATAACGTCCAACTTCTTCGCCAACTTCGTCTAATGCAGCACGCATAATTTTAAAGTTTTCTTGTGTAGCATAAGTTCCGCCAAAGCCTTCGGTAGTAGCACCATAAGGGACATAGTCTAATAAACTCTGTCCAGTGGTTCTAATTACTGCAATAATATCAGCCCCTTGGCGAGCAGCAGCTTGAGCTTGAATAGCATCTTCATAAATATTACCTGTAGCAACAATTACATAAATATATGGTTTGTTGCCTTCCCCTAAGCGAGAAAGATATTCGTTACGAATTGCAACATTTTTCTTGATTTTTTCAACACCTGCATTTATATATGGCATTATAGCTTTTTCAATGCTTGCTTTATCTCTTATTGGAAGTTTACAAATATTAAAATCTTCATTTGCAATTTTTTCTGCTATTTGTTGTGGATTTAATTCAGTTTCTAAAATTGCATTTCCAAGAAAAAATAAAATGCCTTCGCTTAACGATTTATTTTCCTGAACTTGGTCTATAACAACGTTTGGCAAAGGTATATCGTTAGAATTAACTCCGTCTATTCCTAAAAGGCGACAAAGAGAGCGTTCTACCGCAACAGTAGTGTATTGATTAACAAAATCTTGAACATCGTCTGCAATATTCTTTGCAATTTGCTTAGCAGACTCAATTTTTTTCTGATCTAATCCTAATTTACTCTTATTCATTAATTTCGTTTTTTTAAATCAAAATCTCATAAGTTTCAAGATTGCAAATTTAAATAAAAATCTGGAAAATTAAAATAATTATTTAATTGGTAATAAATAATTATTTCAATTAAAAGTGATGTTCTGAACGTAATAGAAGTGTTGATTGCATGTTGCCCTACGGACAAGCTTTTGACAGACTTATTTTGTTACTTGCTCGGATTTATAATCCGAGTGGTTGGAATCTTTAATTTTTTGAACACTCGGATTATAAATCCGAGCGAGCGTCATGGGGAATGTGATTGCGAGCAGAGTGAGCTTGCGAACTCTGCGAAGCAATAGACGCGTCAGCCACTTTTAACTTTCAACTTTTAACTTTTAACTTTTAACTTTTAACTTTTAACTTTTAACTTATAACTTTTAACTTATAACCCTTTGTCCATAGTCCACAAGAACTCTTCGTTAGTTGCAGTTTGCATTAATCGTGTTCTCATAAATTCCATAGCTTCTACAGAGTTCATATCGGCGAGGAATTCTCTTAAAATCCATAATCTATTAATTAGTTCGTTATCAATTAATAAATCTTCGCGTCTTGTGCTTGAAGCAGTAATATCAACAGCTGGGTATATTCTACGGTTAGATAATTTTCTGTCTAATTGAAGTTCCATATTTCCAGTTCCTTTAAATTCTTCGAAAATTACCTCGTCCATTTTAGAACCTGTTTCTGTTAAAGCAGTTGCTATAATTGTTAGTGAACCTCCGTTTTCAATATTTCTGGCAGCACCAAAAAATCTTTTTGGTTTATGTAAAGCATTTGAATCAACACCTCCTGATAATACTCTTCCAGAAGCTGGAGCTACAGTGTTATAAGCACGTGCTAATCTTGTGATTGAGTCTAGTAAAATCACAACATCATGTCCACATTCTACCATTCTTTTTGCTTTTTCAAGAACTATGCTAGATACTCTAACATGTCTTTCGGCAGGTTCGTCAAAAGTAGAAGCAATAACTTCAGCATCTACGTTGCGAGCCATATCTGTAACTTCTTCAGGACGCTCGTCTATAAGTAATATCATCAGATAAACCTCAGGATGGTTAGCTGCTATTGCATTTGCAATTTCTTTAAGAAGAACAGTTTTACCAGTTTTAGGCTGAGCAACAATCAAACCTCTTTGTCCTTTTCCTATTGGAGCAAATAGGTCAACAATTCTTGTTGATAAAGTTGCTTTGCCATTACCTGTGATATTAAATTTTTCGTCAGGGAATAGAGGTGTTAAATGGTCAAAAGGAACTCTGTCTCTCATTAGGGTAGGGTCTATTCCATTTATTTTAATAACTTTAGTTAATGGAAAATATTTTTCCCCTTCTTTAGGTGGACGAATTGAACCTTCGATTGTGTCTCCAGTTCTTAATCCAAATAATTTTATTTGAGATTGAGATACATAAACATCGTCAGGAGAATTCAAATAATGATAATCCGAAGAACGTAAGAATCCATAACCTTCAGGAATAACTTCTAAAACTCCTGTAATAGTTATAATGCCTGAAAAATCATATAAATCTTCTCTTTTAGGTTTCTTTGTTTCTTGTTCTTTATGTTTTGCTTCTCCATTTGTTTTGCTTACTTCTATTGGCTCTAGTTTTGCTGGTTCTACTTTTGCTGTTTCTGCTTGAGTAGGTCTATCTATTTCAATATCAGGCAAATGCGTAAGTTCGTCATTTAACTTAGTCTGAGGCTTTTTTAAAATAATTTTTTTCTCTTGCCCTTTTTGAGGAGTAACTATAGAGCTTTTAGTGTTATCGTTGGATTTGGCTTTTTCAGCTACTGCATTTGATTTTTTTTGTTCAACTTCTTTTTTATTGACAACAGCATCTTTAGCTTTGCTTTGATCCTCAACTACAGTTTTTTCTTTAGTTGCTAATGTATTGTTAACTTGTTGTTTGTTATTTTCAACTTCATCAAACAAATTCTTTTGAGTTGGGGTAGGGGAACTAAAAGTTATTTTTTGAGCTTTCATTTTAGTTCTAGGTCTTTTTCCATTTTCATTAGCTTTGTTCTGAGCATCAAAGTTCTGAACTTTAGATTGTTTCTTTTTATCCGCTTCTTTTTCAGCAGCTTTAATAGCTTGAACATCAAGAATTTTATATATCAAATCAGATTTGCGAAAAGCATCAACTTTGTGAATACCAAGATCTTTTGCAATTTCTTTTAACTCAGGTAATAATTTTGAGTTTAGTTCTATAATGTCATACATGAATGAATGTAATTTATGTGATACAATAAATTTTAAAGATTTTTTTTAACTGTCAAAATGATAACTCGACAGCATTAATCAGGGGACAAAAATAATATGTTTTTTTTAAAATAAAAATAAAATCATTAAAAACTTGTTTTTTTTCATTACTAATTTAAAATTTAATGAAGAAATACCTTAAAATCAAAATAATATGTGCTTGTTTTATTGCAAAAAAAAGCTAAGAAAATTATTAATTCGGCAAATTCTTTATTAATTTTTTAATAATTGTTCCAAATTTTGTAAAAAAACAGGTTTTAGACAACCTTTTGGTGTGTTTAACGTTTAATATAATGAATTTAATTTTGAGGAAATGCGACAATTAAAAATAACACGTCAGGTAACTAGTCGAGATACTCTTGCTTTTGAAAAGTATTTGCAAGAAATAGCTCGCGAAGAATTGATTTCTCCCGAAGAAGAAATCGAATTGGCAAAACGTATTAAATGTGGCGACCAAGAAGCGGTTCATAAATTAGTTTTAGCAAATTTAAGATTTGTTGTTTCTGTTGCAAAACAATATCAAAACCAAGGTTTAAGTTTACAGGATTTAATAAACGAAGGTAATTATGGTTTGTTAGTTGCTGCAAAACGCTTTGATGAAACCAGAGGATTCAAATTTATATCTTATGCGGTTTGGTGGATACGACAATCTATCTTGCATGCGATAGCAGTAAAAGGTAGAATGATTAGACTACCACTAAATAAAATAGGTATTTTGAATAAAGTTTATTCAACTTCTTTAGCTTTAGAACAAAAATTAGAACGTGAACCTAGTTTAGCCGAAATTGCAGAAGAAACAGACTATAATTTTAAAAATGTTAATGAAGTGCTTAAATATCAAGGGAAAACCTTATCAATGGATGCTCCTTTAAGTAATAGCGAAGGAGATGATGATTTTACAATGGGCGATTTTCTTGGCACCACACAAACACTTTCTGTTGAAAAAACTTTAAATAACAATTCTTTAAAAATTGAAATTAATGAGGCTTTAAAAGTGTTAAGTGAGAGAGAAAGAATAATTGTTAAAATGTATTTTGGATTAGATAATGAAAGTCCTAAAACTTATGAGGAAATTTCAGAAGCTCTAAATCTTACTCGAGAAAGGGTTAGGCAACTAAAAGAAAGCTCTCTGAAAAAGCTCAGACAATCATCAAAACGAAATGTATTGCAATCTTATCTTATATAGGTATAAGTTTTTAGAATTTTTTGAAAAAAGTTTATATTTGCAATAAATTTTAAAAACGAAAAATGAAACATATAATACTATCTCCTTCTATGCTTTCGGCAAATTTTGCAAATCTTGAAAAAGATATTCAAATGATTAACAAATCTCAAGCCGACTGGTTTCATCTTGACATAATGGACGGTGTGTTTGTTCCAAATATATCTTTCGGATTTCCAGTAGTTAAATATATTAAAAAATTTGCACAAAAACCTTTAGACGTACATTTGATGATTGTGCAACCAGAAAGATATATTATAGAATGGAAAAAAGTTGGAGCTGATATTTTAACAGTGCATTATGAGGCTTGTACGCATTTGCATCGCACAGTTCAAGAAATTAAAAATGCAGGAATGAAAGCAGGAGTATCGTTAAATCCACATACATCGGTAGAATTGTTGAAAGATATTTTGCCAGAATTGGATATGGTTTTAATTATGTCGGTAAATCCTGGATTTGGAGGACAAAGTTTTATAAGTCAAAGTTTGGCAAAAATAAAAGACTTGAGAGAAATGGCAGATATTTATAATCCAAACTTAATAATTCAAGTTGATGGTGGTGTTGATACTCACAATTATAAAGAAATTATTAAGGCTGGAGCCAATTCTTTAGTTGCAGGTTCAGCAATTTTTGGTTCAGAGAATCCAATAGAAACAATTAAAATTTTAAAATCGTAATATTAAAATATTTTATATCTTTGCATAAAATTACAAATCAGGGGCTGACTCGGTTTTGACAGCAAGGTAAATGATTGTGTAAGCATGTCGGGCAATGTGGGTAATCCCGTTAAACTTTTTCACAAACAATTAACTGGCGCAGATAACTTTGCTTTCGCTGCTTAATCGAATAAAGTAGATTAACTTAATTTCGGCACAAGGTGCTGAAACGAAACATCTCTCGATTGGACGGTTCGGTTCCGCTTCGGCAAAGAGATGGCATAGCTACCGAACTAGCTTTTTTACCTCCCCGATAAAAAGGCGAAAGTTTAGGGGATAAGGTCTTAGTCTGGGTGTTTGTCCTCGCTCTAAGGCTCGAAAATTAAAGGCAAAATAAACATGTAGAAAGCACCTTTGTTTCTTGTTTGGACGCGGGTTCGATTCCCGCCAGCTCCACAAAAGGCAAACTTGAAAATGTTTAGATGAAAATCAATTTATCTTCAGTTACAAAAACAAATCCAAACTTTCTTCTTCTAAATTATTTAGTTTCAAAAACTCTTCTCTTAATTTATAAATTGATTTTTTTCCTAAGTCGCCAATATCTTTTGAATATTCATTCACATATAAATTCACATGTTGCATCATAATTTCTTCGTCCATTTCAACAGCATGTTTTTTCATAAAAGGTATTGTGCTTCTAGGATTTTGAAATGCTAAGTTTATGCTTTCGCTAAGCATTTTATCTATTTCTTGTTTTATTTTGTCGGGTAAACTTCTTTTTACAATTATTCCACCTAAAGGAATGGGTAGATTAAATTTGTTTTCCCATAGATTTCCTAAGTCGGCAATTAATTTAAGACCCCGCTTTTGATAAGTAAAACGTGTTTCGTGAATTAGCAAACCTGCATCGCACTCATTTGAGAGAACAAGTTCTTCAATATCAGAAAAAAGGTAAACATTTTTGTTTTGTGCTTCTTTAAAAAATATTTGCATAAGCAAATTTGCAGTGGTTGATTCGCCAGGAATTGCAATTTTACAGTGTTTTAGCTCGTCAGGATAAATTTTTCTTTTACTAACAATTAAAGGTCCGCAATTTTTTCCCATTGCAGTTCCAGAATTTAATAATTGATAGTTATCAGAAATTTTTAAAAAATTATGAAAGCTAGTTTTGCTAATATCAACTTCTTGCTGCTTTGTGTAGGAATTTAGTTTTTCAATATCGTCTATAATAATCTCAAAATCAAAATTTTTCGTATCGATTTTTTTGTTAATCAACGCATCAAACATAAAAGTGTCGTTTGGACAAGGCGATATGGCTAATTTTAATTTCATTTGTTTTGTTTTAAAAAGTCAATTGTCAGATCACTATAATTATTAATAGGAGTATTAAAATCCCAATTTTCACGTTTTGTTTTTGAAATAATATTGGAAATTCCTCTTATTTGAATGAAATTTTTCTTAAAATGTTTGCAAACTAACATAAAAGCAGCTCCTTCCATACTCTCTATTTCATAATTTGAAATAGGATTTTGCTCAGGGATATTTACGCTAGTACCAGAAACTTTCTTTAAATTATGAAAAAAATGTGGATAATCGCTTGTGTTATAAATTCTTCCATTGTTTATTAAGTTTCTAAAATGTTGATTAAACTTTGAATTAAAAACATTGATTTTTTCGCCATTATCCCTAATGCAAATATCTTCAAAGCTATCTGAGTTAACGTTGACAAGCTCGCCAATTTTTAAATTTTCCGAAAAACTTCCAGCAGTTCCAAGATTTATTAACAAATCGTATTCTTTAATATTTACGCAAGTAAACATTGAAAACACAGTAGCAACAAGTCCAACGCCTGTAGTTAGTATGTCGCAGTTGTAATCTGTGTTTGAGAATACTGTGTCTGAGCATTTGATAAAGTGCAAATTATCAACTATTTGCTTGGCTTCTAAACTTGTGGCAGTAATTATTAAAGTCTTCATAATTTATGTTTTAACAAAAATAGCTTATTATTACGACAATTTTATTTATTTTTGCAAAAAATTTTAGACATGGTAGAAAGTTTAAATAGTTCGGAAAATGGTGGCTATGCAAAAATCGAAAAATATGATGATGAAAAAACTAGATTATTAGCTCAACATTATTCTGAAATTTTAAAATTATTAGGCGAAGATGCAGGACGCGAAGGTTTATTAAAAACACCTAAAAGAGTTGCTAAATCAATGCAATTTCTTACTCAAGGTTATAATATGAATCCAGAAGAAATTTTACGCTCTGCAATGTTTCGCGAGGACTATAAGCAAATGGTAATTGTTAAAGATATTGAATTATACAGCATGTGCGAACATCATTTGTTGCCATTTGTTGGAAAAGCTCATGTTGCATATATTCCCAATCATTATATTACTGGATTGAGTAAAATTGCAAGAGTTGTTGATGTTTATGCAAGACGTTTGCAAGTTCAAGAAAGATTAACAACACAAATAAAAGATTGTATTCAAAATACTTTACAGCCATTGGGAGTTGCGGTAGTTATCGAAGCTCAGCACTTGTGTATGCAAATGCGAGGAGTGCAAAAACAAAATTCAATTACTACAACTTCTGATTTTACAGGTGCATTTTTAAAAGATGCAACACGTCAGGAATTTTTATCATTAATTAAATAAAAGAACTAAAAATACTATAATATGAAAGCTTATGTTTTTCCGGGACAAGGCTCCCAATATGTTGGCATGGGACAAGAATTGTATAATTCAAACCCTAAAGCAAAAGAAATGTTTGAAAAAGCTAATGAAATTTTAGGTTTTAGAATAACTGATATTATTTTTAACGGTACAGACGAAGATTTAAAACAAACAAAAGTTACTCAGCCTTCAATATTTTTACATTCTGTAATTACTTATATGTGCCTTGAAGAAAAGCCAGAGCCAGCAATGGTTGCAGGACATTCATTAGGAGAGTTTTCGGCTTTGGTTGCTGCTGGTGCTCTTAGTTTTGAAGAAGGCTTGAAGTTGGTTTCAATTCGTGCTAAAGCTATGCAAAAAGCATGTGAGTTAAACCATTCTACTATGGCAGCAGTTTTAAATTTAGATTTTGATATTATCGATAAAATTTGTTCGGAAATAGATGAGCTTGTAGTTGCTGCTAATTACAATTCGCCTGGACAAGTTGTGATTTCAGGTTCGATTAAGGGAATTGAAATTGCGATGGAAAAAATGAAAGAAGCAGGAGCAAGGCGAGTTCTACAGTTACCAGTTGGAGGAGCTTTCCATTCACCACTAATGTTGCCAGCTCAAGAAGAACTTAGTATTGCTATCAATCAAACAAATTTTAAAACTCCTGTTTGCCCAATTTATCAAAATGTAGATGCAAAACCATACAAAAATCCAGAACAAATACGAGAGAATTTAATCAAACAACTCACTAGCCCAGTAAGATGGACTACTACAATCCAAAATATGATTGCAGATGGAGCTAAACATTTTGTAGAACTTGGACCTGGAAATGTTTTGCAAGGACTAATCGCAAAAATCGACAGGGACGTTACTACAGAAGGGATGAAATAAAAGAGTTGTCTTTATATTTTAAGATAGGTTGCAATTTCTTTGTTTTAGAACGATTTTTTTACGCTTAACTTTTAGTTAATTTTATAAAATCAAAATCCTTTGTTGAATAAAAACAAAAAAAGTGTTTTAATTAAAAAAATTTCTTAATTTTACGCCTGAAAACACTTTAAAAAAATTTAGCAATGGACGAACAAAATTTTAATCCTGAATTGTCTGAAACAAATCAGCCAGATGTAGTTTGTAAAAACTGTGCCGCAAAATTGGTTTTTGAGCCTGGAACAACTTCTTTAGCTTGTCCTTACTGTGGTACTGTTAACGAAATTGAAATTAGAGATGAGGAAATCGAAGAACTTGATTTTGAAGAGCATATACAGCTTGCAGAAGAAGGCTCTGAAATCGAAGAAGTTTCAACAGTAGCTTGTGAAGCCTGTGGAGCTGTTACAACTTTAGATAAAAATGTGGTTTCAAGCGAGTGTCCATTTTGTGGTAATAAGTTAATTGTAAAAAGTGAAAGTACAACAAAAATAATAAAACCAAAATCTTTGCTTCCATTTAAAATCACTTCAAAAGAAGCATTAGAACATTTTAAAAAATGGATAAGAAAACGTTGGTTTGCACCTCCAGGATTTAAAAAACGTGCTGCTCATTCAAATCAAATGTCAGGAGTATATTTGCCTTATTGGACTTATGATTCAGATACTTATACAGAGTATAGAGGTCAAAGAGGAGATGATTATCAAGAAACTCAAACTTATACTGATGGCAGTGGTAAAACTCAAACTAGAACAGTTACAAGAACTCGCTGGACAAGTGTTTCGGGTAGTGTAGATGTCTTTTTTGATGATGTGTTAGTGCTTGCAAGTAAATCTTTGCCCGACAAAAATGTAACTGTTTTAGAACCTTGGGATTTGGAAAACCTAACACCATTTGACGAAAAATTCTTGTCAGGATTTAGAGCCGAAACTTATGCTATAGGACTAAAAGATGGTTTTGATATTGCAAAAGTAAAAATGGATCCAATTATCGACAGTTATATCCGTCAAGATATAGGTGGAGACAGACAAAGAATTACTTATAAAAATGTTACTTACTCAAATATAACTTTTAAACATACTTTATTGCCTATTTGGATTAGTGCATATCGATTTAAAAATAAAGTATATCGCTTTATTGTCAATGGTAGAACAGGTAAAGTACAAGGCGAAAGACCTTGGTGCTGGTGGAAAATTACCCTATTTATACTTGCAATTTTAGCAGTAATAGTTCTATTAGCATATTGGGGATCAGATAAATAATATTTTTAACTTAAATTTATATAATTATGAAAATCAATTTTTTAAATTTGTTTGTTATTGCAACGCTTGTTGTAACAATGAGTGCATGTAATAGTAAGAAAAAAGATGAACCAAAACAAGAAGAATTAACAGAAATGCAAAAATTAGTAGCTGATTATGCAGAAGTTGAACTTACTGCAAATCTTGACCATTTAACCGATGGTGATAAACAAGCTATTGTAAAACTCGTAGAAGTTGCCCAAATTATGGATGATTTATTTTGGAAAGATGCAATTGGCGACAAAGAAGCTTTTTTAAATTCTATTGAAGATGAAGATGCGTTGAAATATGCATTAATTAATTATGGTCCTTGGGATAGATTAAACGGAAACAAATCTTTTATTGTAGCTTATGGTGAAAAGCCTTTGGGTGCAAATTATTATCCAAGCGATATTACAAAAGAAGAATTTAATGCTTTTGACGACCCAAACAAAATGAGCTGGTACACTTTGATACGTAGAGACGATGCTGGTAAATTAAAATGTGTATGGTATCACGAAGAGTATGCACAAGAAATTGAAAGAGCAGCTCAACTTATAGATGAGGCAGCTGAATTAGTTAGCGATAAAGAATTTCAAACTTACTTGCGTTTAAGAGCAGAGGCTTTACGTACTGATGATTATCTTACAAGTGATTTAGCTTGGATGGATATGAAAAACAATAAAATTGATTTTGTTGTAGGTCCTATCGAAAGTTACGAAGATGCATTTATGGGAGTAAAAGCAGCTCATTCGGGTCAAATTTTAATAAAAGATTTAGAATGGAGTAAAAATATAGAGCATTTTAATGAAGTTTTACCACAACTTCAAGCAGGATTACCAGTTGCTCCAGAATACAAAACAGAATCTGCAACCAATTCTGGCGATATGAATGTTTATAATGCTATTTATTATGGTGGCGATTGTAACTCAGGAAGTAAAAATATTGCAATAAATTTACCTAACGACCCAAGAGTTCATGAAACAAAAGGCTCTAGAAAACTACAATTGAAAAATTCTATGGAAGCTAAATTTAATACAATTTTACTTCCTATCGCTGAATTGCTAATTGATGAAACTCAATTGAAACATGTTAAATTTGAAGATGCATTCTTCCAAAATGTAATGTTTCATGAAGTTGCTCATGGTTTAGGAGTAAAATATACTATCGATTCTAAAAAATCTGTTCGTGAAGCATTAGAAGAATATTACAGCCCAGTGGAAGAAGCAAAAGCAGATATTGCAGGCTTATATATGGTTACTCAACTTTACGAAATGGGCGAATTTCCAGAAAAAGATTTAATGGATAATTATGTTACATTTATGGCTGGAATTTTCCGTTCAGTACGTTTTGGCGTTGCTAGTTCACACGGAAAAGCTAATATGATGGAATTTTACTATTTAAAAGAAAGAGGAGCTTTTGTTAAAAATGAAGAAACAGGCAAATATTCTGTTAATTTTGAAAAAATGAAAGCAGCAGTTGCAGAAATGGTAAACGACATTATTGTTATCCAAGGCGATGGAAATCTTGAAGCAGCTAAAAACTGGGTTGATACACAAAGCAATATAGGCGAAGAACTTCAAAAAGACCTCGACAAAATTGCTGAAGCTGGCATTCCAAAAGATATAGTGTTTAAACAAGGATTAGAAGTTTTAGGATTGAAGAAATAATTTATAGCACAAACTTATTTTAAATTAAAGCCTTGCAAGTATCTTATTTGCAGGGCTTTTTGTTAAAAAAAATCATTTTATAAAATATTAGATATTTTTATTTACTTTTGCAAGTACAAAATGAGTTTCTAAAATTAAAAGATAAAAGAACACAATGCTTTTAACTTTACATTCGGTGAGCTCGCAAGCTCGGTTCAACTTTTAACTCACTTCCACAGTGGGCTTGGATATTCGCCTTTTTTTACTAATTGAGCTAATTTTTCAACAACTTCGCTTCTATCTTCGGCGTAAGTAACTCCAAACCATTTTGATGTAGTTTTTAAAACTTTCACAGTAGAGATATTATTTACAATCAAATCATTTACAACTCTAGGAATGTAAAATTCAGCTTTAATATTATCTGAATTTTCGTTTAAAAAATCAATAAAAAGTTTATCGGAATGTTTAAAATAGTCTGGTGTGAAACCCCACATATTCATTGATACAGGAGTGTCGTCTGCTATTGTAACCCATTTTTCATTCTCATCAAGATATTGCACTTTTCCGTCATTTCTTATAACTTTTGTTCTTTCCACCACGCCGGTAAGAAAATTGTTTTTGTCGCTTTGGCAAATTCCACGTGCTACAGTTCCACGTTCTGATAGCGTATTTCCAACTTGATAGGCGACCATGCAATATTTATTTTCAGAGTTTTTTAATTCTGATAAAAATTTGCCTAAAACTCTAAAAGCATCTCTACCATAAAAATCGTCTGCATTTATTACGGCAAAAGGTTCAGAAATTACATTTTTACCCATCATCACAGCATGGTTTGTACCCCAGGGTTTTACTCTTTCAGGATTTAGAGTAAAGCCATCAGGCAAATAATCTAATTCTTGGAAAACAATTTCTATTAGAATTTTATTTTCGTATTTTTTTACAATTTTTTCTCTAAAATCTTGTTCAAAAGATTTACGAATAACAAAAACAAGTTTTCCAAATCCTGATTCTATGGCATCATAAACTGAATAGTCCATTATTGTTTCGCCGTTGGGACCAAGTCCATCAAGTTGTTTTAAACCACCGTAACGGCTTCCCATTCCTGCTGCTAAAATAAAAAGTGTAGGTTTCATTATGTTATTTTTTTTTTAAATAATAAAAAGAGGCTGTCTCAAAACAGCTTTTAAAACAATAAACTTTCAAGGTGTTTCAGAAGTGTTAAAATGCAAGGCGCTGAAATTGAGGACGAAGGAGCGTACATGAAGCGATGCACTGAGCAAAGCCGAAGTGTACGTGACTGAGCCCGAATATTGAAAGCAACACAGCAGTTTGACACTTATGAAACACCGTTTTTTGAAATTTAATATTTTTATTTTAAACCTCTGCCTTCAAGCAAAGCGTCAATTTTTGGTTCTCTACCTCTAAAGTTAACATACATTGTCATAGGATCATCTTTATGACCATTTGAGTAGATATTATCTTTTAGAGATTTTGCAGTTGCAGGGTCGAAAATTCCTTTTTCTTTAAATAAAGCAAATGCGTCAGAATCAAGAACTTCGCTCCAGATATAGCTATAATATCCGCTTGAATATCCGCCTGCAAAAATATGTGAGAAATATGTGCTACGATATCTAACAACTATTTCAGGAATTAGACCAATAGCTTCAAGAGCTTCTTTTTCGGCAACTAATACATCGCTAAAATTCATTTCGGTTAGATTGTGATAATATAAATCTAAAAGAGCAGCAGCCAAAAACTCAGTAGTAGCAAATCCTTGATTGAAATGTTCTGCATCTTCCAATTTTTTTATTAATTCATCTGGAATTGGCTCATTAGTTTGATAATGACGAGCATAAGATTTCATTACTTCAGGTTCTGATGCCCAATGTTCCATTAGTTGTGAAGGAAGCTCAACAAAATCGCGAGGTACGTTTGTGCCACTTATTGATGGATAAGTACATTTTGAAAGCATTCCATGTAAGCCGTGTCCAAATTCGTGGAAAAGAGTTTGTGCTTCGTCAAAAGTTAATAGGGAAGGAGCAGTACTTGTTGGTTTTGTGAAATTGCAATTAATTGTAATAATTGGAATTACATTTTTACCTTCATAAACATATTGTCCACGATAATCGTTCATCCATGCACCACCGCTTTTACTTGGACGTGGGAAATAATCCATATATAAAACAGCTACAACATTGTTATTTTCATCTTTAACTTCGTAAGCTTCAACATCTGGGTGATAGATAGGAATTTCATTGGATTTTACAAAACTTAAACCAAATAATTTGTTTGAAACATCAAAAACACCATCTCTAACATTTTCTAATTTAAAATATGGTTTTAGTTCTTCTTCGTCTAAATTATATTTTTCTTTTCTTACTTTTTCAGTATAATATCTCCAGTCCCAAGCTTGTAAATCATCTTGAATGCCATCTCTTTTTATCATTTCTCTGTATAGTTCAGCTTCGTGTTTTGCAAGTTCAAGGGCAGGTGTCCAAAGTTGGTTTAAAAGTTCATAAACTGCTTCTGGAGTTTTTGCCATATTGTCATCTAAAATATATTGAGAATGATTTTCATATCCCAAAAGTTTAGCTCTTTCTATTCTTAGCTCAACTAATTCGAGAATGATTTTTTTGTTGTCATATTCGTTGTTATTGTTACAACGATTTATATAAGCTTGTTGAATGTCTTTTCTTAATTCACGATTGTCGGCATATTGTAAAAATGGCATTACACTAGCGTTGTGTAAAGTGAACATCCATTTTCCTTCTTCGCCATTTTCTTTAGCAGTAATTGCAGCAGCTTCTCTAAGTCCTTCAGGCAAGCCGGCTAAGTCTTCTTCTTTATCAATGATAAGTTTGTAGCCGTTTGTTTCTGCTAATAAATTATCGCCAAATTGAAGAGCTAATAAAGACAATCTTTCGTTAATTTCCATTAAACGTTTTTTGTCGGCATCATTAAGTTTAGCACCACTTCTAACAAAATCCCTGTAAGTTAATTCTAAAACTCTTAGTTGTTCTTTGTTTAAGTTGCTCTTGTCTTTATTGTTATAAACTGTTTCAATTTTAGCAAAAAGCTCAGGATTCATTATAATCTCATCGCTGTGGTTTGAAAGTTTTGGCGAAATTTCTTGAGCAATTTTTTGAAGTTCTTCATTTGTATCAGAAGATAATAAATTGAAAAATACTCCAGCTACTTTTGATAAAGTTAAACCGCTAAATTCTAAGGCAGCGATTGTGTTTTCAAAATTTGGAGCTTCTTTGTTGTCAATAATTTTTTGGATATTATCCTTTTGCTCTTGCATTGCAGCTTCGAGAGCAGGTTTGTAATGTTCGATTTTTATTTTATCGAAAGGTGGAACACCATAAGGCGTATCCCATTCTTGAAGTAAAGGATTATCGCATACTTCATTGGTTTTTTGTTTACACGACATAGTAAATAAAATAATACTTGATAATAATAAAATTGTTGTTTTTCTCATATTTAAAAAATTTATAAGTTTATAATTTGACGTAAAATTAAAAAAATTATTTGAGAGTAAACTCAATTTAACAGTTTTTAACATTAACGTTTATTTTAATTCTACTCTTTTTTCTTTTTTATAACTTGGAACAGTTTCTAGGTTTTTTAAGTATTCAATCATGTTTTCGGCAGTAGTAACAAATTGTCCTGTTCCTGG
>Ga0208195_1000236_pt1 | contig 76507 bp, 47 predicted proteins | sample AD_UKC077_MetaG_FD_184441 | JGI IMG/M metagenome (GOLD analysis project Ga0208195, IMG submission 184441) | Active sludge microbial communities of municipal wastewater-treating anaerobic digesters from USA - AD_UKC077_MetaG (SPAdes) (version 2) | ecosystem: Engineered > Bioreactor > Anaerobic >... | reverse complement strand
CACATTCATTACAAATATACACTCTATCTTTTAGTGTTAAATCAGCTTTGATATTTCCACATAATTCTATAAAATATTTATATTATTTTATAGAATTTTATAGATTATTTAAAGCAGTTGGTAACCCTAGAGTGATACAAACTTGTTATTTTTTAGTACATTTTCTTTGAATCTGTTCTGTTATGAGTTTATACCACCCCAAGAAGTGGATAATTTGTTATTTTTCTGGTGTAATTTCTTTGAGTCCATCCATATAGGGAACGAGTACTTCTGGAATGGTGATGTTACCGTTTTCTTGTTGATAGTTTTCTATGATAGAAACAAGAAGGCGTGGTAAGGCAACCCCAGAACCGTTGAGGGTATGGATATGTTGCGTTTTCCCACCTTTATCTTTGAATCTGATGTTGGCTCGTCTAGCTTGAAAGTCTGTGCAGTTGCTACAGCTGGAGACTTCTAGCCATTTTTCAACTCCTGAAGCCCAGAGTTCGATGTCATATGTTTTAGCAGAAGAGAAAGACATATCTCCTGTGGATAATAGTATAATTCTATAGGGAAGTTGGAGTTTTTGTAAGATATTTTCAGCATTATGGAGCATGGTATTTAGGGAATCATAGGAATTTTCTGGACGTACAAAGTGAACGAGTTCTACTTTTTGGAATTGATGAACTCGTAATAAACCACGTGTATCTTTTCCATATGTACCTGCTTCTCGGCGAAAGCAAGGTGTGACAGTGACAAAGTGGATAGGTAATGTTTCGCCAGGTATGATTTCGTCTTGGAAAAAGTTCGTGAGTGGTACTTCACCTGTGGGGATTAGGAAAAAGTCATCTTTAACTGCGTGGTACATGTCTTCTTCTAGTTTCGGGAGTTGTCCAGTGCCTGTGAGTGTTTTGCGATTTACCATAAAAGGTGGGTTGATTTCTTGGTATCCGTTTTTTGTATGTGTGTCTAGCATGAAGTTGATAAGGGCTCGTTCTAATCTAGCTCCTTGACCTCTGAGCATGGTAAAGCTTGTGCCTGTAATTTTTGTGGCACGTTCTAGTTCCATGATTCCTAATGCTTTCCCGAGTTCCCAATGTGGTTTAGCAGGGAAGTTTTTTTGTTGTATTTCTCCCCAAGTTCGAATTTGTTTATTGTTTTCTTCAGTTCCTTCTGGTACGTCTTCTGCAGGAATGTTAGGAAGCCATAGTAGTTCTTGTTCAAGTTTAGGTTCTATTTCTGCAATTTCTGCATCTAGTGTTTTGATTTGTTGGACAATGTCGCTCATTTCAGCAACTTTTTCACTGATGTCTTCGCCTGCAAGTTTGAGTTTTGTAATTTCTTTGTTGGCTTTGTTTTGTTGGCTTTTTAAGTTTTCTACTTGTACGAGTTTTTCTCGTTTTTTTTGATCTAGTTCTAGAATAAAGTCTAGGTTGGATTTCTCGCATTTGACTTGTATGGCTTTTCGTACCATTTCTGGATCTTTGCGGAGTAATTTAATGTCTAGCATTATTTTGTCCTTTTATTTTGTTTGTTGTAGCATTTTAATTTTAGTTTCTATGTCTTGTTTTTCAGGATACTCAGGATATTGAAGTAGGAGTTCTTTATAGAGTAGGATTGCAAGCCAGTTTTGTTGGGCTTGTTGCATGTCTGCTGCTTGTTTAAGAAGAATAGATGCATATTGACTTTTGTTTTGTTGTTGAATTTTTTGTATTTCTTGATTATATTTTTCTTGAATTTTTTGTATTTCTGAAAATTTTTCGTATTCTTTCCATTGTTGTGCGTATTGTTGTGTTAATGTTGCTATTCTTTGGTATATTGTTATGTTTTGAAAAAAATCTGCTGTTTCTTGCATGTTGATCAATGTTTGTAAGTCTTGGTTAAATTGGTTGTCAATTTGTCGTATTTGTATGTTAGATTCTTGCACTAAACTTGGTATAGTGCATTCTTGTATAATAGTTTGATATATTTGCCAAGCTTTTCCATATTGTTTTTGTTTTTGTATTGTTTTTGCTTCTTGTATTTGTTCTTTGTGGCGGTGTGTATCTTGTTCATTGTATATTTGCAATGTAATTTCAAATGTAGCTTGTCTATTTTGTGAAGCAGGTATAGAGTATTGCAGTTGTTGTTTTTCTTTGTTTTGTTGTGGCAATTTAAGATTTTTTACTAAGAATGTTGCTCGTTTGTCAATGCTAGGAAGTTTCCATATAATGGGAAATGTTTGAAATTGTCTTTGTAAGTTTTCTACTTCTGGATCAAGCATTTTGTTAGGTATAGTCATGTTGTATGTATGATTATTTTTTGTTCGTTCCCACTGAAGTTTGTATTGCAAGATACTTATTTCTTCTTGTTGTATGTATTGGATTTCCATTTGGACGTTTTCTTTGCTTAATAAGGGATGCAAGTTTCCTTTATATAGGCATTGTTGATCGTTTTTTTCTACGGTAAATGTGCTATATGTTTGATGAAATTCTAATGTTTCTTTGTCTGGGTTTGTAATTTGAATGTGACCAATAGGAAATAAGTATGTTTTTGCATAAAATATATGAAATATTCCATGAATATCAGGCATGATTTCTAGTACATTGAGTTTGAAGCTGGATCGTGGTTGTACTTGCTCTATTTCTTCGATTTGTATGTCGTCTAAATAGAATCCATGGGCACTCCCATGTATCATGCAACTGATTTGCATTTTTGTAGCATAGGGTGGTGGTGTGACTGTAGCAACATCGAGAGTCCATTCTGTTTTGAGTTCTGTTCGTAAGGGAGTATATTCATCCCAAAGTTTTTTAGCATTTTGAAACCAAGTGATGTGTACTCCTACGCAACCTTGGAGGGAAGTTCCTTTAGTCCAAATCATGATGCGGTATGATTTGGTTGCTTGTATATTTAAAGGCAACCAGTATATACATTCGCTTTTTTGTTTTACAGATATTGGCATAAATTGCACGCATTTTTTGCCAGTTTTACTATGTTCTGTAGTTGCAATTTGTAAATTTCCTGTGCATTCCCATTGAAATTCACTTTCAAAAGAATAGTCTTCTATGAGGTTGTTGGGAATTTCTGGTATGGCATCTGTTTTAAATAAGCTAAGATTAAGTAAAATAGTAGCTAATAGTATAATAAAAATTAAGGGATATATGGCGAATGATAGGAGGATAGATTCTTTTTTTGTATGTGGTTTTTGTTCTTTTTTTTGAAAAAAACAAAATACATCTCCAATTTGAAGTATGTCGTTGTTTGTTAAAGGTGAGGAAGTGATTTTTTGTTTATTGAGCATCACACCATTTCGACTATTTAAATCAGTGATCCACCATTGATTGTCTTTATAGGAAATTTCTGCGTGTTTTGCCGAAACTTGTCTGCTTTTTAAAAAAAGATCGTTGTCTTTTTTCCTTCCAATTGTGAAGGAAGTTTTATCTTGTAATAAGAAATATTGTTTTGTTTTTGGAAAATACAATTGATATTGACAGGGATTAGAGGAATGTTTTTTTTGAGTCATGAAAGTTAAATATGTGCTTCCTATTTTTATTTTATCGTTGTCTTGGAGTTTTTGTTGTACAATTTTTTCTCCATTTACAAAAGTTCCATTATGTGAATCTAGGTCTTTGATGTAAAAAAAACCTTGAGAATCCCAATCAATTACACAATGTGTTCTAGAAAGAAGTTCATCTTGTAAGTCAAAATCTTTACATGCTCGACCTATAAATAATGCATTATTTTTTTGTAGACAATATTCTTTATCACCTGCAATAATGTATGGCATGTTGTATTTCCTACTTTCATTGCTAGTTTATGCTAATTGTTGTATTATAAAAAACAAAATTCCTTTGTTAGGAAAAATTTTTATTTACTATCGTACCATCGATTAGCGAAGCATTATTCAGAAAATTTTTATTTACCATCGCTCAATCGACTAGCAAAACGAGGAGCAAATCCTAGTCTATTGATTTTTTCTTGTGTTTTTGGAATATCATATGGTCTTCGGAAAAATTGGAATGTAAATTCTTCAGAATTAAATATCCCAAAGGAGCATAAAGGACATTTATCTCTTGGTTGGCCAACGCTTCCAGGATTAATTAAGTATTGCTTGTCTCTATGAAGCTTTATAAATATATCTTCATGGATACTTTGTACCATATGACCTCTTGCCATCACAGATGGTAAATGGGAATGAGCATGGAAACAAACAGGAATTTCTGGATATTTTTCTTCCATAAGTTTGAGATTTTTTACAAAAGAGTCTAATGGGATCAAGTATTCATCTTTGTTTCTTAGTGAACCATGAGTGATGATAAATCCTTCTTCATGTAACATTTTGTTGGGCATTTTTTGGGAGATGAATTCATAATGCTCTGGTTCAAGTTGATTTCGAGTCCATTCTAACATTTTCATAGTGTCTTCTTTGACATGTTCTTGTTTTTCTCCAATTACATATCGTTCATGATTTCCTTTAATAGAAGGAATATTGTGTTCCATAATCAAGTTGAGACATTCGGCAGGATTTGCATTGTAACCCACAACGTCCCCTAGAGAAATGATTTGGTCTACATTTTCTTCTTTCAATGTATGAAAAGCAATCATGAGTGCTTCTAAATTAGCATGGACATCTGCTATAATTCCAAAGCGCATTTTAATCTTTCTAATGAATTCTAATTGCTAGCATTTGCTAGCAATTAGAATGATTTTTAATGGAATGGATTTTTTTACATAGGAATTTGATTATTCATTTTCATCATCGTTGTAGTTTTCATCTTCTAATTCTTCGTCTTCATAGCCTTCTTCGTCTGATGATTCATACTCTAAAAATTCTTCAAATTCCTCAGATTCATCGCCCCATTCTTCATCAGTGCCGTCGTCTACATGTTGTTCTTTATCTGGATCTTCCGTTTGAATTTCTTCTTCTACTTCTTCTTCCTCTTCTGGTTCTTCTTCTTCTAGTTGAATAGGTACAGGTTTAATTTGGACTCTATTTTCCATGAATAGAGCACGTCGATTACCAACATCCATTGTTGCATGTCCTAGAAGTTGATAGATAGATCTAGAAAATTCTGAAAAAGTGACGTCTGTATCTGCTTTTGGTGTTTCATTGAGAATACCAACAAACATTTCCAGTTCTTTTTCAGTTGGTTTTATATTAGATTTTGCAAAAATTTGTCCTAAAGCCCAAGCTGTTTTGTTACGTATTTTATAAGAAAGATCTTTTTGCACAAGAAGTTCTTCTATTTTAGTGATTGCTTGTGCATCACCGATATTTCCTAAAATGTCTAGAGTCAGCATGATGATTTTTTCATCTGTTTTATATTCTAAAAGTCCGGTGAGTACATCGATGCATTTATTCATATGAGAAAAAATAGCACCCTGATGAGCCAATTGTGTCATCACTTGAAGGGAGCGTAAGGTTACATCTGTTGCATTCACTTTATATGGTTTTTTATGAGCATCTAATACTTTGTTGATTTGAAGTTTTACTTCATCTTCTTGCAGTGGAAGAGTAACAATGTCTTTGATTTGAGCTTTGGTACTGTAAAGTGTAAAAAGTTTTTCTTTGTTTTCTTTTTTACCTAAAATTAATACAGGAATATTGCTAGCAAAGGGATCTTCTGTAACATTGTTGACAAAGTAGGATGTAGTCATATCAGATAAGTTTTCTGCAACAATAATTAAATCCTCTGGTGGAAAAGTTTTGGCTCGTTTGATACCTTCTGTTCCACTGTTGACTGCTAAAGCAACTAAATCAGCTTTGCGAATGATTTCGCTAAGTTCATTGCGAGATGCGTCGTTGTCATCTACAATTAAAATAACTCGTGTATCCCATTCTTGTAATGCTTCTTTTAGAATTTCCACAACTTTGGGAGCTTCTTTGAAAGTTCCAATAGGATTGATTTCAGAAATAGTTTGTGCTGCAGCATAACGTACACGTTTATCTTGGTGATTTAAACAATGGATAATGTCACGAACAATTGTTTGTTGGTTTCTGCATAAATTTCCAAGAGCAACGAGGATTTCCACAGTTACTTCAGAATTTTTATTTCTTCTTCGTAAAGAATCTTGAAGAGCGAGATAAAGAAGGTCAGGCCCTGCAGCATATGCTAAGTTGCAAGCTTGGACTGCTCTTGGTTTATCTTGTTGAAATTTTTTAAGATCTTCTTCTGGGACAAGAACTGCTCTTTCTGTTGCTGCTTCTTCTACAGATTCAATTTTTGTTTTTTGAGAGTAATAAATTTGAAGGAGAAGAGCCCATGCTCTTTGAAATCCTGGATCGAGTTGCAATGCTCTATAGCATGCATCTTCTGCCATAACATCATTGTAAATGGAAGGAAGAATTTCTTGGTAATTTAAACTGTTATTCATCCATTTCCATTGTAAACGGTTAGAAGATGCACCAATTTTGTATTCTATAGCATCTTCATAATATTTATTGGCTTTTTCGTAATATAAGTATTTGGCTAATTTAAGTGCAATAGCTGGTTTCCCAGTAATTTTTTGAATAGCAATACTTGCTTGTTCTTTAACAGATGCTTCTTCTGTTTTATCTTCTAAAACTTTTTTGAGGTCAGCCAAAGCTCGAACGTCTTTGATATTACCTAAAATCATAATAACTTGTTGACGTAAAAATAGATCCGCAGAATCTAAAGCTTCGATTAATGGATTAACAAGAGTGGAACCCATTTTTGTCATGGCAAGTTGAATGTTGATTCGTTCTTCATCTTTTGTTCTATTGGTGAGATAATTCAACATGTATGGTGCTGCTAATTCGCCTGCTTGTGCGTCTAAAAGAGAAATGGCATTGTTTCTTTGATATAAGTTGCCTGTAGCTGCTTGTTCTACCAATTTGCGAATAATTCCTGGATCGGTTTCTTGGCGAACAGGGGCTTGTTCTGCATACAGCATAAGAATTCTCGCAATGCGAGAAATTTCGCCACCTTGAAGAAGCATCTGCATCATAAGTTCTACACCAGCTTGCTCTCTCATTTCAAGGGCTTCTTTGTCTGATGGATGCTGGAGTAGAATGGCGTTAAATTTATAAATAGCCTCGTCTAATTGAGCATTTCTGTAAAGTTCAAATGCTTCTTTGGATTGTTGAATAATATCTTCTCTAAAATTATTTTCTTGTGCACCTAGTTGACACAAGGGGTAAAAAACTATAAATAAGAACAATAGAGTTGCTATACCCCTCATACTATCCTCCCTTTCCATACAATCTTTCCAAATTGTTTTAGTACATTTGGAGTTTATTCGAATTTTTTAAATAAAACAAGCTTGATCTGTTCTCAGATCATTATATTTTGATAAAATTTCCATGAAACAAGCTTGATCTGTTCTCAGATCATTATATTTAATAAAATTTCCATGATATGTTGTTAGTTTTAGTAACAATACGTTTAATAATTATCTATTATTTTAATTAGAAAGTCAATTGAAAAAGTTTGAACATCATGGATATTATTTTTTTTATTGTGTATTTTTTCTTTTTTGTATTTTTTCTGGGGTAATATTTTAAGTTATTGAATGAATTTGATCTACTTTGGGAAAGTTTTTTATATTATTGTTTCCTTGTAGTAATAATTAAGGTAATGGGTGTACCTTTGGGTGGTGTTGTTGTAGAATTGACACAATATATCGTATCATCTATTCGTTCGGGGAGTGGATTATTTAAGATGGCATAAGGATCATGGAATGTTGCAATGAGAACGCCTTGCAAATTAGCTGCAAAGCAATGTTTCCCATTGTCTAGCTGGATAAATCGACTTCCTGTAAATATCCAAGGTGTTTGTTTCATTTCTGTTTGGTGTTTTTTATCCCAAACCCATTTTTCTACATTGTGCTGTACTTGATTATATCGCACATATAAGTATACACTATCTCCTGTAGGTAAAAATGTATCGCCTTGGTATTTTCCAGCTTGTCCTGGTTGAAGTCCTATCATAAGAAGAGCACTATGGAAAATAGCAGGATTACAGTACAGTACAAGTAAACTTTCATGCTCTTTTCCACCAGGTGTGGTGGCTAAGAGCTCAATAAAATCACATTGTTGATTCACAATTCCTTGAATTTCTATTTTTTTTTCTTGGTAAAAAACTTTTATACCAGGTAATTCTATAGTTTGAGAAAAAATTACATTGCAAAAGCAAATCAAAAATAGAAACCATGTCATTGTTGAAGCTCCGTTGCAATTTCACGCCATTGTATAATATCTTCATCGTTAGGGAGAAGAGTAGATAATTTCCGGCAAGTTTGGATAGCTTCACCGAAATCACCTTGGATCAAACTATGATAAGCATATTGTTTGTAAAATTTATTAGAAAGATCTAATTGATTTTGCTTTTCATACATTTTAGCAAGTTCTAAGATAGCACCTATTTCATCTGGCACAAGTTCTACAATGTGTAATAGTGCTTCTATAGTGTCATATTGATCATTGATGGCTTTTGTCATATTGCTAATGCATTTATATTCTTCTACAGCTACATCAATATGCCCTAGTTGTTCTAATAGTTCTGCACGTTTTTTACGTACTTCTAAATGAAAAGGATCAATAATAAGGACGAAATTTAATGCGTCTAAGCTTTCTTGGAATAATTCTTGGGCATCTTGGTCTTTTCCTTGGGAATATAATTCTGTCCCTTCTGCAATAGCAATAAAACCTAGTGTGATAAGTTCATTTGTAGCATCGTCATAATATTCTAGGCGATGGTAAGTTTCAGCCAGCATCCGACGATAATCACGATTACGAGGTTCTAGTTGGACAAGTTTTTGTAGAACAGAAACCCAAGTTTCAAGGTTTTCTTCAAAGGAACTTTTTTCTAAAAATTCTAATAATTCTAGTAGATACACTTTGGCTTTTTCAAAGTTTTCTTGGTATAGAAAAACATCTGCAAGCCATTCTCTTGCAGCATAGTTATCGGCTTCATATTCAATGATCTTTTCACAAACTATGATTAAATAGCGACAGCCAAAAGAACTTTCTAAAAATTCTTTACTACGTAAAAGATCTGCTAAAATTTTATATTCTTGTAAGCCTTCTACTTTCATACCAATTTGTGAATATGTATTGGCTAGAGCAAAGCGAGCTTCAATGTTCTTTGCATTAATGTCTAAGATTTTTTTATACGCTATGATTGTGGCGTCAAAATCATTTTGTCGTTTATATAAATTACCAAGGGTAGTGTAGATAAAACAAGCATCATCATATTTCCCAAGTTCATTATATAATGTTGCCATATATTCTAAGACTTCTGCACTAAAAGGATTATTTTGATAAGCATATTCTAAAACTTCTATAGCTTTTGATTTATCTTCTAAAGAAATTTTTTGGGCATATACAATAGATGCTTTAGATCCTTTTTCATATTCTTCTTTTTGAAAAAGTACATTTACATATTGTTTATGAACGCTTAAATTTTCTGGTGCATATGCAATTACACGTTCATATGCTTCAATACTGCCATCTAAGTCTTCTTTTTCTAAACATAAATCGCCTAATTTTTGATATTTTGCCACAGCTTTTCCAATCAATCCGCTAGTTTCGTATGCTTCTGCAAGCCAACGAAGCGTATCTATGGAAACACCTTCCAATTCTTCGGCTCGTTCATAAAGTTTGATAGATTTATGAATATTATTTCGAAATTCATCAAATTGTGCCATTTGTATGAGTTCATCTGCAGTGCGAAGTCGTAAGTATCCAAGATTTTTGGACATATTGTATAGCAAGGACATCGCTTGAAACATAGGCAAACGACATAACTTAAGAATTTCTTCTATATCGTGTCCACCATCACATAATGTTAAAAGATGACATTCTTCTGGCGATAAATCATAAATATCTGCACAGATATAAGGAATATCTTTCAAAGATGGAAATTCTTCCACAAAATTTTTCCATTGATCTAAATTTCGTGCAGCCTCCATCATGGCTACTCCAGGATTGATTTCAATTTTCAATGCAAGCAATTCTGGAGGAAATAAAACATCTGATGGTTCTTGATCTAAAAATTCAAATTGAATGTCTGGCCAGATAAAAATTTCGGAAATTTCTTCTCCCATTTGCAATAGACAGATATTGGATATAAATTCTTCATCAGCATTCATTTCTAATAAAATAGTAGAAAGCGATTTCCCAGTTTCTCCTTGGATTTGAAATACAGTGTTTAATGTTTCATCATCAATTTGTCCAAATGATCTTCGTAATCCCTCTGCTAAAATACTGGAACGCCTTGGGGAAGCTACTAAGGAAATATTGCCATTCCAAAAGTAGATATATTTTTCTCGGTTTCCAGATTGAACATAAAGTATACCATTTCTTTTATTATTATAAATTCCTTGAAATATTCCAGACAATCCGAGTATTTCTAAGTCCTTTTTTTTGTCCCTATTTATAACCATTTAATTTAACCATTTCTAATGAAAATACTCTTGTTCAGTCAATGATTTTTTATTTCATAGAAAAATTTTATACAGTGACTAAAAATTTTATACGGTGACTGTAGTTAAAGTATTCTACTGGGATTCAAGAAAATGTCAAAATTATTTTTAATATTTTCTCATATAAAAGGATAGATTCTCACTCAACACAAGGAGTATAATCAACACAATAATACCTCATTGTGTTGATTATATCTCAATGAATGGAATCTATCAATCTATTTTTAAAACATTACTGTATTACTAGATTGTATTAATATAATTCTTCGTATTCTGGTTCTTCTTGCACTGGTTCTTGTACCCTTGGTTGCGTTTGTTGTGTTTGTTCTTGTAACTTTTGTTGCTTCTGTTCGTTCTCAAGGATAACTTTATCTAAAATTTCAATTGCTTTTGTAATATTTTCTTGGACTTCTGGGAGATATTTTGCCACATTAGAAGATAAACTTTGTTTAATTTGTTTTATCAATGTAAGAGTTTGTAATTTTTCTGCCATTTTAATAAAACATTTTGAAGACAATATACTAATTTTTTCATCTTTTTTACGGAGACCTTGTAATAAAGGTGTACGAGTCCATTGATCCAAAGAATCGACATTGTCGACCAAAGTTAAAAGTGCAGAAATAGCAGCAATTTGAACAGAAAGATCTGAATCCCACAATCTTGTTTGAATATATGTAATTGCACGTTGGTCTTCAATAGTTTCTAAAATTTGGAGACAAATAAAACGAATTTCTGCTTCTTCATCTAAAGTAGCAGCAGATGTTAATCTAAAAAATTGGCTAGCAGCATGTTTCCCTAATGTTTGTAAAGCTTTGGCAGCTTCCAAACGTATTGTCATGCTTCCTAATTCTAAGGCTTCCCCTAAACATTTTGCAATTTCTTCTTTTGGTTCTTGGATTTTTGCCAATGTTTGGATGGCAACAACTTGTATTTTTGGATCTTGATGTTTTAGTAAAAGTCGAATCGAAGGGAATGCCTTTGTAGCAATTTCTCCTAGATTCCCCAATTCTTGCATAGCTTGGATTTTTCCTTCTATTTCATCAGTATAAATCAAATCGTGAATATAAGTTTGAACTTGATCTCTGCTTTTTGATCTATCGATTTTTTCTTCTTGAGATTCTTCGAGCGTTTTACTATCTTCTGTTAGTTCATCTTCTGGAGTCAATTTTTGTTCTTCAAGATCTTCTTGGGATTCTGAAGAAGGTTGTAGCCATCTTTCATCATCTTCCATTTCTTGTAATTTAGCTTCTTCTTCAGCCTTTTCTGTTAATCGAAGAAGTTCGCGTTGAGCAAGCATTTTATACATATCATACGCTTGTCGCCATGCTATATAATTATATATAAATTGACGAATATCAGTAGGAATGCCTTCAAATTTTTTATTTCCTTTTTTTTGACTAGCACGTGCCACTCTTGGTTTATATTGTTGATATCTTGCTTCTGACCAACCTTGATCGGGAGGAAATCTTTTCAAAATTTCTTGGGCATTGGGGGGAAGTTTTCGCATCACTGCTTCTTTATCAATTTCTGGAGGAGGTTGATTGCGTCGTTCTTCTTCTAATTTTAAGCGTTCGAGTTCTTCTTCAATAGTTAAAGAAATTCCTTGTTCTTTTAGTTCTTCTTCCCATTTTCTTTGATGTTCTTCATCTTCTTCCATGACGCGTTCTAATTTCATTTTAATAGCTTCTTCCATGGCTGCTTTTGTTTTTGCAGATAGTTTTTCTAGTTTAACAACGCGGAGCACATCAATGTATGGTAAGAAAACGAATCCTGGCGAACTTTTTACATACCAAATGCGAATCCCTGCACCTTCTGCTTTAATATCTTTAGAAGGTAAATAGATGCGACTTCCAGGAACAACATTTTCAACAAAGCAATTGTTTAATACAATGCCTTTAATTTCGGAATTGTTTCGTAGTACAACTCGCACAACCCAATCTAGTGTTCGTTCTGTGTCTTCTTGTGCTACTAGAAAGGAACAAAGAAAACATAATAATATATAGATGAATATTGAATTTCGATTCATATTGAATTCCTTCTATTTTAGTGCGTCAACTCTAATATTGTTCTCATACCACAACTGGAGCCGCAAGCTTCTGGATTTCGTTTTCGACGTGTTGTCACTCGGATAAAGCGTGTGCCAATATACCAGGAACCACCACGCAATACTTTACCACCAGCATCTTCTGAAGTTTCGCTTTTATTTCCAGAAGCAATGATTTCTGGCGCGCTGGGACCAACAGGATTAGAATATGGTGATTGGCGATAATATTTTGACGAAAACCAGTCGCGTGTCCATTCCCAAACATTTCCTGATAAATCAGCAATATTATAAGGAGACATCCCATGTTCAAAAAATCCTATAGGAGAAGTTTGTTTAGCACCTTGATTTTTGCCATACGTTGGCTCAGCGTTGTAATTACAACGCCAAATATTTTTAGAATTTGGGGCTTCTTCTCCCCATGGATATTTTCGTCTTGGTCGTGGATTTTTTACACTTCGTTTCACATCACCATCTAACCAAATTCCGCCACGAGCTGCTTTTTCCCATTGTGCTTCGGTGGGGATGGATCTTTCTGCCCACTCGCAATATTTTAGCACATCATACCATGTGATATTGACGACTGGATGAGTTTCTAAGATTCCCCATTTGGGGGAAACAGGTTTAGGATATTTTGTTTCATTGCAAAAATGTATATATTGCTTCCATGTAATAGGATATTTATCCATGAAAAAAGAATCTAGATACACTTCATGTTCTGGTTGTTCTACATCAAATGAATGAATGGCTTCTGATCCCATAATAAAAACGCCTTGTGGAATATAGATCATTTCTGAACCATCTTTTTTAGAGCGAATTGTATTATCATCTAACCATTCATAGTCTTTTGAAGAAATGTGGTCGCGAATGTCTTCTTTTGCTACTGGTGTATTTCCTTCTGAAACATAGATTTCGTCATCATCTTCATGGTATTCTTCCATTTCCTCTTCTTGTTCTTCAGAATAGTCAACGGAATTTAGAACAATCGTTGCCATATCGTACATATCTTCATAGGAATCATTATCGCTTGCTTCTAGGACTGGTTTTGAAGAATGTTTTTCAACAACTTCTGGTAAGTCATCTTCTGTAATAGAACTTTCTATGGTCTCCCATATATTGGTGTCTGTTGTTGGATCCCATGATATTTTTTCTTCCACAACTTGACCAACAATTTTATTTTTTTGTTCTTCAACAATTTGTTCTAATAATTTTTGTTTTGTTTGTTCTTGAATTTTTTCTTGCAATAGTTCAGTATCATATTGTTTTGTTTGCTTTTCTTGTTGTTGGATAAAGTGTTCTTGTTGTTGTTGCAATTCATCTTGCTTTTCTCGCACTTTATTTATTAATTGAGTTAATTGGTCAAATTGATCATTTTTTACTTCTTCTATAGTAGCAACCGGAGTTTCACCTATCGGATGCCAAGCAGGAAATTTTTCCTGCATACAGTTTTTAATAGATTGCAAACATTCAGAAAATAATTCATAACATTCTTCCCAATGTTGAATATGATTTTCTAATTCTAAAAAATCTTGCCATGATTTTCTTTCTTCAGGGATTTGGCTTTTAATTTTCGTTAAAAAAGCAATGAAATTATCTCTATTGAGTATTTCTTCTGCAACAACAGGTACTATAAGATTTTTTTCTTTAATAATTTTTTCTAATCGTTCTAGTTGTGCTGACATTAATCCATGTTGAGTTGCTTCTTGTGTTAAACGAAATGCTTCTACATAGTTTCCTTTTGCTTCTGCCATATCTGCTTGTTTAGTCAACATTTCTCGCAATACTTTTTTTAAATCTTTTTCAATTTCATCAAAGTCTGCGTATCGCATTTTTATATCTTTATGTAAAGATTTTTGCAAAATGCGAGCGAACATTTTAGATGGCAATTCTGTAATGGGGGGAATGCGAATTTGAGGGTCTAAGACTTTATCTAAAAATGCATTTCTTTTATCATCATCCAGAGAGACTTCAAAGGAACCAAAGGGAGGATGCCCAGATAACATTTCATATAAAATAGTGCCTAGAGAATAAATTTCTGCCTTTATGTCCATTTTTTTTGTGCGATCAAATTGTTCAGGTGCTAAGTATAAAGTACGTATAACAGGACTTGGTACGTACCTAGAAAAATAACCAAAATGGGAAATTCCTAAGTCAGCTAAATATAGTTTATTTTGTTGAATGAAAATATTATCTGGCACAAGGCAATCGTGGAATAAAGGGTTACTTTGATTATAGGCATAAGAAAGAACACCTGCCAATTGCACCATCCAACGAGTGGCTTGCAAGGGAGAAATCATATGATGAATTTGTAACACGTCTCGCAATGTTCTTTGTGGAGGCATCAATACAGCATACCATGGAATTTGAGCAGTTAAATCACTATCTATTACGCAAATTAAGGAATCATGGCGTAAAGATAAAATTCGACTTGCTTCTCCAATAAATGTTTCGCACACACTACTCCCCATATTAACAAAAGGAGCTTTGATTAAAACTTTTGTTCCATTCGTATGGATAGCATTATAAATAATGCCCATACTGCCACGAATATGTTCAGATTGAATTGTATATTCGTGAATTTTATCTCCTATTCTAAAAGGCAACTTTCCCATTCGTTTTTTCACTCCTTATTTTTTTAAAAAGAAAAATTTTGTAAAATATTCACAAAGAAAAATTTAATTTCTTTGTGAATATCATCCCATAAAATAGTAGGTAAAGTGATCTATTTCCAATAAGCGTTACAAGCTTTTGTCAATGCTTTATCGTTTTCTTGGGGAAAGATGCTACGAAAAGCGTCTGACCATTTCTTTCCCTTGGGGAGTTCTTGGAGAAGTTGATTCCATTTTTCTTGTTCTTGGTGGATGAGAAAATGAACAACAAGATATGATTCAAAAGGGCAATATTGTTCTGTTTCTAACCATTGAGACCAAGAAAAGTAAGGATATAATTTTTGAATATTTTCTTTATATAAAGGTAGTATTTTTTCCCATTGAATAGTATCTTTTTCCATGATAGCAGAACTAAAATACATTTCTGCACCAATATATATATTCATGGGAAGAGGAAAAGCTAACTGATGGTGCAATTGTCGAAATGCTTCTCGATAGAGATCACGATAGAAAAAATTACGATGTTGATCTAAAGCTACCACGAGTTCATTTGTTACATTCCACCAAATAGCTGAAGAATAAGGAAATACCTGCATGTGTTGCAGAGCAAGGTATTTATACATTTCTTCTGAGGTTTCAAACACAACTACTGTATTTTTCCTTGGATTGTGTTGTGGAAATATTGTCCTAAAATGTGTAAAAAGATCTTCTAAATAAGATCCCAATGCTTGGCATGCAATTGTTGATACTTTGCCTCGGAATTCATAATTTTCTGTAGAATGAATAGGTTCTTCAATTTTATTGCTGTAGATAGCAAAAATTTGGTTTAAAAGTTTATTCTCCTCTTGAAAATTTTGGAAAACATTTTTTATTTCACGAACTCGAGACAATGCAGATTCTCTTTCACCTTTTTCTAAAAAGTAGCCAATCAAAGCATAATGGCATAACATATTTTGCTTATTTAAAAGTAAACATTTAGCATAGTCTTCAATGGCTGCATTATAATTTTTTAATAATTGAGAGGCACGACCACGCCCTAAAATCGCCATATCCCATTCTGGTTCTAATTCAATGGCTTTTATAAAATATTGATATGCTTGTTCAGCTAAGTTTTGTTCTAAGGAACAAAATCCTAAATCAAGCCATACACAAGGAAATTTAGGTGCTTGTTGTGCTACGTAATAGAGTTTTTCCCTAGCTGTTGGAAATTGTTTTTTAAGAAATGCAATGCGCCCTTGTTTCCAAGTTTCCAAAAGAGTTGGCGTCATTTGATCCATAGCATGATAGATTGCAGGATATAGGAATTTTTTTTCTTGTTCTTTTTTTTGTTCTGCTTCTTGTTTTTTTGCTTCCTTTTCTTCTCGTTGTTGCCACAATTGTTCTACGATATTTCCTTTGCATTGGACATCATCAAATTGGACAAGGCTACGAAAACTACCAAGACCTATAATGCCAGTTTTAGTTATATTGCTAGGTAACTTTTCTTTAAAAATTTCACTTCCTTGTATAGAGACTCGAATAAAATCATTTTGAACCATAATATTTAAGTTACACCAATTTTGTGCAGCAATGATAGGTTTAAAAATAGTAGAAAGTGATTCATTTTCTTGTCCCACTGCGATCAATTGGTGTTTCATATCTCTTTTGGATGCACCAAAATCTAACCAATTGAGTCGAATTATATAACCTTGGTCTTTTTGTAGGTTAGGATCTTGGAATAAAAAAATGAGCATATTTTTATTATTGTCTTTTTCTGGAAAATTAATTTTGCATTTTAAAGTAAATGTATGTTCCCATGGAATTGTTAAGTATGCACAACAATGATAATCCCCTGTTGCATTGATTTGAAGTATTCCATCTGTAATTTTCCCACCCTTTCCTAAATGCCATAGATTAGAAACAGAATCAAAAGAATCAAATATATCCATTTGATTTCCTTGTAGTGGCTGTTTTATAGTAGAATCTGAAACTTGTGTAGATTTCCATTGGTTATAGGAAAATTCTTCTTGAAATAAAATATTATTTTCGTCTTGTACAGAAAAAATACGAAATAGATCTTCTTGTGGAATCATGACATTTTCCCATGCAACTCCACCATCATTTATTTGTACGTCTTGTTTTGTTTGCCATTTATTATTCCAAAAATAATATCCTAGGGAACCTCGAGCTATAGCATAATTAGGAGCAAAATTTAAAATTTTTTCCCATTGAATTTTAGCTCCTAAGTCTACACCATGTTTTTCTGACCATAGAGCTAAATATTCATTTTCTAATCGAGAAGTGATTTTTTCTTCTTGCTTGAAATATTCATCCCAAGGGAAAGGAATTTCTTCTAAATTTTCAAATTGGTTTTTTTGTTTAAACTCATTGTTACCAGATAAATATGTTACTTTACAACCATTGTTAATAAAAGAAAAAAACGCAGTAAAAGTTTCTCCATTTTTCAATGTAGCTCTCATCCATTTACCTAATTGAGAACGAGATTGCCATTCACGCCCTATTTTAATATATCCAGATGCCATTTTTGTGCAGAGTTCATTTTCTTCCTGGGCTGTTTCTTTTGATGTCCAACGTTCTTTTTGAAATATCAGTGCTTGTTTTTTGCAATCTATTTCATATTCTTTTTTTTGTTTTCTTAATATATCATTTTGGTATTTATGCCAATCTTGGAAGGAGAATATATTTTTAGAAATCAAAGGAGTTTTTGTATGTTCTACTACAGTAGGTTTGTCAAGAATAGGAACTGCTTTATCATGCATTTCATTGGATGTATACAGAACACCTTCCCATATTTCATATTTAGTTCCTTTAGGATGAGACAAAGTTTTAGATAATAAATTCCATGCTCGTTTTTCATTGGCTGGATAGCGCATAACATATTTTGCTAAAACTTTGCGGATTTCGTTATGAAGACCATGATCTGCACAAAAGCAAGCCAATTCCCATAAATGTTCTCGCTCTAAATCAAATGCTAAGAATAAGGAATATATTTCTGTTGTTTTTAAAGTATGCCATGGAAGCTTCCATTCTTTCCCATTTTCAACTTCTAACACAATCCCTTCTTCAGAATCTCGTAAATATCGGCAATTTTTTTCAGAACGAAAATTAAATACAATAGACGATTTTCTATAACCTACTTCTTTGTGAAAAGCATCCCAAACTTTTTGTTGCGTTTGCCATTTTTTTATTTGATTCTGTATAGTTTGTATATCTTCTTGTTTCACGTTGGTTGTGTCTAATGATCTATACCAGTCTATGGCTTTTTCATATTGAAATTCTTTAGCAAGAGCTAGGCCTATATTGAGTTGTTCTTGAATATCTATAAATTGCACAATAGAGTCTGATTCTTGTTTTACTACTAAGTCTTCTTGTTTATGGACAATTTTTTGAAATAATAAAAATAAAAAAACAAGAAAAAACAAAAAAAGAATTAAGCCTGCTACTTTAGCTATTTTATATATATCATGGTATTTAGGGATTAAATCGCCACCAATCGCTTTAATATGTTCTTGACTAGCTAATAGATCTTCTTTTAATTTTGATTCAAAATCTTGTTCTTCGTCTGATTTTTGTTTTTTTTGGTGAATCCAATGTTTCGCATTTTTTTCGTAATTTTTAACTTCTTCATCTGCTATTCTGATGACTTCTTCTGTTTGTGCTAATTCATCGTCAAGTTCATGTTTGATTTGTAAAAAGCTAATGCGAGTTTCTTGCGTCTTGTCCATTTGCAAATCTTTGACTTGCATAGCCACTTCTTTTTTACGATATTCTGCCCATTGTTTGCTAATACTTTTTCGACTTAATTTTTTTTGTAAAATCAATAGATCACCTAAATGCATTTTTTCTAAACCGTCATGTTGCAATCGAATCAATAAGTCTTGTCCTTCTTGCCACATAGTTTCGTCCAATAAGCCTTTTTCATGCAAATTATCTAAGTAATGTCGTTCTTGTGCATTCAAACGCATCAAAGGAAATCGAGGACCTTGATCTATTTTCGTCAAATTTTGCAACATCACTGCAATTTTCGAAGAATTAGTTTCATCTAAAATTCCCATATAAAATAAAACTTCTGCATATTTTAATCGGATTCCTAGATTCCAACTACCTTCCCAAACAAAAATAGAACGTTCTACATCTTCTTGTTTCATGTAACCATTGCATATTGCCAATTGTGAAAATAAAACAGCAGCGTTTTTACGTTTCAAGGTTGCATCATATTTTTGGAGATCTATGACAACACGTTTGCGTTCATTTAAATCAGGGAAAATTTCTAAAAAACCTGTATTTAATAACTGTTTGTCGCGAATTATTTCTAAAATATTTAGAGAAATACCTGCCAATTGCAATTTTCGTTTAATATTTACACATAGTAATAATTCTTGTTTTAAAATGGGCAGCATTTTATCTATCCAAATTTCTGGAACTTTTTCTAAGTAATCTTGCCCTTCTTCCCAAGATTCTTGCCATCCTAAGTACTCGTAGAATTTTTTTTCATCTTCTTCTGTAAATAAATATGTTACTAAAGTACGTATTCGTTTCACTGTTTGAGTTTCTAAAAGTACTTCTAGGATGGCATAAATTTGTTCTGGATTTAAATGATGTTTTTCAAACAATACTTGATGAATTCGCTTATCAATTCCAAATCCTTGTAAAGCTCCTACTTCTTGAATCGCCAATCGAATAGCTTCTTTATCTGCAAATTTAAATGTGGCAGCAATTCGTCCGAAAACAATATCACTATTTCGAATCTGCATGACGAACCCCTCTCATAATAAACGTTTTCTTAGCTGTTTTTTATTTCTTCGCGAACTTTTACAACCAAAAGAGTAATGTCATCTGCGTCGGGCATACCTTTTGCAAATTCACTCACATCCGTTCTAATGGCATTAGAAATTTCTTCGGCCGTTCTTCCGCTTTGTTCAGATATAATATTACACAATCTCTCAATGCCGTATTCCTCTCCTTGTTTTGATTGTATTTCTGTAATTCCATCTGTAAATTGCACAAGAATGTCGCCAGGAATTAATTGTATTTCTACTTCTTCTAAATTCAAAGACCAAGGAACGCCTAATACTGTGCCTTTAGGTGCGTAAGTAACTAAAGAAGCTTTTCTATGGAGATTAAAAACAATCAGTGGATGATGACCTGCACGTGCAAATCGAATCGTCATATTATTGCCATCTAAAATACCATAATTGACTGTAGTAAATGTGGTGCTATCCATATCTGTGCTAACTTCTTTATTCGCATATTCTAATACATCAACAGCAGTGTCTAAATTTTTGGCCATCACTTTGATGATAGATTTGACCATCCCCATGACAACAGCTGCTTCCACTCCATGTCCTGTCACATCACCAATGACAATGCCCCACTTTTCTTCATCTAAAGGAATATAATCATAAAAATCACCGCCAATTTCTTCCATAGGTTCAAATACAACATGAAAGTCAAAGACATTAGAAATAGGAGTTCTAGGGAACATTGCACGAATACGTTTTTGTGCAGTAGAATATTGTGCTGCTTCTGTGTATAGTTTTAAATCTTCTAAAAAATGATCTACTTTTTGATAGCGTTTGTCAGGATTTGGTTCTAAACATTTCATAATAATGTCATTTAAATTTGCTGGAATCATTGTATTAATTTTATTTGGTTGCACTTTGGGTCTTGATCTTAATGCTCTAACGTATAATGATGGTTTTTTTAATGCTTCAGGATCATAGGGTGATCTACCTGTCAAACATTCGTAAAAAATAACACCCAATGAATATATATCTGTACGAAAATCAACATCTGCTGCACTTTTGGCCTGTTCTGGTGAAATATATCCCATTGTTCCCATGGCTTGACCTTTGACTGTCAACGCAATATTTTCTTGATCAGGATCTAAAACTTTAGACAGTGCTAAACCAATGAGTTTAATATAATCATTTTTTGTAATAATAATATTAGTAGGGTTTACGTCACGATGGATAATGTGTTGACGATGTGCAAAAGCCAATGCACTTGCCAATTGACTCATAATTTTACATGCGTAATCTATCTCTAGTCGTTTTTTTTCATTCAAAACATCACGCAACGTAGCCCCTTCAATGCATTCCATAACAACATAGTGCATTTGAAATTCACGACTCATGCCTGTATCATAAATTTGTACGATATAAGGATGGTTCAAACGCCAAGCTAAGCTTGCCATGTTCATGAAACGTTTAATCAATGTTTGGTTATTGAAGTTTTTAGGTGAAACCGTCTTAATCGCCACTTTTCGATTTAAAGATTTTTGAATGCCACGATACACAATCCCCATATTGCCATAGCTCAAAACATCTTCAAAATAATAACCATTAATTTCATGTCCAACAGGATGCGAATAATCAATTGTTTCTTCTTTTTCTGCTTTTGGACGAACGTATTCTAAGACAATCGAATTCCAGGAAGATCGAACACCACGAAATAAATCTTTCCCAGTTAAAAAATAGATTCCAAAAGACAATTGAATAGAATAAGGCAAGAGACATTGGTCACCATTATGTAAAATACAATGAGTTTCTAGTTTCCCATTGATTAAAATTCCCTGTTCTGATCGATCTGTTAAATATACTGTGCCATTATCATTTTTAATGATACAGACAAGTTCTGGATCTGACACTTTGGTAGAATCAGATATATCTTTTAACATAATTTGTAGTATTTCACCCCAACGGAGATATTTAAAATGATGACGCTGTTCGCCCTTTATTTTATCCAAAGAAGTAATGGTAAGTTTTACAGTCATAGTCACACCATAAATAAAAAACTTGTCAATCTAAAAAAAATGTATATAATTTCTATAAATTTCTATGATCACAATCATAATGTGTCTATTTTGAATAAAAAGTCTTTATATCTATATATTCTATGACACAAAACATGATAAAATATAATATCGATTCTATAAAATTATGTCAAGAAATTTCTTAATAAGAAATACTACTTTTCATAGAAAATCATCATAAAAAAAGAGGCATTCTATGCAAAAAAAAATTTTTTTTATCCTTTTTTGTCTTATTTTTTGTACAAGCTGTCAACTTCCTATGAGTAATTATATGCGAGATAATGTCTTTCCTACAGAGACAACATCAAAAATTATTATGTCTCCTATATTGTTGCCTACATATGCAGTTTGTTGCGTAGCTGACATTGTTCTAGTCAATCCTGTTCGAGGTTGTAAAAATGTACCTAATGTTGTTTCTACAATCTGGCAATGGGAAAATACAAATCCTTGGATTGGATATGGAGCTCTTGCACCAGTCAAGATTATTGCTATCCCGCCAGCTGTTGTAGGTACAGCCATATTCTCTGAACAATTTATTTACTCTGAAAATATGTAGATATACAAACGGTAGATTTTAAGGATGGAAAGAATAAATAGGATGGATTCTAGATCCATCTTTTCCTATCATAGACCTTAAAATCTACCGTCTGTATAATTTTAATGTGGCAAGTATGCTTGCATAATTTACATCTATGATCTTCATAGTTTTTATATGGCAAGTATGCTTGCATAATTTACATCTATGATCTTCATAGTTTTAGTACGGCAAGTATGCTTGCATAGTTTTGTTCTTAGTAATTTGTACAGTTAAGGGCAGAAGATACATATATCTATCAGATTGTAAAATGATGGTGGTTTGGTCATTGTACTCTTGTATGCTACATGCTGTTTTATTATTTATGATGGTGGAGTTGATTTGTGCTTTAAATTGTTGTTTGTATTCTTGCCATGTTTCTGTGTCATAGGAAACAATGAAGATAGTGATGTCTTGGTCTTTTTGATATTCTGCTATAGAGATGCCTTTATAAGCTTCTTCGTAAACAATAGATGTACTATGTGTCTGCAATGTATCTTCTAGCAATGCTTTTGTGGCTAAAGTAGTCATGTCGCTCAAAATCATAATGTTGGTTACAGTATTTTCATTAGGATTTGTTTGAGTATATGTTTCTTGTTTATTTTGTACTTCTTTAAGTAAGTTTTGAGCTAAATCGTCTTCCATAGAAAATTTTTGACAAAGTTCAATAGCATATTGTATGACTTTTCGAGCACTATTCATTGCATTGGTCTGGCGAAGAAGAATTTGTGTAATGTCAATATAAGCATAGACAGCAGACCTTAAATATTGAATTTTTGTAGCTTCTTCAAAAAATGTTCTTGCCCATTCTTCATATAATTTAGCAAGTTCATATAAAATTTCAATTTCATAAAAATAATATATTTTGTCAGGATTTTGAATTTGTGTATTTTTTAATAATTTATGCAATGTTTCACTAGCTAAAAAATAATCTTGCATTTGTTTTGCATGGGAGAAAATATGCATAGTAGCCATGTAATATTCTTCGTAATCTTTACATTTTTTTTGCAATATTCTATATATTTTTAATATTTTAAAATCTATATGTTGTTGCTGCTGTATTTTTTGTTGTAGAGAATATAATTGTATTTTTTGTTGATGAAAATGCGATGGAATGATTTGATGTAAAAGATTTGTAAAAAATTGTATATCTTCGAAATGGTATGGTTTTCGTCTTGTAGTAGTGACGTAATGTACATAGTAAACGAGTTGAACTAAGATGGAGAAATGTTGAGGTGCAATATATTGAGAAATAGCTTTTTGTATATATTTTGGAAATGGATTTTCGCTACTTAATCCTGCTACTTTGTATAATTGTAAAATATTTTTTATTTTTTCTTGTAAAATATTTTTATCTTTTTTTATTTTTGATTTCTTTTCTGCTACATTGTTCTTTTTTTCTTCAGGAATGTTATCTGCTTCCTTAGCTGTTGTGTTTTCTTTTTTATTTTTATCAATAGGTTGAAAAATTTGTGTGAGATATTGTATATCTTCGTTGTAAATATCTATGATTTCAGAGAAATTTTCTTGTGCAAATTTATAGATTCGAAATGCTTCTAAAGGAGAGTCTAGTATTTCATAATCTTGTGCTACTTGAAATATATAATTTAAAGCAAGTTCTTGATTTTTACTTCGTTTTAGATGTTCATAGATTAAATAATGAGGAGCTTGTTTTTTACTCCAATATTCGCTCCAAATAGTATGTATTTTTGCATATTGTTGATTGTGGATACCTTCATCTATAAGTTCTCTATGACGTTCTGTAGAAAAAGTATAAAAATTTTGAATTTTTTGTAAAATGCCCCATTGAACGCTATTTTCCATACATTCCTCTACTCTTGTTTCATCCATTTCTAACATTTCTGCTAGGGAAGAAATAGTGCAAGGACATAAAGAAACTGCCATATATTCTAAAATATAGTATGTTTCATTTGTTAATTGTTGCATATTACTTTGGTAAATTTCGTCCATGTTACGAGGAATTTCAAGTTCTGATTCTTCTAAACGAAATTTCCATCGTTTGCCTTGTGGTTGTAGCAAGTCAGAAAAATATAATAGGACTTGGCTGAGTTGGTATGGATCTCTATGAGATAAGTCTATAATTTGGTATATTACATCGTGTGATACTGACTTATGAAAAACTTTCTGTAAAATAGAAAATAATACTTCCTCATCTGCTACGTCCCATGTAATATTTTTTGCAAGTTGTTGTATTTTTTTAACTACAGAAAGTTTACTTCGATCACTACCTCCGCTTTGTAATGCTTTCATGGCTTGTAATTTTACCATAATGGGCACATCATTTCCTTGGAATTCTTTAGGAAGAACAGGTCTATCCACCCACATAGAGCAAATAGTAAAAATAAAAAGCACAGGTTTATCTCTGCATGCATGTATTAAAAAAAACAGTGCATCTAGCGTGTCTATATCTGCATGATGTAAATTTTCCCAATATATGATGCATGGTTTTTTTAGATGAAGAGAAAAATAAGAAAAAAACTGATTTTCTTGAAAAGGTAAAACAGATTGATCTGTAGATTGTGTAAATTTGATCCAAAATTTTTGTATAAAATTTAATGAACCCCATGGCATTAAAAAATTTTGAATTTTATGCAACTTTTTTTGTTTATAGGTAGAAAAAATTTCTGAAAACCGATTCCAAAGAGAAGAATAGGAGCAATTGGGTAAATAGCTACAATTTTGCCAATATACAGAATATGTTTCTGAAGCAAGCCTTTCTCGAATCCACACATTGGGGGAAATTTCTTCACTAGTATCAAATAAAACTACATTTCCTCTATTTTGATGCAAATGTTGTAATGATTCGTCCAAAATTTTCTTGCTTTCTCCACTATATAAATTAAAAAAAACATGATTCCATTCTTGAACTTCCATTCTTTTACCTTTTCATTTACAAATTTAAAAAAAATTTTGTTGACTATTCCATTATAGAAAAAATTCTGCTTTTAAAAATATATTGTATTCTTCAAGAAATGTTGTGTTATTTAGACTGCTTGATTGGTTTTTGAATAGTTATAATATTTGCTTCTGGATTGTAATTGCATACAGAAAATATTAGAATCCCTAACAAAGAAAAAAGAATGCTAATGATCACTGCTGTAAGTGTAACTTTAATATTTTCACGCCAACTTTTTTTCACCAAGAGAATCACACTAAATACAAGAACAACGCAAGAAATTCCTAACAGTGTTAGGGGAGATATAAGAGCAAGAAGAAGTTCAATGACTAATGGAAATAAAATATAAAAGCCCCATTTCCATCTATTATAGCTAGCTCTTTGTTGTTGAAAGATGACTGGTAAAGGTTGTTCCATAGTTTCATCGTCTGCATTAAATTTTTCATAAAACATTAATGTAAAAGAACCTACGTCTATTCTATCACCATGATGTATATCAGTAGATTGATTTACTTTTTTTTCATTTACATAAATACCGTGGCGGCTTTTGTCTGTTAGTATCCATTTGAAAGTGTTTGGATCCATGGCAATGGTAGCATGAATTTTGGAAATGGAAGGATCTGGAAATAAGACTTTCCCTTTTTCACCTTGTGGGTTAGGAATTCCACGTCCAATATAATTTTCTTTATCTTGAAATAAAGGAATAGTCGCCCCTGAGCTACGATTTACTAAATAAACTCCAAAAATTTCCATTTTTTTTCTCCATTATGTCAACAAAGTGTTTTGTAACTCTGTATTATCTATATAGGTAAGTAAACAAAGAACATTTTTGTTTAGCGAAGGGTTTTATAAAATTGAGTATACTTATATTCTTGGTCAAAAATTTTAATATTTTTTTCTAATTCACGAATGGATCTTTTCCATTCCTCCGACATATCGCTAAATTGTTCTATGTTATTATACTTTACAGCGATATTATTCCTATACCATATTTGGCTTTCTTCTTCTTTTTGTTGAAATTTATTTTTCCAATATTTATTGGAAAGAGCAGTTTTGCATTCATATCCATGAGAGTATAATTTGAACCAATAACAATATATTGCCAATTCTAAATCTTTTCCTTTATTTAAAGGTTTGACAAAGTATTTATAAAACCATTCAGGATCTATATCGTGAATATCTACTTTTCTTTTTGCTGTGTTTTTAGTAGAATGTTTTTGAAAATGTAGGACTAATTTTGTATTTTCTATAAAAAGAACAGTTACAAGATAACCATTGTTAGGTATACTTTTGGGAAGTCCTTGTAAAGCTTCTTGAGAAACTCTATATTGCCTAATATTTTTTTTTGTATTGTACCACAATCTTTCTAGTCCTTGCCATTCTTGACTTAACATTTGAATTTCATGTGCATTTATAGGAGATTGGTTGTATAATTTTTGAAGATACTCTCTCCCTTTTGAAAATTGATATTGGGCTCTCCATGGTTCTAATTCTTTTAATAACGTAGGAATACTAGTTTTTATATTACTCGTAATTTGTTCAATATGGGCTTGTAGTTCTGGAATGTTTTTATAATGTTCTAGTTCTTGCAAAAAAGATTGAAGGTCGCTTTTATTGGTAAAACCCTGTTCTATTTTGAATTGATAATTCGTGATATATTCTTGCATTTTCCGTAGTACGTTCTGCTGTAATCGATTGATTGCATTATCTAATTCATAATATGAAAATTTTTTGCATGCTATTTTTAATTTTTGTATTTCGTTCCAAGAATGATAATATTGTTTTTCTGATAATTGTGTTTGAATTTTTTCAAATGTATCGTGTAAATTATATGCTACTTCTCGAGTAATTTTTATTTCTTGTTCCTTGTTAGCTTCTGCATTTTGTTCCTTGTTAGCTTCTGCATTTTGTTCCTTGTTAGCTTCTGCATTTTGTTCCTTGTTAGTTTCTAATTTTTCTATGATTTCAGATTCGTTTTTTGTATCTTTCTGGTCATTATCTTGTATAGTATGATGACGTTGATCTATGTCTTTATTTTCATGGTTGTCTATGCTAAGTTTTGTTTTAGATGTGGAGGAGGACTTTTCTAGAGTTATAATATTTTGTAATCGTTCTGAAATATCTTTACTCACAGAAGAATTAGGATGTGCTTCTAAAAATATTTGATAATATTTTTTTAAATTTGCATAATCATGTGGAAATTTTTCTTGAAGTTTTATCAGTTTTTGATATTTTTCAAGAGCTTTTTCTTCTTGTCGCAATTCTTCTTGCTTTTGTTGTCGTAATTCATATTGTTCATGTAAATAGAATCCAACACCAAATAATATAAGGAGAAAAAATATAACGCCATATACATAGTAAGTTGTGTAATTTTTTCTTCTACGACTCATTAATAGCTCGCGTCGAGAAATAGAGGAGGTAACTTTATTAGAAATAATGTTGGAACGATAATTGTTTTTGCCTGCCATAGAACTGATTTTACCAGTTCGCATTTTCGATCTTGTTGCTACGGATCGATTTTTTTTAAATTTAGAAACATTTTGTAAAGCTTTGATGATTTCAGAATTGCTAGCATATCTTTGGTTAGGGTCCTTTTGCATCATTTTATCAATGATGTCGGACAATCGTTCAGGAATATCAAGGTCTAAATTTTTGAGTGGTTCTGGCTTTTCTTGCAAATGTTTCATCAAAAGTTCCTGCGGTGTTCTTCCATGAAACGGTGTATTCCCTGATAAAATACGATAAAATGTAGCACCAAAAGAATACATATCAGACCGAAAGTCTACTGGATGTCCCTGAATTTGTTCAGGAGACACATAATGCGGTGTCCCATAAATTTGCTCGTCTTTATTGATTTGATCAAAGCGACAAGCAATTCCTAAATCTACAATTTTAACGCGATTATCATTGGATAACATTAAATTATCAGGCTTAATGTCTCTATGAACAATTTTTTTCTTTTCTGCATATTCCAATCCTGCAGCTGTGTCTAACATATAGGGAATGGCTTCTTCCCAAGGAATTTTATTTCCACCAACAATTTTATCTTGTATGGCACCATTGGCTGCATATTCCATGGTAAAATAATAATATGTATCCCATTTACCAGCATCATAAATTTGAATAATATTAGGATGGTTTAAAGTAGCACAGGCACGTGTTTCTTGCAAAAACAAGTCAGCAACACTTTGAGATGTTTCATGTTTAGGCATTATAATTTTTAAAGCAACATCTCGTTCTAAAAAAACTTGACGAGCTAGATACACTACTCCCATACCACCTCGTCCTAATTTTTTTACAATTTGATGTCCATTAATATCTTTTCCAATGAATGGATCTTTAGTAATATCTTGTTCTAGTTGCCAAGTAAAAATCGTTTCCCCAATTTCAATTCGATCACCATCTTTTAATAAATAGGGATTTTGTATACTTTGCCCATTCACGATAGTTCCATTTAAACTACCTTTATCTTCTAGAAAATATTGACCTTCTTTAGTATAAATTTCTAAATGATTTCTAGACGTAGAACAATCATTTAATGTTATGTCACATTTTACACTACGACCAATTGTAATGGGCTTTTCTGATGTAAATGTACAAGGAAACGATATACCTTTATCAATACCTTTTTCTACATACAATAATGGCATGCGACTTCCTTTCGTAAAAGATTATTGTAGGCCCTCGTAAAGAGCAGAACCTACTCGTACCATGGTCGCACCCTCTTGAATAGCCACTTCATAATCTTGACTCATTCCCATGGATAATTCTGACATTTGTAAAATATCTGCGTAGCGTGTATTATATTTTTCCATTAGACAACGCAAGGAAGAAAAACATGTACGCCATATAGTAGAATCATTGCAAAAGGGAGCCATTGTCATGAAACCATGAATTTTTATCTTGGGCAGGGATAGTAAAGTTTCCATACTTTGTTCCAGTTCTTCTATACTAAATCCATGCTTTGTTTTTTCTCCACTAACATTCACTTCTAGCAATACTGGTATGATTTTGGATGCTTTTTTTGAAATTTCTTCTGCTAATAATACACTATCTACAGAATGAATATAATCAAAAATTTTTAATGCTTTGGTTACTTTTTTTCTTTGTAAAGTTCCGATTAAGTGCCATTTTAAATCTGTTGTTTCTGTGAGAATCGCTTTTTTATCTCCTGCATCAAACACACGATTTTCACCAATACATCGTACACCTAAAGAATATAATTGTTGAATGATATCTGTGGGCATAGTTTTTGTCACAGCAATCAGTTGTACTTCTTCTGCTTTTCGACCTACTTTTTCTGCTGCTCTTGCAATATTTTCTTGTACTTTTCGAAGATTTTCTTGTAATTTCATAAAAAACCTACATTGTAAAAACCTATATTATAAAATAGTAACAAATCGTATGTATTTCATTTTTTATATAAAAATATAGTAACAAATCGTATGTATTTCATTTTTTTATATAAAAATAAGGATGATTTATATGCGAAAATTATAAAAAAATTGTAACAAAACTTTATGCGATATGCAATGAAAAACAAATAGATTTAATTCCTACATAGAAAATAAAATTTGTTATTTTTGATAGGGATAAAAAATTTATTTTGCATCCCTATCAAAAATAAATTTACTTTTCACAATCAAGAAATAAGGATAAAATAGTAGCCAACATAGAAATAAATGCCATAACACCAAATGCCCAAAAACCACGGCCAGGACTATCTAATAATAAACCACTGAGTACAATACCTATTAAATTAGATACGCTAAAGACAATACCAGAAAATAATGTTTGTCCTGTGGCACGCATAGAATTAGGAACAATGATTACAAGACAAGATAAACAAGATACATAGAAGAGACCAAAACTAAGACCATGAAATGCTTGCAATCCAACAAAACCAATTACTCCCATATCATAACTCATACATGCCCATCGAATGCCTGTTAAACCAGCACATAACAATAAACAGAGACGAGCTCCCCAATGTTTGACTAAAAAAGCTCCAATTGCCATAAAAATAAATTCTGAAACAATACCTATAGCAATGGCCATGCCCGTTGTGTTAAAAGATTTTCCAAAAAATAGGAAAGAATCCATTAAACCCATATTTGTACGATGCACATCTAAAATTAAATTATAAGCTCCACTTGAAGTGCTATGAATAACACCAAAAATTACAAGAAATAAAAATTTATGATTTTTTAATAAATTTATAAATTTAAAATTTGTATCTTCTGTTGAATTTTCTTGTATAGTAATATTCCTTGCTTCTTCACCGATAAATAAATTACATCCCCATAATAAACAAATAGTAGCAAAAACAAACAAAATAATAGAGTTTAAATATTGATAAGGGAATAACAGTGCTGCGATTCCATACCCAAGAGAGCCCCAAGAACGAATGATCCCATAAGTTTTCATCTCCCAACGAGATAAAGCAATCGTATCTAAAAGTGCTGAAATCGAAGTCAATAAAAAAGAAAGAATCCAAAAAACAATGCAAATCAATGCTTTTGATGGATGCCATATTATAAGTGGCAATGAAAAAAGAATGGCTAACGTACAGTTAATTCGAATGATTCTCCCTGTTTTTCGAGAACGATCTGCTATTTCACCCCAAAATAATTGTGCTAAAATTCCTACTAATGGAATTCCACCAAAAATTAATGAAATATCAACGCCTTGAAATCCTAATGTATGGATTAAATAACTGGGAACATACGTAAATTCTAAAGACAATAAAGCATAATAGAAAAAATAAGAGAGAGCGATAAAAATTTTATATTGCATCTGTTTCATAAAGTATCATTCTTAAAAAGATTTTGATGTATAATACATAATACGTAGGAGAAAAATATATTTTTTCTCTTCATAGAAAATAACCTTCCTAATTATTGTAAAAAATATAAAATCATTACAATTTAACATAAGATAAAATTTTGAATAAAAAAAATCAATAGATAAATTAAATTTTAACATTGAAAAAATAAAAACACTTTGTACAATATTTTTATAATCTTGCTTGGGCAGAATGCATTAAAAAATAAATTCGGGAAGAGTACGGCATTGTAAGAAAATTCACAAACAAGAAAGGTATAGGAAATGTTCGAGAAGGTTGGTGTTGGGATTGATATAGGCACTTCCTCGCTAAAAATGACTAGCATAACTATTACGAAACAAGGAAATCAAATCAAACGTTCTTTAATTTTCCCTTTACCTGGAAACGAAGACACAAATTTTACAAAAGAAGTCGCACTAGAACTTAAAGACTTTTTAAAAAAACATCGTTGGAAAATAAAAAAAACCCTAGTGGGTATCACTGGAAAATATCTCAATATACGATATTTTTGGAGTCCTACATCTTCGCTATCTAGACTCCCAGCCGTGGTACAAATGGAAGTTAAGCAAACAGAAGAAAAAATAGGAAGTACTCTCAGCTATAGTTACACTCAACCAGCAAACGCACCTTGTATGCAAAAAGAAGGCATTTTAATTGCCATGGCATTGGTTCATGATAATTATTTAAATACAATTTATAATTTTTTTCGTTTTATTTCCATTGATGTGATCGGCTTTATTCCCAATCCCATGGCACTTTACCAAGCACTAGAACATTTTAGCTATATTCCTAGTGGACAAAACATATATTTAATAGATATTGGCAAAGAAAACACGTCGTTAGTCATATGTGCAGAATCAGGATTTAAATTTTACCGAAATATCCATACTGGTATGCAAAATAGTCTAACCAGAAAACAAGTTATAGAACAAAATGATAAAAATGTTCAATTAGAATACCAAGATGATACAGATCATAGTTCAGAAGAGACATTGCAAAAATTATTACAGATAATGGATGCCACTCAAAAATTTGCCTTGGTACAAACAGGTTTAAAAATTACAAAAATCCATCAAATTGTATTGACTGGTGGCGGTACATATCACCCTAATATTTTATCTACCATTGCCAAATCATACAATGCATCTATAGAAATTTGGAATCCAAAAATTAACGTAGACAACATGGAGTCTTGGGAGAAAGAACAATTTATCCAACACCAACAACAATACATTACATCCATTGCATTATCTTGGCTTGCCACACAATCAAAAAAAGAATGGTTAATACTGAGTAGCCAACAAGAAATCAAACAAACATTGCTTGGAAAACGTTTATTTGAATATATTGCTTTAGGAATTATGCTTATATGCTTATTATTTACAATTCCCCGTGTTCTTTCTAGTACAAAGACGCTACAAGAAAAAGACGAACAAATCAAACAAAAATATACAATACTTGCCCAAAGAATTACAGATATTCAAGCACTACAAGAAACAATCAATATACTCAAAAAAAAATGGGCCTATCTTTCTATGCAGCTCCAAAATAACCAGTTGTTTGCACATACTATGGCATGGATAGAAGAAAATCAACCAAAACCCATTACACTCACTAAATTTCAATGGATACAAAAAGAAACGAATTATGAAATACAAATCCAAGGATATGTAACAGAAACAACAGAAGATGTCTACCAAGTTTTAAAAGAATATAGAGATCAAATACAAGCTTATCCCCATTATTCTATCAGTGAAGAAACAAACCCTACTTTTTTATCAGATGAACGAAAATTAAAATTTTCTTGGACAATACAACATACGCACCAACCAAAACAAGAAAATGCACAAAATATAAAGGAAAACAAATGAGATATTCTCTAAAGTCCCTACCACATCTTATTGGATTAATGGGGCTAGCTATTTTTCTTGCAAGTTGTAGTATGCCTTCATTTCTTTTACCTAGTAAAACGACAAAAGACATTACATTTAAAGATACAAAAATTCGAAATGGCATGACACAACAACAAGTCCAAAAAATTTTAGGTAAACCTGACCATATACAAACAGAAGAAGTATTTACTATTTTACAATATTCACATAATACAGGATTGGAAAATGTATATGTGAATGAAAGTTCTTTTGCACAGGGGATTGGCTACGTTCTACCCTTGCAATATAAAGCCAAAGAACTTCGAATTTTCATAAAAGACAATATTGTTCAAAGAGTAGAACGAATCTTAATGCCAGAAATAAAAGAAAAAAACTGGGAAGAGGAAGATTTACAGTAGATCCTTATAGAAAATATATAAAAAATTTAGCGGTAAATATATAATCATAGAGAGAAAAACAATGAAATATACGGAAGATCTATATATATTACAAGCAACTATACAACAGGAATATATCAACAAAGACAGAGCTAAAGAATGTCTATATTCCTATTATCTAAAAATCTTATCTAATGAATATATACCCATTGCTACACTTTTAGAACAACAATACAATGTCACACAAGCAAAACTCAATTTTATTCAAGAAGAACGACACATATATATAGAAAAAAATAAAGTCCAAAAATTAGACCTTAATAACCATAATAGCATTGCAGAACTCTTGGACATTCCTGTAGGCGAATTCAATCTTCCTCATATTCCTGTAGACCAACTTAATCTTTCTCATATTCCTGTTCAACAAGAAGAGAATGTACAGCAAGAGGAACAAGAGCAAAAAACACAAGAACAACATGAACAAGAGCAAAGAAGTATGCAGGATATTCTTGACATGTTGGCTGAGGAAGATAACCAAAAAACAGAATCACCACAACAGATGCCCCCATCTTCTATAGACGATGAAGATTATATTATTAGCCCTTGTCCTAATTGCAAAAGGCACTATAAAATAAAAACGAGTTTCTTAGAACAAAATAGCATTTTAGTTTGCAATAAATGCAAGACAAAATTTACCCTTGCCTACAAGAAAAAAAAATCTCCCAGCACGCAGCAAGAAAAAATACATGATATACAAGAGCAAGAGCCAGAAGATGCAACGCAATTTCACCATACTACAATACAGCCAGACATCAATCAAAAAATGATGACTACCATTTTATTAGATCTTAAAAAAATACGAGAAGCTGTAGATCAGAACATGCCAAAAATAGACACAAAAAGCTTATCATTCATAGAATCCATCACCATATTGCGATATGCATTAGAATCTGACTATATATCTATTCAAGAAACTCATAACATCTTAGATATGTACTATAACAATCCAGAAAAAAATCCAACAACACTTTTAGATGAACAAGGCTACATAACAAAATTTCAACTAAAACCGCTATATGAAAAATTAAAAAAAGCAAAATTAAACAATAAACTACCACAAAACATTACATCTGATAACAGACAACAAGTAGAAACATATATTGGAACTACAGAAACTACACGATTACTTCGTGTCACATGTCCTCACTGTAACACTAAATTCCTTGCTCGGGTCCACTACCAAGGAGGTAAATTCCGTTGTGGGGAATGCAAAAAAAGTTTTTATTTATCCAATTAACTAGTCATAAAAAATACTATTACAAAAAATAAGTTTGCCACCAAACTATTTTTTTTACATATTGTACATTATAAAGAAAAAAATAAAAATATAAAATATATAAAAAACAAAATATGTACAGGAGAAATACTATGCTTTTTTACAGAAAAAAACAAAAAGAAAAAGGTATGGCACTTATACTCACTGTTGCTATTATGCTAGTACTCTCTATTATGGCTGTTACATTTGTCCGGCTTGCTATACTAGATCAAGTAGCTGCTAGCAATAAAGTTGCTTTTGTGGATGCAAAACTCACTGCCCAAGCTGGCATTGAACGTGCTAAAGCCTATTTATGGAAAAGTCTCATCCAGGGTAAAACACATAAGGATGAAGATAAAGATGGTCTTCCCAAAAATTTTTGGTATCCAAAAGACATTATAAAAAATTTAAATAAAGCAACACAAGAGAAATTAAATATTTCCTTACGTGATACTAGACCCACTCCAGTTATCATCCCTTATAGCTACTCTGGGATTATAGGTGATAGACGTGACACTAAGGGGATATCAATACTACCAACTTATCAGCGTCAAGGTCGTTTTGAAAAAAATGGCAATTTTTATGCTTTAAAAATAGAAGACAACCAAGGAAAAGTGAATTTAAATGGATTTAGCAATGATGATATACTAGACCCACTCCAGACAAGATTAGGTAATTTTCTAGATCAAGTAATGTCAAGTTATAGTACAATACATAATCTTGGATGGACGGATATTAATAGAGGAAAATTTGTTAATGCTCTGATACAAGATCCTAAGCCTAATAGTATGCAAGAAGTAATCAGTATAATCAAAACTAGGAATCTTAGACCAGCAACAAGAATCACAATCCCAGAAGATCAAATACTTAACTTTCTACAAGAAAATATTTGTTTTGCATCTTGTATAGATTATACTACAAAAGGACATACCCATTCTCCCAAAGGAATCTGGAAAAAAGGAATAGGTATGAATTTTGTAAATAGACCTCGAAGTCCTATTAATATTAATACAGCTAGCAAAAGTGTCATCCAAGGTTTAATCCAAGGGATTACTGCAGTATGTCATGTTAGTTCTATTGAAGCTGGGGAAAGTGGTACAATTCCTTATAGTTCAATTGGAACATTAGAAAATACTCCAAAAGAAACATCTTTTAAACAAACTACAGGTTTAAGATATCCAAAAGATACTGAAGTTGTTATTAATTTTAATACTGTTGCAAATATTTTAGCAGAAACAATACACCAAGAGATTCATCCTAATAGCAATGAATATAAACCTTTTATAGGTTGGAAAGACTTTGAAGAATTTCTCATAAACTTGCCTACAAACTGCTATCCTACTGCACCAGCTAATCTTGCAAAGACTGGTGTTTCCAATCAATGGAGAAATTTTTGTGTAGATGCATTGATGGCTAATTTTAATCCCAATGTGCAAATGAATTTATTGAATCCCAGTAAGCATTACCATCGAAATGTAGTGCAAAGCCATTTAATAAGCTCTACTACTGAAATTTGTTTTGATTGTTTAGGATCTGTTGGAATTACTTCTTTAGGAAGAATCACTGCCAATGATTTTCAATTTCAAGCTTCTACTGCTACATTGTATGAAAGTATTTCCTTTAGCTCTATCATCACACAAACAACAGTAAATCACTTTACAAATACAAATCCAAATTTTAAAAAGTATTCTGCCTATAACAATAGGCATGTAGGTTGGGTCGAAATCAAGCCTAAACCTACAATAGTAGGGAATCCAAGAAGACAATTTAAATTGTTTATGGACGATCCAAAAAATGCTGGCGAATCAAAAATAGATGAGCCCCAAAAAATTGCTAAAGTACCTGGTGTAGTTAGCACAGCTATGCCAGATTCTGAAAATGAAGAAGATAAGAACGATATTTACACTACACGTTTTGCAGAAGATGGTTTTTTTTCATCTTCTTCGATGTATGCTGAAGCAGATGGTGCAGAACCTAATCCTAACGATATTTCTAATAAATTTAGATATTATTCATTCCCATCTAATAGAACGGGGAATATAATCAATACTAGAGATGATGAACCCACTGGCACATACATAGGAAATTACGAGGGTGCAGTGTCATTTTGGGTAAAATTTAATTACGACCCTCGAACACCTATGCCTTCTAATCTTTTTAGTGCTACTCAAATTAGTGGTTCAAGACCATACTATAACTCTTCGTTACAGAAACAATCCTATAATGAAGGAACACAAATGTTTATCTTTAAAGATTCATTAGGCTATTTATGGGTAAGTAGACTCTATTTTTGTGGATATTTTGATAATAATGGTAATTATCAAGGAATTCAAAATTTAGAAAGAACAGGACCAGCAGATCATCAACCAGATTATGGAGCACCACCTGATAGAGGTCGTAAATATGCACGAAGAGACATTCGTTATAAAGTATCAGATCGTTTTCAACAAGGTGACTGGTATCATATTGCAGTAACATGGAATGATACGACTGCATCAGGAGACAGCAGTTTGCGTCTTTACATCAATGGGCGATCTATAGATTCTAATTTTACTGCATTACTCTCAGAAACTTCACCATCAGAGCCTACTTTTTGTATTGCCAATGAACGCGCTACATCAGCTGCAAACTTAGATGGAATCATCATTAATGGTATTTCTAGATCGCAACATTCTTCCGCACAAGCTGGAATTTTATTGCGATATAATAATAATGCTATGTATGGACTCGGTGAAGCTACAATCTCAGATGTACAGCTTTATATTGATCGACAAGAACCACTAAATGCAATGACACGATTTATGACAACACAGGCTGTTTATAAGGATCAGTTTGATATATCACAATTACGTCAGCCTATCCCCGCATATAATATTTTAAGAAAAATTACATGGGATTCATATCCACGAGTAGATAATAGCAATGCAATAGGTAGACCTACAATTAAAATCAATACAATTAATGGTGCTGCAGTCCGAAATCTTCAAACTCCAGATTATTCTGATGATCATTATATAGAAGGTAGACCTCAAAATATACAGATAGTACGAAATAACGGAGTAGTTCCGTATGAATTAGAGTTTAAAGTAGAGAGAGCACTTCCAACTGGTACTATAACACCACCAACTGGTACACAAAATTCTCCTTCATTAGATTCTGTTACCTTACATTTACTATCGCCTAGGGTCAGTTTTTGGGAAACTTTAGACTAGGGAGAGACGCATGAAATATATTATATGGATTGTATTTTTCTTTTTTACTACATTATATTCTCAAGAAACTAAACAATGGATTAAAATTCAAAATGTACAATTACAAAAACAGGAGTTTCCTTGGGGCGAAGAAGTCAATTTAAACATCCAAGGAGTAGCCCATCCTCAATTGTCCTTAGGAACTATTACTATTTATGTAGATTATGACAAATCTTTAGTAGAATTTTTTCATACACAAATACCAGCTGCAAAGGAAAATATTTGTCTATTTTCCTTTTCTAATGATAGTATTTTTAATCCTGTATCTGAAGTCTTGTCTGGGGAATATACAATCCGAATAGAATTTAAATTAGAAGAACAAACTTCAGTAATGCAAGACACATTACGTCCTATTTTAAAAAAATCTATGATTCAATCTTATAGTAGTCCTCCTTTTTTCCTAGGAACAAAAAAAAGCCGACAACAACAAATATCTGTAATGAGAAATTTTTATGTAGAAAGAATACGTATCTTTGCAGAAACTCTCCAAGAATTGATGATCCAACGAAGACATGCCTTATTATTTGGCATGCAAAAAGACATAAAAAATCCTTATAATAAAAACAATCGATTTGATTTTATGAAATGGATAAAAATATGCCAAGAAATGACAGATACATTGAACCAACAAGAATTAATGTTAAAAAAATATGAAATACGATATACTCATTTACTATTTTCCAATACGCACCATTCTTTAGTTGTATATAACCAAGAGCTTTTATCTATGGTGGATATGTATTGTTCATTGATTGATCAATTTTATCGAAAAACAGAAATGAAATTTTTTCAAGATCCTTTTGGCTACATATCTATGTATGAGAACTTTAAACGTTGGGAAAACATACATAAAAAAATTGAACGAGAACTATTAATAAATTTAGAATCTAGGTTAGGATATTTTCCTCCTGGTCCTATTATGAACTATTTTAGATAGTCATATTATTTTATTTAGGAGTAATTTTATGTCAACTTCTCCTTTGTATTGGGAAGAACAGAAAAAATATTGCTATCTGGAGGTAGAGCAGGATACAGTCTTAGATTCTAGTTTGTTAAAATCCATGACAGATTATATCCAAGAAGCTGCAAAATCAGGTAAAAAAAGCATTGTTTGTTTAAGCCCCAATTTCCAAATTAAAGAAAAAGATTATAAAAACTTTTTTGGATTTATTCAAAAACATCTGCAAAATTACGTATTATTTGTATCTAAAGAAGGGATTCGTTGGGGACAAAATTGGAAAAAACTCGCACATGCTTCGTTTTGGATCGCAGAAAAAAATAAAGCAATTCGATGGGTCGAAGAAGGGTTTAATCTTGGGCAAGTGACTTCTGCCAATTTAGGTGAAAGTATTTACATCAAATGTTTAGGAAATGCTAATTACTGTATTCCTATGATTGATAAAATCTTGGGAAAAGTTGTATTAAGTCTTCCTGTGAAAAAAAATTTAATGGTAAAACCACAACTAGAAGAGTATCAAAATATTGGTGTATGGAGTTATTTAGCAGATAGTTTAATTTTTGATGTGGCAGAATTGCCTTTAGAAAAAGAATTTTGCGATGAACTCATAGAAACATTGCGTATGCATAATCTAAGGCCTGATTCTGATGGTGTTTTCTTTGTAACAGACGGACATTTTCAAACATTTGTATTGGAAGAGCGATTAGGCTATGAAGTCCAAACAGTAAGCAATATTATTCGTGTTTTGCCAGAAAATTTTTCTGATGATAGAGCAATGAAGCAGGAAGTTTTTCATCTTCATAAAGCATGCCAAGCTTTAGAAGAAAAACCCTTATTAATTACATTGCAAGTCCAAGGCGTGCAAGCTGCTTTACATGCTTTTAGTATGTTTTATCCTGATATTATTATTGTCAATGAATTGAGTGATGCCAATGCACTACGAGACCAAGTTCATGGTGATATTCGGGAGAAGATGTTTCATATTACCCCTGCTGCAGACCCAGGTGTTCGATTATTAGGACCACAATTAATCACACAAGGCTATGACTTAAAATTATTTGCTGAATATATGATTTCAAGATATAAAAATAATCGTGGAAATCCCAATGACACATTTTACTATTATTTAAATAGCCATCCCGATTATTTAAAAAAAGTCACCTCCTTCTTTATGATGGAATTTGCAGAAATTTTATCTGAAGAATACAAGAACATGTTATATGAAATTTCTACTTGCGAAACGCAAGCAGAAATGCAAGGTAGTTATGTAATTTCTGTACTGCAAGATAAAGTATTGCAATTAGATGTAAGTTTGCCTTTTACAAATCAAGGCGGAGGGCAATTTTTAGCAAAATATCGTGAATTATTCCCTCAACATCTTTCTGTTTTAGCTCTACCTCTGCGTCTGTTCCTCAAAGGTGATCCACAATTATATCCAGAAACTATGATGCACATCACTGAGGATTATAATGATGTATTCATTAAAGAACAAGGATTCTGGCTAGAATCACGATTCCAACCAGGAAAATCAAGCATTACTATTAAATCTCAGCCAGATCCATCCTTAGAAAAACGTTGTTTTAGCCTTTTTACCTTATTAAATGGAAGTGAAGTTTTTAATGATCTTCCTGATAAAGAACTTCTCATTGCCATCATTTCCATGATGTGGGAAAACTATAGCAATCAACAACAAGTTAATAAGGAAGGATTTGTTATTAGTCTTTCTTTAAGTTCATATGAAACAAAACTCAAGGTCTATCAAAGTGAAAATAACCGTCTCATGATAGAAACTTCTGCTGAGGGATTAGTGTCTTTTAAAGCAGATGTACCATTCCATCAAAATATCATGCGACATTTATTAAAGATTATTGGACTTTTGTTTATAGAAACTACATCAGAAGCAAATAACTGGCGTTTTGCATGTTTTGAAGCAGTTTCTAAAGTGACTAGCAATGCAATGACTCAAAATATCCAAGTTGATTTTGCCATTATGGGAGAAAGCCTTAAAGCTGTATTTATTTCGGACAGTAGAGAGTTTAATACAATTCCACCTTCTTCCAAAACATTATTTGAAAAAGGTGCAGAAAAATTTCACATTTCAGAAAATGGTCGCCAAGTCAAACTTCTCATCAAACCACGTCCTGGCGATGATCAATTGGAAGAAATGCCTGAACTCAAAGAAATGAATGCAGACAATATCTTACAAGAAGTGGAAGATGAAAAAGCAAAAGAAGCTCATGAACGAAGTCTACGATTCCAGGCCATCTATGGTAAAGCTCTTGATTCATTTAATAAAAAATATGGCTTTGACGAAGATGAAACTGTAACTAGATCTCCCAAACATGGTCCAAAATCTTTAGAAGAAGCCTTGCGTATAAGACGTTTTCAATCCCAAGAAAATTTAGCCAATAAAAAATATAGAAAAAATACATTCTATATATGCACAGGTATAGTATCCTTTCTAATATTAGTTACCTTAATTTTAATGTATGGAATAGATTTAAGTGATGCGAATCAAACGTTTATTTTAAGGGATGTTGCTTCTGATGATTACGCTATAACAGAGCCTTTGCCTGAACCAGTATTACCACCAGAATTACCTCAAGATCCTGCACAAGGCCTAGTGATCCAAATATGTTCGTATTTAGATTCCTATATACAAGTAAACCATCTACAATGCAATACTTGGTTAAAACAAATGTACTATCAAACAAACAAATGTTTGACAAGTGGCGATTTCTATAATGTACAAGCTAGGTTATACTTATATAAAATCTATCTAGATAAGGAAGACTCGTATTTTTCTGCTAAGTGGATTCGACGTTGGTATAAAGAATGTATCCAAAGTCTTTTGACAGCGATGAAAAATTATCAAGAACAGGAAATGCAAACTTCCTTTCATTTTTCTGTTCGTAATTGGAAACCAGAAAAAATATACTTTCCTGATATAATAGATAAAAAATATGAAAATTCTAAAGATGCATATTCAGATGTGCAAGCATTATATGCAAAAGTATTACAAGAATATAAAGAATGGGAAGAAAATTATAAGAAAGAAAATCAGGAAAAACAGGAGAAAAAGAAAACATCAGTAAAAGTCCAAAAAACAAAGAAACGCAAATAAAAAATTCTAGACATAACTCATAAAAAAAGGAATATTGATGAACACTTATTCGTCAATATTCCTTTTTTTATTCCTATTATATTTTATTCTGAATACCACTAAATTTTTATTCCCAATACCATAAAGGAGATGGTGCAAAAAACGTCAATCTTTCTTTAGTTCTAGGATGGTACAATGTCAGAGAATGAGCATGCAAGGCAAGAGTTCTATTTTTTATCCAAGGATAAGGACGCAATAAAAGTTTTTCCCATAAAAAAGGAAGACCTGATTCTTGGTACAATGTTTCCCCTACAATAGGATGACCTGAAATAGACAATTGAAAACGAAGTTGATGTTTACGACCTGTTTCAGGAAACAATTCTATGAAACTGATATCCTCACCTACTTGTAGCACATTATACTTTGTGCGTGCTTTTTTCCCATATTTTGATTCATACATTGTATTATGCAAAAGCGTTGTGGGACGGTAGTCTTCCGACATATTATGTTCCAATACACCTTGTGACTCTGTAAAGATGCCATGAACAAGTGCACGATATGTTTTTTTCACTACACGTTTTTCCCATTGCTTGGCTAAATTTGCAATGGCTTTTTCATTTTTCCCAAAAACAAGAATGCCTGACGTTTCTCTATCTAATCGATGGATAAAATAGTACTCACCGTATGTAGCACGAATGCGTGCCATTAAAGAATCACCTTGATAATGACCAGTAGCATGGCAAACTAAAGGAGCTGGCTTATTTACTACAAAAAGATCTTGGTCTTCAAAAATAATTTCAATATGTTTCATATGCTAATGTTTTTTTTGCCATTGTTTTTTATAATCTAATGTATATTTTTCTACTAAAGGAGAAAAACGATTTATCTTTTGCAAAGACCATTTATATGCTTTCTCCATACAAAGCAATGCATCTTCTTTGTTCCCCTCCAAATGATATACCATGCCTAATGCCAAATCAAACATACCATGCTCTGGATATGCTTTTTTATAATATTCTGCAGTTTCTTTCATATGACATAAAGAAGCAAATTGATAATGACATTGAATTCCCCAAAAATACCATAAATCCAAGAAAAATGGATTACATTTTGCAAATGTTATGAAAGCAAGATCAGCATTTTGAAGATTCCCTTTTCTTCCTTCTAAAATAGCATAATATAAATAAAAATAATCATACGTAGGCAAGAGAGTTTCTAATTTATAAAAAATTTGTTTTGCCCTTTGAATTTTATTTAGATCATTTGACGAATTATTACAAAGAACTTCTCCTGTCAAACAACGCCATTCTAAAGTATAGAATGTCTCCCACAATGGTTCTTGAACAGCCACCATTTTTTCTAATTTTTTTTCATAGGGTGCACAATATGCTAATTTATATTGAATTTGGAAAATAAATTCTGGCAAAATAAGCCAAATCCATAAAAAATAAAAACATAAGAGAATATATACACTCAATAGATTGATTTGTTTTTGTCTTTTTTTTATTTTATGATGTTGCTGGACATATTCAAAAAGAATCCATGCACAAGCAAGAATAAATAAAATTTGAGTGTGAGAATAAGACATAGAAATACAATAACAAGCTTGTAGATTACTAGATAAAAAAATTCCTAAACAGATAAAAAGATTTTTTTTCATATTATGATTGGAAGCATGGTTATATAAAAAAATTCCTTTATAAAATACAAAAGTAAACATAGAAAGTAAACATAGAATTCCAATCAGACCATATTCCATCCAAAATTCTAAAAAATAATTATGTGCAAAATCAACAACTGTTGCACTATATGCATGTGAAAATATTTCTATTGTTTGAAATTTTTCAAATACACTCAAAAAATTTCCACAACCCCAGCCAAAGAAAAATCGTTGCCAAGAAAAAGTAATAGCTTCCCAACAAACATTCCATACAGATAAACGAATCGAACCAGAATATTGAAACTTTGGAATCCATAAAGGTATCGTACTACAAAGTATAACTATGCCGAAGATACTAGCCATACAAAAATATTTTTGATATCTTTTCCACCTTAGCAATGATAAAAATAAAAACACTAAAAATAAATTTATCAAAATTCCTTTTCTTTGAAGTAGCAACAAAATACATAAAAAAAAGATAATTAAAAAACTATATATTCCCTTCCATTTCCAAGATTTTTCTTTCCAATGAAAAAATAAATTCGCCATTAAAATAATAATGCAAACACTAAAAACAGAAGCTGCTAAATTAGGATTTCCAAAAGGGTATCCCTGACGTGCTCCATGCGTAAAGAAAATTCTCTGCAACTGATCATCTAATGTATCTTGATAAAATAACAACAATCGAAAACAATAAATAATAACAGGTACTAAGCAAGCATATAAAACAATTTTCCAACAATATTCATGCAAGGAAGGCACAATAGCAAACAAATATATAAGACCTATCCACAAAAATACAAAAACACATAATTCCATCAAACCAGAAGGCACTAAAAAAAAACTTGTTGCCCAAAAAATAGACAAAACACCCCAACACAATAAACAAATAGGCAATATACAGAAAGAAGGACATATTTTTCGTAATACACTTTCATATATTGCCCATAAAAATAATGCTCCTGCTAAACATTGGATCATAAAATGACCTGTATATGTCCAAAGCTTACAAAATAAACTACAAGACAAATATATACTGGACAAAAAACAACAAGAAAGTATAGGGATCCAATATTTTTTTAAATCATTCACACTATTCATAATTATCTACTCACAAATTACAAAAAGAAAGTCTTGATTTTATAACCAAGACTTTAAAAACCAAGGCGTTATGTTTTTATAATGCATTCACATCTTCTACAGGGGCAGGAATATTGATTTTAAAGATTGTGGCTTTGACAGTATCTAAGAAACCTTTTCTAGTGTAAAACGTATGGTGAACTGTAGTAGGTTCATAGCCACAATGCATCATACAATCTTGGCAATCTGGATTGCCGCTTTTTCTTCCATATTTAGACCAATCTGTTTTTTCTAAAAGTTCTTGATACGTTGCATAATGTTCTTTATCTAGTAAATAACATGGACTTTGCCAACCAAATTGATTGTATGTTATAGTTCCCCAAGGTGTGCATTCATAATCTTCATGCTTTCCAACAAGAAATTCTAAAAACAAAGGTGATTGATTGAACATCCAACGTTTATTTCCTTTGTAAAGAATTTTGCGAAACAAATTTATAGTTTGTTTTCTGCGAAGAAAATGCTCTTGGTCATTGGCACGGGAATAATTATATCCTGGCGAAATCATCATTCCTTCTACGCCTAAATCCATAACTGTATCAAAAAATTGTCGTGTTCGTTCTGGATTAGCTGTATTAAAGAGAGTTGTATTTGTAGTGACTCGAAATCCTGCTTTTACAGCTGCTTGAATAGCACTAATAGCTTTATCGTATACGCCTTCTCGTTCCACAATTTTTGTATGCTCTTCTTTGAGACCATCTAAGTGAACAGATATAGACAAATATTGAGAAGGTTTAAATAAAGATAGTTTTTCTTCTAAGAGTATCGCATTGGTACACATATAAATATGTCGTTTTTGTTGAATCAATCCCTCTATAATCTGAGGCATGTCAGGATGAAGAAGAGGTTCACCACCTGCAATACTAACAACAGGAGCATCGCATTGTAATGCTGCATCTAAACATTGATCTACGCTAAGTTGTTGTCGAAGAACATCAGGAGGATATTGAATTTTCCCGCATCCGCTACAAGATAAGTTGCATCGAAAAAGAGGTTCCAACATAAGTACAAGAGGATATTTTTCTTTTTTCTGTTTTTTATTCTTAAGAACGTATTGAACAACAGATATCATTTGAGAAATCGGTACTGACATTTTTTTTGCCTTGTTTTTAGAAAGCCTTTCAGAAAAAAACTGAAAGGCTTTATTTGTTATTTATTTTTTTTACAAAAGATGATTTTGCCTATAATTATAAATCCAGCTATAGCAAAAGGAATACTAAGAATTTGTCCCATAGTTAATCCCAATGTATAGGGATTGTCTGGCGTCAATGTTTGATATTCTTTAAAATATTCTACTATAAATCGCCCTGTAAAATATATGGAAAGAAAAATTCCTGCCAATAGACCTTTGGGACGATCTTGTTTATAATGCCTATCTACGAGATATAAAGCTGTAAGAACTATTATTCCCAGTAATACTTCATAGAGTTGAGAAGGATGGCGTGGTTGTGGATTTTCTTCAAATCTGACAAAACAAATTGCCCATGGAACATCAGTGACGCGTCCTACAATTTCGCTATTAAAAAAATTGCCTATTCTGATAGCAATGGAAGCCGTAGCCACAGAAAAGCTTAAACAGTCACATACATCAGCAAGTTTCAATTTTTTAACGCGATGGTATATAAAAAGGGTTATAATGATTGTAATAGTTGCTCCATGACTAGAAAGTCCACCTTCCCATATTTTAATAATATCTATAGGATGATTTAAATAATATGTAGGTTCATAGAAAAAACAATGTCCTAATCGAGCCCCTATGAGAGTAGCAATAAATGCCCATAAAACAAAGTCTTCTGTTTGTGCTTCAGTGAATCCTTGGCGTTGTGTTTGCCATCTCCACAAAAAATATCCCAACATAACGCCTATAGCAAAGACTACACCATAATAATGAATTTTTAAAAAGCCTAAATCTATAAAAATAGGATCAAAATTCCAAATCATTCTCGGATGCTCCTATCTATTGATAACTCGTCCTTGGATGGGGATAGTTACTGTGGGTTGATCATGTAAATTTGTATGAATGGTAAGTTCCGCCTCAAAATTACCAATAGGAGTAGATGCATCTGCAAGTGCTTCTAAATAAATTTCATAATAGCGACGTTTAGATATGGAGTCTACTTTTGCTACTTTGATAAATGGTAAAGAAATATTAATATCATTAATATTGAACAATGATTCTTCTTCTACACTATAAATAATAATGCTTCTTTCAATGGGCATATGAACGGTAACATCATTCATATTAATTATTTCTTTATTCGTTGCAAGGGTTTTTGTGACAGTAGCATACACAGGGATTTCAAGAACTTTTGGCTTAGGAACAAGAATGGTGAGAATTAATTTTCCTTCGATTTTTCCATAAGGAATATTAGGATCAGCTTTTAAACTAATGCAAGTTGCTGGACGTGCTTCTGGATAAAAACCTTCATATTGTTCTTCATTGAAATCAACATGGAAGCATTCTTGAGATTGATTTAGTTCTAAATTCCATTTATCAATCTTATATTCTGGATATTCACGGGGTGAAATCCATATTTTTCGAACAATAGGAGTTCCTTTACGAAACTCACCAAATGAAAAACTAGGATGAGAAATATAATGATCTCGAACAACATTAGCTTCAAAAAGTCCAAGGATTGGAGTTCCTGTAATATTGTTTTCAATTTGAACTTCCCATTTATTTAAACCACTTTTTCCACGTGGGTCAAAAGCAACAGTAAGCTTTGTGCTTTTCCCTGGCAAAACTTGTTTGTCCGTAAGTTTTGCTACTGTGCAACCACAGAATGTACGAACATGGAAAATTTCTAAAATTTTTTCACTATCATTTATAATTTCAAAATCGAAATTTACAACTTTTGTATCAGGAATTGTTCCTAGATTTTTTATACCTGGTTCTATACGAATGGCAGTTTTAGCAGATTTTTGCGTCCACTCTAAATGCCTTTCTTCTAAATTGCTACATGCACTAAGAATGATTGTGAAAATTAGTAAAAAATAAAAAGATTTCATAAATAATTCCTACTAAAATTAGGTTACATAGTAAAATTTTCTTGCACATCACGTAAATTTAATATAGAATAAAAACTTAGATAATAGCTTAGATAATTCCTTAGTAGTATATCAATTTGTTTATTTTAACATATCTTTTCAAAAAAAACAGTATTTTTAATGAAATTTGTTATACGAAATAAAATAGGAAGAAAAAAAATTTAAATAAGCTATAAAACAATGTATAATTGGGATGTTAAGGAGAAAATCATGGACATAAAGTTAGATTCTAAACCAGTGAAATGGCAAAAAAATATAGACAAACAAGTCATGGACTGGGGGATTAAAGCACTACATGTATATGATATTTGGAAAGAAACCAGAGGAAAAGGAATTAAAATTGCAGTCCTAGATACTGGAGTTATTGATCATCCTGATTTAAAAATAAATATCCATGGTGGAATTAATTTTACAAGCAGAAATGAAAAAGATTTCACAGATAGACAAGGACATGGAACTCATGTTGCTGGCATCATCGCTGCTGTAGATAATAACATCGGCGTTATAGGAGTAGCTCCTCAAGCTGAAATTTATGCTGTAAAAGTCTTAGGTGACGATGGTTCTGGATCTTTTCAAATGATTGCTGAAGGAATTGAATGGGCCATTGAAAATAACATGGATATCATTTCCATGTCTTTAGGAAGTTATGTAGGATCTGACATTCTACACAAAGCTATAAAAAAGGCGTATGATAAAAACATTACGATAGTGGCAGCTGCAGGAAACGATGGTGATGAAGATCCAGACAATGATATAGGCTATCCTGCTCGGTATGATGAAACCATTGCTGTTGGTTCTATCAATAAATATTACAAACGAAGTTGGTTTTCTTCTGATGGCGATGAACTAGACATCATGGCTCCTGGACAAGATATTTATTCTACATACTTAAACAATGAATATGCTATCTTATCAGGGACTAGTATGGCAACTCCTTTTGTCAGTGGTGTTTTAGCATTATTGCTCTCAAAACATAAAAGTTTAGGTGGGAAAACACCTGTAGATACACCTGCTCGTGTTCGCGAACACTTAATTCGTACTGCGGATGATGCAGGTGAAATTGGACGTGATAACTTTTATGGATATGGTATCATTTCACCGAAAAAAATGATGGATCAAATCGATCTATTGTCTTTATATCCTAAAGTATAAAAATGAAATTATTAATTGCCATCACTGGTGCTAGTGGACTTCCTTTAGCAGTTCGCTTTTTAGAAGTGCTAGGTGAAAAAAAAATCGAACGTTATGTTGTACTCAGTGAACATGCTAAGGAAGTTCTCAAATATGAACAAAAAATCAGCATCTCTTGGGATGCGTTATGCGAAAGACAATATTGTGAAAATGAAATATGGGCTTCTGTCTGTTCAGGAACATATCCAATAGACGGAATGGTGGTTCTCCCTTGTTCTATGAATACTTTAGCAGCCATTGCTCATGGATTGGAAAACAATCTCATTACAAGAGCAGCTGCTGTTAATCTAAAACAACAGCGCAAAGTCATTCTAGTCCCTAGAGAAACACCTTTGTCTTTAATTCATATTGAAAATATGAGAGCGACAAAATTGGCTGGTTGTAGTATTGTTATGCCTACGATTGCGTTTTACTTTCAACCACAAACCATGGAAGATATTTTAAATTACATTGTAGGCAAAATACTAGAAATATTAGAGATTCCTCATAATCTCTATCCAATTTGGCAAAATTAGTGCTTTATAAAAATAAAAATTTTTATAAATTAAGATGTTTTTTTTATGAACTGGCTATTAGGGTAACTAAAAATATGTTTAAGAAAAAAAACACAATTCTAGGCCTTGATATTGGCACATCCAGCATCAAAGCCATTGAAATGACGTCTTTAGACGTTGGTCATTATTGCATCACAAATTACGGACAGATAGCTATCACAAATACAGAAGAAGATCATTTAGTACCTCTTCAAGAACTCTTACAAACCATGAATCCAAAAACACGACAAGTTGTTACTGCAGTTTCTGGGCGTGAAGTCATTGTTCGTTATATTACAATGCCTCATGTAGATGATATCAATTTACCGAATGCAGTTAGATTTGAAGCTGATAAATATATCCCTTATGATCTTGACGAAGTCGTTCTTGCTTCTCAAAAACTTGAAGAATCTTCTTTAGCAATGGCATCTTCTACAGATATAAACGTTTTATTAGTAGCAACAAAACGAAGTTTAATTGAGCAACGAGTTCAATTACTTAAAGAAGCCAATTTAAAACCTGTAATTATTGATGTTGATTCCTTTGCTTTAGGAAATGCATTTGAATTAAAAAATATTCTTTCCCCACGAGCAGCAGTGGAAGGTCGAGTGGTTGCTTTAGTAGATATTGGTGCTACAAAGACTAATATCAATATTATGGTAGGGAATACTTCTTTTTTTACAAGAGAAATTTACCTTGCAGGTAATGAATTCACAGAAGAAATGCAAAAAAAATTAGAAATTTTTCCACAAGAAGCCGAAGTACTAAAAAGAGAACCTGGTGTGTTTGCTTTGGAAATCCAAGAAGCAGTGGCTTCTGTTGTGGATGATCTTGCTAATGAAATTATACTATCTTTTGATTACTTTGAGGGGCAATTTGAAAAAGAAGTGGAAGAAATTTTTCTTTCTGGAGGGGGAAGCCAACTTTTCTGTTTAGAACCTGATTTTGAAAGAATTTTTGGAAAACGAATCAATCGTTGGGATCCAACAGAACATTTTGAAATTGATACTAATGTAGTAGATGTAGAAAACTTACGTCTCCATGGTCCACAACTTGCTATTGCTATAGGTCTTGCCTCTCGTATTCGTGGTTAAAAGCATAGTATTCTGTGCTTTATTTTAGGAGTCATAGTTAAAATGATAAAAATTAACTTACTTCCAGAAGAATTTAGAGTTGTGGAGCGAACTTCTCCCGCTAACTTAAGTGGTATTCTCATTGGTACAGCACTATTCCTTATCTCATTATCAGTATTTATGTATGTTCATTTTCATGAGCTACTAGGAAAACAACAAGAAATGGCAAATTTAGAAAATGAACTTGCATCTTTACAACCAGATGTAAAAAAACATACTACTTTAACAGATTTTATAAAAATCTATCAAGAACGTGATATAGCTGTAGAAACTGTCAAATCTTCTCGTATATTTTTTTCTAAAAAATTGTTTGAATTGTCTGAAATTATATATTCCAATAACCACCCAGTATGGTTTGAGGATTTTAATATTACGTTAGTAAAACCAAAAAAGAAACCAGTTACACGTGGGAAACAAGCAGCAGCTACACCCCAAATTTTAAGCCAATTTAATTGGCAATTTAATAGCGTTTGTCTAAGCAATACAGTTCGACAAGCCACATCTTTTTACCAAGATATAAAAAACAATCAAAATTTTATGAAAGATTTTATCGCCATACAAATTCCACGTTTTACAAGAGAAGAGTTTGATCAACAAGTAGGTTGGAGATTTACTATGGGATTCATTATGGCGATCTTGCAACAAGAAGAATCTAGTAAAACAAAGAAATAAATTTCTTTGTTTCCTATAAAATAAAAAATTACAAAATAGCAAATAACTATTTTAGAGGTAAGAAAGTGGTTGTATATGAGTAAATTAACTGAACAACAGATGAATCTCATCTACATTGGAATTGGAGTGTTTTTTGTCCTAATATTTGGGTATATGACCTATTCAGATACTTGTCAAATTGAAGAACTAGAAGGGCAAATTGCAAGCGTTCAAAATAGTGTAAATGAAGCTAAGAAGAAAAAAAACGAAATTCCAAAACTTACAGAACAACTATGGGTAATGCATCAAAAGTTCGATTTCCATAAAAAAGTTCTACCAGAAGTAAAAGAAGATAATTTTGTTAGATTTTATGATACATTAGAAACGATTCGTGCACAAAAAGGAATCAAACCTTGGAGTTATTTTCGCACAATCCAAGATGTTTCAGAAGATTTAGCAAAACAACAAAATATTCCAGAGGCACCAAAAGGGAGATCTGCTAGGACAAAAACACCAGTAATTAAAACTTCTTATGAAGAAGATAAAGTAGAAGCAGCAGCAATCATCACATTTGATCAATTAGGACAACTATTATCAGAAATTGAAAACCAAGAAAGAATATATAGTGTCCAAGGAATAAATATTGCTAAAGTTCTACCTTCGCAAGAAGGCGGTGATACAGAAATGGAAGTTGCTCTACATCTTACTAGTTACAGGTATACTGGGAAAATGCCTTCTGAAGAAGAAGTTCTTAAATTCATTGATCCTAGCATATATGAACCCTCTAGTAAAATTCAAAAACAACTAGAAGAACAGAAAAACAATGAATGGATCAGAAAAGACAAATTTATATGGACAAAACCTCCTTATGATCCTTTTGACAAAGATAAAGTAATTCGTCTTGCTGCTCCTCCTGAGGATATCATTCAAGTACATGATGATTCTGACATGGAGACAAAAATCCAAGTTCCTTTAGTTCAAGAGCAATTAGCACAAGAAATAGAAAACTTACAAAACATAAGAAATTATCTTCATATGTTAACAGTTGCGGAAAGTTGGATTGAATTACAAAATGCACTTGTTGAAAAAAAATACGAATCCCAACTTATGGCCTTGAAAATTACAAAAGCCAATGACCCTGATGGCGTCTTTGGGAATAAAGTGACAGAAATGCAAAAAGAACTCAAAGGTTGGAAATTCGCTATTCAAGAAGCAGATCGACAAAAACGTGCTCGTCAATTAACTGTTGCTGGTTTAAAGAAACTTAGAGATATGGAAGCATTATATGAAGAAGGTAAAATAAAAGGCGATCAAAAAATTCTCTACCAAGTACAGTCTTTACATAATGAATTCATTCCTCAATTAAAAGAATATGCAGATTTAGAAAGTAAAATTTCTGGATTAGAAATTTTACGAAACAAAATGGAAAACTTATACACAAAGACAGAAAATCAAATTAAAATATTGCAATTAGCAAGTCGACTCCAACTTAAAGGCATTATTTACATGAAACATAATCCTGATCTTTCTGTTGCTTTTGTGAATGAGGATACTGTGAAAAAAAATGATGTTATATCCATGGGCTTTGTAGTACAATCCATAGAAGCTGATGGAATTATATTGAGATATAAAGAAGAAACAGTACCAATTATTATGGTAAAAAATACTCAAAATACAAAAGAATAAAAATCTTTTATGTTTGAAAATGCTGATTTTTTAAATATCCAATTGCTAATTTTCAAAAATTAGCAATTGGAATTCAAATTATACGATAAAAATTAGTCACCAAGGAGACAAATCCATGCATTTTAAATATGCCAGTGTGCTTGTGGGAATCATTGTTCTAATCCTTTCCATTCCTATTGTGGCACAAATTCCTGAAAAACATACAGTTCGAGATGAATTTATTTCTTTTGACGTACATGACAAACCATTTTCTGAAATCATTGAAGCCATTATTGCACAAACAGGAAAAAATATTATTTATGATGATGCGATCAAAGAAGTATTTGTAACAGCAAAAATTAGTGGTCTAGTTTGGCGACAAGCCTTAGACGTAATTGCAAAAGAATATAAATGCATTTTAGAAGATGTTGGAAACAATGTTTTAAAAGTTTCCAAACCACCAACGGTGACAATGGAATTTGAAGGGGCAGACATCCGTTCAGTCATCAATCAAATTGCCACAATTTCTGACAGAAACATTGTTATTTCAGAACAAGTCAAAGGTCTTGTATCCTTACGCTTAAAAGATGTGCCATGGGAAGAAGCATTAGAATCTATCATCAAAACAAAAAACTACGTTTTAGTAAAAGAAAGTGGCGGTAGAATTCTACGAGTTGTTCCACCTCAAGAAATTCAAACACAACTAGAAACTAAAATATTTAAATTACGCTATATCCGACCCAAATCTGTTTACACTGCTTACATGAAATCCAATTACTTCAAAGAAAGTAAAGGAATGGCACTAGGAAAAGATGATACTGTACAAATTTCCAACTTTAGTTTACTTAGTGCATTGCAAACAGTTTGTACACCTGGACGAGGCAGAATTACGTACGATGATATGACAAATACTCTTGTCATTACAGATACAAAACCACAAATCGATAAAATGGAAGAAATCATCAGAGAAATTGATAGAGAACCTAAACAAGTATTTCTTGATGTAAAATTTATTCGAACTACAAATTCTGACTTATTTGATTTTGGTTTAGGGCCCAATGACAATGGCTTAAATATCAGTCAAAGTTTTGGAAGCATTTCCACACGCATGCCTTTTTCCCTAGGAAGTTCTGGTTGGGAAGATGCTGTTGCAGCATATCCAGAAAATACAAAAGGTGGATTTCCTAATGATGAGTTAATGAAAAAAATTACAGATGATATAGTCCCTATTTCATTTGGTAAAATGGATTTCAGCCAAACCAACTTCACATTAAAACTTCTTAAAAAAGACATGAAAACAAAAGTGGTGCAAGCACCTAAAATCATCACATTAGACCATCATGAAGCTACAATTTTTGTAGGTCGTTCCATTTCTTACATTGAAATTGAAATGAACGAAAATGACAATGGAACCATTACATATGAACTTTCTGAAGCCCAGGATTCTCCTGTACAAGAAGGTTTTCAAATGCTAGTTTTACCTCATGTGATTCCAGATACAAATAAAATTCAACTCACTATGATTACAAGCAACGATCAACTTTCTGGAACTACTGCTGTAGGAAACCACAATGGTCTTGCAGGCTTCAATAGATTTTCTATTAGTGGGAAAGAAGATTCTGTTTACCTAGACATGCCAGAAATCACACAACAAGTTCTTGTTACACACATGATTCTAGAAAGTGGTCAGACAGCAGTACTGGGCGGTCTTTTAAAAGTCAGCCAACAAGAAACAGTGCGAAAAATACCTTTCTTAGGAGATATCCCTTTCTTCGGCTATCTATTCAAATCTAAAAATGTCAGCAAGGAAAAAGAAGACATGTTTATTTTCGTAACACCTCGTTTAGTTCAATCTGCTGAAGATGCCGATGAAAAACTCAAAGCAACAGTTGCTGATAAAGTAAAATCACAACGTTCTAGATTTGAATCCATCTGGGAAGAAGAAAAATAAATAATAACACGCTATTAATAATGAACAATTATTAGATAGCGTGTTGTTTTATACAAAATAAAAAGATTAAAGAGTCTAAAAAAGTGATAGAAGAAAATAAGAAAATACAGTATAGAATTTGGTTTAGTCGTTGGGGTAAAGCAAAGTACCTATCACAACACGACACTGCGTTAATCTTACAACAGACATTGCGAAGAGCAAAATTGCCTATTGCATTATGTGGACAATTTAATCCTCGAATGAAAATGGCATTTTACTCATCCTTGCCTGTTGGCATTTCCACAAAAGGCGAACCCATTGACATTACACTTACCCAAGATATCCCTTGCCAAGAACTCCAAGAACGAATCAACCAAAAATTACCACAAGACACAACAATTACAAAAATAGATAAATTCATTGGAAAACCAAAATATTGGTTAGAAATTCAATATAAAATAACTACAAACAAAATCAACATTTGCATAAATCCAAACGATATTTTAGAACAAAATAACATAGAAATTTACAGAACAAAACAAAAGAAAAACATAAATATTCGTCCCTTTCTCAAAAATATAGAAATTGACGATACAGCAGACAATCAAACAAACATAAACATTATCACATTATTAACATTTCAAGGTAGTATCTCTGTATGGGAAATACTAAAACTACTCAACATACAAGTAGAAAAACTCACCCATTTAGAAATCACCAGAGAAAAAACAACACTACTACCACCCCACGAATAAAATCGTGACACTATCCACTGAAGGTTAAAAAAATATGACAAAACGGATGCTCATCAATGTAAAAGAACCTGAAGAGAGTCGCATCGCAATTATGGAAGGAGACAAGCTCGAAGAAATCTACATTGAGCGATCCTCCTCACTCGGACACATCGGCAATATATACAAAGGAATCGTGGTCAATATCGAACCATCTATCCAAGCCGCATTTGTAGACATAGGCGAAGGCCGCAACGGTTTTTTACATGTTTCAGACGTTATGCCCATCTATGGTCAAATGAATGAAACAGACAACCCAAAAAATCGAAAAAAAGAAAAAAAAATACAAGATCTTCTCGTCAATGGAATGGAAGTTTTAATTGAAATAACAAAAGAAGGGATTGGAAATAAAGCTCCTACTTTAACGACATACCTTTCTATTCCAGGACGCTATGTAGTTCTTATGCCTTCCATCAAACGTCCTGGCGTTTCTAAAAAAATTGGAGACGAAAATTTACGTCGAAAACTAAAAAATACATTGGAAGAACTAGCACCTCCACCAGGCATGGGCTACATCATCAGAACTGCAGGTGCCAATCGAACAAAAAAAGAAATTTCTCGCGACTTAGATTACTTGCTTAATTTGTGGAAAGTCATTACAAAAAGAGCAAAGCACGCCAAAAGTCCCTCCCTAATTTACCAAGAAAGCGATCTTGTCATTCGAACATTGCGCGATATTTTTACAGATGAAATAGAAGAAATCATCATTGACAGCCAAATCGCATACCAACGTGCTCTAGACTTCATGAGTGTACTTTCTCCTGATTACGAACGTTGTGTCCAATTCTATGACGAAAACATTCCTCTATTTCATAAATATGGCGTGGAAAACGAAATTGAAAAAATTTACCAAAAAAAAGTCCCTCTACGTTCAGGTGGTCATCTTGTCATTGAACAAACAGAAGCGATTGTAGCAGTAGATGTAAACTCAGGTAAATATACAGACGAAGTAGATATTGAAGAAACTGCCTTTAAAATTAACATGGAAGCAGCAGAAGAAATCGCTCGTCAACTTCGCCTTCGAGATTTAGGTGGACTTATCATCAATGATTTCATTGATATGCGAGATAATAAGAATAAACGGGCTGTAGAACGAACATTCCGAGATGCTGTTCGCAAGGATAGAGCTCGTAGCAGAGTTGGCAGAATCAGCCAATTTGGAATCATTGAAATGACACGTCAACGTTTAGGACCATCTATTAAAAACTATACTCACAATATTTGTAGTCATTGTAATGGTCAAGGTTGGATTAAAAGCATTGAAAGCATGTCTTTAATGATTATGCGTAAAATCAAACTAGGGGCTTTAACAGGAAAAGTTCGAAAAATTATTGTTACTACTAGCCCTGAAGTTACATTAGACCTTGCTAATCGAAAACGAAAAGTCCTACATATTATCGAAGAACAAACAGGTACAGAAATTATCATCAATCCTTCCAACTTACTTCTTATTGAAAAATTCACAGTCGAATATTTTGATGAGAATAACCAGCTTATTCAAAATATTTAACGTATAATACATTCAAAGAGCACTCCTCTTTAAAAAAAGAGCAGTGCTCTTTGAATGTATCTTGTATATGTATAAAGAATATATATATATGAGGTTTCTGTTAATATTTTTATTAGATAAATAATATATATGATAAAAATTTGCTATCCACTCCAACTAAAGTAAGTATATCCTCACCATACTTAGAACGCATCAATAAAAAATATCATATTTAAAACTAAACTCCTATAATTCAAACTGCAGTTACCTAGGAATAAAATATTCCATTATCCCAGCTCTCTTAAACATTCCATATAGCATATTCATTCAAAAAAATAAAAATCCATATGTTTATATACTTTTATAAACAAGAATTAAAAGAAATACTTGACATATTTCATAAAAAACTTAGAATATTGTATAGATCATGAAATAAAATATAGCATGATACAGAAATAAAAAAATAATACATTATAAATAGAACATTAATTAATAAGAATGTAATAATAATGCTCTTTATTGTAAAAATTTAATAAGAATGCTCTTTATTGTAAAATAAATCTTACTTGGACCTTTACAAAAAGAGTAGACTATATAGATAGACTAAAGAGGTTTTTCATGGAATTATTTGCCTCGCTGCAAAAAAAAAGAGATTTAGAACGCTTGGAGCAACAGTTAAAAGAAAGACCCACTCAAGAGAATTTCCTTGTATTAATCAAAAAATACCAAGGTCTAGGAGATTTATTTAGTGCTTTACGAGTAGCAAAACAAGCTATTCAAGAATTTCCAAATGAAGAAGAACTTTCCCAAATATATTATAATCTAAAAAAAAAGCACTGCCAAACAGAAATAGATAGTCTTTTAAAAATTATTCAGCAGGAACCTACCTCCATAGCATTTTCCCAATTAGCAGAAATTTATAAAGACTTACATGAAGAAGAAATTGCTTTAAAATATTGTCGCCAATCCATAGAACTTTTCCCCGATAACGACAATCCTTACCTAACTATAGGTGAATTACGATTACGAAGATTCTATAAAGATTTTTTAGCCAATGATGCAAAATTAGCTATAGAAAACTTAGAACGAGTTCTTGAGCTCAATAATAAAAATTATCGTGCCCTACTTACTTTATCTAAACTATACTTACAAATTGGTCTTATAAGTAAAGCTCGTCAACGAATATCTAGTATTCTATTATTTGCACCAGAAGATGAAAAAGTGCTTCATCTTTTAAATTTGAGTAGTTCCATTCCAAAAGCACCACAAGAAGATTTAGATATCCTATTACACAATATAGAGACAGAAAGAAAACTATACTATAACTTAGAAAAAGAATCGCAAGAAGAAGAAGAAAAAAATCCACTTTCACAAGAGATGTTTGTAAAACCTCTAGAAGCATTACAGAAGACAAACATTGATAATTTACTCGCCTTATTTATATGTGATGAATATGGTAACTGCATGGGATACTATGCTAAGCCTGACGTAGATGCTGAGATATACTATGATGTTGGTATGTATATTTATCAAACTGTACAAAATTCATCACGTCAAATGGACTTAGGAAGATTACAAAAAACAGAAATAGATAGTCCCATTGGTTGTATTCATATACAGTGCTCAGAAAACATTATATATTTAGGATTTAGCACACCAGAAGCTAGAAAAGAACATTTAAGCCAACATCTTCAGTTTCTTATAAAAGAAGTTTCTCAACAATTAAAACAAGCATCTTCTGTATAGATTCACATTAAAGGTTTTTCTATGTTAAAAGTATTAAAAAGATTAAATAGAGAAGTAGGCGTTAAAGGAAGTATGGTAGTAAGTCCTGATGGGCTTGTAGTCATGTCAGAACTCGGCGAAGGATTTAATGAAAATGTTGTTGCAGCAATGGCTTCTAGTACAATTAACGCCACAAAAAAAGCACTTGAGTATCTAGGTTGTCATAGATTTGATAGAATCATACTCAATTCTGTGCATGGTCGCATTGTTTTTGTTGATATTGAATTAGCGTGTTTACTAGTTTTAACCGATAAAAACATAAATATAGACTTTACACTTTTAGAAATTGATGGAGCTGCCCATCGCATTAAAAATTTGTGGAAACTTGATTAATTTTCCCAAATATGAACAACAGAATTTATTAAAGGGGGATTACTGGATATGGTCCAGTTTAATTTTTTTAGACGTGAAGTCAATTGCAAAATAGTATATTACGGACCAGGTCTTTCTGGTAAAACGACAAATTTAGAAATGGTGCATAAAAAAACTCCATCTAGCCATCGAGGAGAACTCACATCTATCGCAACAGAACAAGATAGAACGCTTTTTTTCGACTTTATGCCCATTGACCTTGGAACAGTCGCTGGAATGAAAACAAAATTACGCTTATTCACAGTTCCTGGTCAAGTATTTTATAACTCTACGAGGAAACTTGTATTACAAGGTGCTGACGGCATTATTTTTGTTGCAGATAGTCAAAGATCAAAACTACAAGAAAATTTAGAATCTCTAAAAAACTTAGAAGAAAACTTACGACTCCATAAAATGGACATACGAGAAATGCCCTTAGTCATACAATGGAACAAACGCGACATGCCCGACATATTTACTGTGGAAGAACTTGAAGAAAAAATCAACTATTTGAAAGTTCCTACATTTGAAGGTGTTGCTATGACAGGAGAAGGAGTATTTCCTACTTTAAAATGTTGTGCAGCTCTTGTATTAGAATCTGTTACAAAGCAAGCTAATATGGGACAAGCGAGTAGTACATTAGGAGGAACAACTCCTAGCACTTCTGGCATAGGAAGACTAACTCCGCCTCCTACAATGCAAAGCCCCCTCGCAGGCACTCGTCCCGCATTATCGACCCCAAACCCTATTACAGTAACTCCTGTGACAACATCTGCTGGATCTCCTCCTGTAACACGACCTATTGTACCCACAACTCCGATTGCACCCACAACTCCGATTGCACCCACAACTCCGATTGCACCCACAACTCCGATTGCACCCACGCCCCCCATTGCACCAAAGATACCAAGTATGCAACGATCTTTTATGCAACCAGTACAACCGACAATACAACGTTCTCCCATTCAATCACAATCGTTTCAGCAACCTATGCAACAACCCATGTACCAACCTATGCAACAACCCACATTCCCACAAACACCTATGCAACCAAAATCTTTTCAACCAACAAGTAGTCTAAATGATAGTCCTTCAAAAGCACCCTTGTTTAGAAAATTCAAAAAATTTTTAGATGAAAAAAATAAAGATGGGAATATGTAAAACAAATTGTTCATAAAACTAATAATAAACAAACAGAGGGATAACAATAAATATGAAAGATGATGAAAAGCTCAAGTTGCAACGATTGATTTTTTACAAAGAAGACATTCAGCTTATCGATAAAGTATTACAAGTCTTTTTAAAACGAAGCCAAGCTAAATGTGCCATACTGATTGACAAAGAAGGACATCTTATCACTACGCATGGAGAAAATCAAAGTTACGATTTAGACACGATCTGCACACTCTTGGCCAGCACATTTGCTGCCACACGAGAGTGGGCAAAACTTCTTGGAGAAGAAGAATTCTCCGTTTTATTTCATCAGGGGAAAAAAGACAGCATACAAGTTACTCTCATTAGAGATAGAACACTCTTAGCAGTCATCTTTGATGATAGAACACAACTTGGTCTAGTCCGCCTAGTTAGTAGTGAAGTTGCCAAAAAATTAGAAAACATCTTCCAACAAGCAGAAAATCGTCGAGGCGAACATGTTCTTATGGATGCTGAATTTGAGACAGATGGATTCAGTGACAGTGCCAATAAACTATTAGATGAACTATTTGGTGATGAAGACTGATTCTAAACCATTTTCAACTCTACCAACAAACAAATACTTTAACTGTTACAAGAAACAGCACAAATAAAAAGAAAATGAAAAAAACAGTTAAAGTATTCTAACAAAGAATAAAAGGTGGAATACATTATGGCAAATAGTAGTAGTTATGCAAAAAAACTATTAATACAAGCACGCATTCAAGGTTGGCTCAATGCAAACGCAAAAACACAATTCGATAAAATTGTAGCATCTGCCAAAAATGAGACTCCTTCAGAAATTATCGATCAAATTACATCAAAAAAAATTCTAACAGAATCACAAGTTGCTCACCTTCATGCCATTTTAGAAGATAAAAACTGGGATGATCAAAAACAAGAAGCCACACCATCTCTATTCTTCATTCAAAAAATATGTAAAACATACAAAACACCAGAATCCCATTTTTTAGCTTTAAAAGATATAAACTTAAACATCTACCAAGGTGAAATATTAGGCATACTTGGATTTTCAGGTTCAGGAAAATCTACCTTACTTAACATACTCGGCTTACTCAGTACACCAGATCCTGTAGGAGATATATTCTTTCAAGGTACACGTTACAAAGACTTAAGCAATAAACAAAGAGACATTCTACGAAATAAAAACTTTGGATTCATATTCCAAGAATCTCATCTGCTCGCACATCTCAGTACCATTGAAAACGTAGCACTACCTCTACGTTTACAAAATTACAGCGATGCAGAATGTTATGAAAAATCAAAAAACATACTACTCAATTTCATGACAACAGGTGAAAAAGAACAAGGGAAAATGTTCTTTAATAAAAAACCATCTCAACTTTCTGGTGGCCAAAAACAAAGAGTGGCAGCAGCACGAGCCATTGTACACAAACCGCAAGTTATCTTCGCAGATGAACCCACAGGCAACCTAGACTTTGATACAGCTATCATGGTTATGAACGTACTCCTAAAAGCAGCCAAAGAACACGACACTACCGTCATCCTTGTCACCCACAACCCAAGCCAAGCACGTCAATATTGCGATCGATTCGTATGGATGGAAAACGGTCACCTTAAAAACCACCTAGCAACAGGAATGGCCAACACAATGATGCTAGTCAAACAACTCAGTGGAAAAGAACTGCGCTAATAGAAGCACAAAAAATAAAAAAACATTCATAAAAACATAATAAGCAAAAACAAAATAAAATGGAGGGGCGCTGCCAACGCCTAAAACAATATGAAACTGCTACCAATCAAAGGAGCAATCTACTTCCTTTTACTCATATCCCTATTTTCTAGCTCTGCACAAATTCTCGCTCAAAGCCATAGCTTACGAGTTCCAAGACGAGGAAGTCTCCCAATTTACAAAAACGAAGCACCCTGCATCGTATCCGTAGCTCGAAGTGACATCAAAGTTCGAGGTTCTGTTCAATATAGCCGCGAAGGTGCTATAGATATCTGGTCATCCTTCTACGTATACGCAGAAACACCTACCTACTACTACATTGGCTATCCTGATTTTGATAGCAACGATCTAAAACTTGCCCGTCCCATTGGCTGGGTTGACAAAGAATATTTACTAGACGAAACTGAAGCACTGCGTACACCCAATAAAATCTACCGCAGAATCATTGTATTTGATAACAAACACGAAAATAGAATCCCCATTTTTTCAGCTCCCCAGCACACAGCCGAAGAACTCTACAAAACACCTTTATTCTCCTTTTTTTACGTATACAAAGAAACAGAAGATTACTATCTTATTGGTGTAGCCGCTAAAATCGATCTTGAAGACAGTGGACAAGACGTACTAGGATGGATTCACAAACAAAGTTCAAGAGAATGGAACACACGCCTTGCTGTTCATTACAAAGAAGAAACACAAGAGCAACGCATCCAACAAGAAAAAATCAGCCAAGATGGACTTGTTGCTATTTATGAGACACTCAATGACGCTGTTCAAGAGAACACAGAAAAAATTATTTCCAAAGAAACACCTCGTGTCAAATGGGAATACAATATGATTCGCTATCCCCTTCTCCAAAACACCACAGAAAAACAAAAACGATTATTTCAAATTGCATTTTTAAGTGGTGGTAACGGAGAAATTGCTCAAAAACATATTGCTAAAATTAAAGAGCAAAAAGAACAAGTCAAAAAACTAGATCTCATGTTTCTTTTAGACACTTCTCTAAGCCCTGCTGCACGTTTACGCCTACAAGAAGCCCTCCAAAAAACAAAAATATGGCTTTCTGGACTTTCCTATACTCACCAATCCTTTGAACTCGACATAAATTGGGGTTTAAGTTTTTTCCACACATTTGAAAAAGATAAAAAATATCCCTATCGTCGCGGTCGTCTCATAGAACCAAGGGCAGTTCGACTCAATGACTTCACTACAAATATAGATAAACTCCTCCGCGACTTGGATAATGAACCATACCAAGGCTACAGACACGAACCAAAATCCCTATACTATGCTCTAGACATGATGACCCATTCAAAAATCAACTGGCGAGAAGGTAGCACACGTTGCGTTATCGTCATTAGTGCTACAGGCAACTACCCTGAAGATAATCCCGACATTACCAATTTACAACAAAAAGAACTCCAAGAAAACTTAGCTAAACATTCTATTCGTATCTATGGTGTCCAATTTGAAGATATACCTAGTAAAAGAGATGAAGACAATGTTTGTAGCTTTGGCGAACAAATCATTGAACTCACACAAAATATGGGCGAAGGTGGTTACCTCATGCTCTCCCCTGTAGAACAAGACTTTCGTGAAAAAACATTCTCCTTCACCACATTTTTACGAATGCTTCTTGAAGAATTTCAACGTGAATTAGGTATTTTTACACAAGGACTCAACGATTTGGGACATGGCTTTCCCGTAGAAGAAATCGAAACAAGATACTTAGATGAATGGAGCAAAAACTGGGGAATTTGGGAACGTCTTATTCGTCTTAGTTCCATTTATCCAGCTTCAGAAAAAGCCAAAGCAAGCCGAGTTATTCCCATTACACTACGCTCTTTACTACAAAAATTCCTCGTACGCCACCAAATTGACATGGAAGCCATTCGAGGGCATGGTATCTTCTACAACAGAGGTTGGGTGTGGGAATATCATCCTAAAACCAATCTACCACAAATCCAAGTTTCCCTACTCATCGACCAAATGGAACTCAGTCGACTCATTGGATTTTTATCTAGTCTTCTCATGCAACTTCGTTCGGCTTCTAAACCAGAACAATATATAGAAATTTGGAAAACACTCCTCAAAGCAACCTTTGGAATAGATACTATCCCTTCCAACGAACCTTTAGATAACCTCATCCTTCAACACACAGGTCTTCCCTTTATGAATGGACTTCTCAACTATACACTCGATGACTTTGTCCAAAAAACACGAGATCCCAACTTCCGTAGAGAAATCATCAATAAGCTCGAAGCTACGTGCAACCATCTATTCCTAGTACTTCAAGAAAAAGAACAAGAAACTATTATAACACCCCAAGGCATTCCCATCACACAAACAAAACGAAGATGGTGGACAGAAACAGGTAGTGATTTCAAATATGCTTGGTTAGAAGTTGAAATTTTTCCATAAAATAAAAAAACAAAAAATAATTGATGAATTTGAAATATAAATTCATCAATTATTTTTTTTCAAATTAAAAAAAAACAACCTAAAATATCTATCTAATAAAATTAACATATTTAAAACCTAAATCTAAAAAATATCTATCTAACTAAATTCACGTATCCAAAACCTAAACCTAAAAAACATCCACTTTAACTAAATTCACATATATAAAACCTATAAACAAGAATATTTTCTTGCAATTTATAAAATAGCCTGTTAAAATGAACAAACGAAAAAAATAGTTGAAAAATTATCAAAAAATAATTTCTACCTCAAACAATCAAAAGGGAGGGGCGTTCTTTTTATCGCCTAAGAGTATATGAAAGAAGACCGTCGAGCAAAACTTGCTGAATTATTTGACGAAATAAAAAAATCATATGAAGAAATCGTCACAGAATTTCCAGAATTTGGGACTGTAAAACTTTCTCAAACACTAGAAGAGGAAGAAAAATACTTTGTCAGTTCCCAAGGTTTTTACAAAATCGCTGTAGTAGGAAGTTATAGCACAGGAAAAACAACACTACTAAAAGCACTATTTTTTGACCGAGGTCTTTACGAAGTAGACCTACCTACTGCCGCCGATATCACGACACAAGTCCCCACCATCATTAAAATGATTCCAGGGTATACGGAACACTGTTATGTGCGTGCAGATGCTATCACACCAGCTGATTTTTTATCTGCTATTCGATGGACAGTAGAACAAATTGCTAATAAAGTATCTATTGAAAAACCGAATTTTAGTGATTTAAGTCCGAATTCTTTTCAAGCATGGGTCAATGATGTTGCCATTCCTATCTTAAAAAAACCTGTTCGAGGCGGTACCAGTGCATCTCATGAACACTACATTCGAGAATTGCAAGAAGCCATCCAAATATTTCGTACATTGGAACCTGACTACAAAATGCCTGCTATCAATACTATACAAAGTGCACTTGCTGCTATCAAAGATCCTAAAGCATCTCGTAGCTTAAAATCCATTTCCATATCTGTACCTGCCCGCAACGTCACCTATCCCATACAACTTGTGGATCTACCTGGCATGGACGTGCCCAACCTAGCACATAGACAATTTTCTTATAAATTCATAGCAGAGGAAGCAGATGCTGTTCTATTTTTAAAAGACGCCCAAAAACCAAGTTTTACTGAAGGCGAACAAGAACTGCTCACACATATTTCTTCCAAATTATATGATATACAAAAAAAATGCTTTTTCATCTTTAACAAATGGCATGACACAGATCACCCTGGTGCTGAAAAAGCTGTTCGTGAAGTCATTGAAAACTATCACTTCCAAAGTCGCAACATCTTTCGAGTATCTGCTCTACCTGCACTTATGTACCTAGAAGAACGAGATGGTACTGATATAGAAGCAAAGTATAGACGAAATAAACAAGAATGGGCAAATAACAACTATAGAGAACTAAAACAACAATACGGAAATCGCCTTCTTGCAGAAATGGGGATCGAACCCCTTAAAGAATTTCTAGAATACTACTGCGAAAATAGCCTTCCCATGCTAGCTGTTAAAAACCACAGCGAAACACTCCATGACTTTTTAAAAGCCATGTCAAAACGACTTGAAGAAATTGTAGTCAATCTACAAGAGGGAAACATCCATCCTACCATGTTGGAACCAGGAGATGAACTCAGTCGTCACGAAGCAGGAATAGCCAGTTTTCGAGAATGCGTCCATGAAATAGAAGCAAGACTTGATGAATTCACTGATAGCCTACAACATAGCCTAGAAAAACTCATAGAAACAACTCGTGGCAAAGTTATGTTATTTGAAGACGGTGAATTTGAGGCTGTTCCTCGTGGTACTATCTCACGTCTTCTCTATAGAATTACAAATCGAAAAAAACGAAAAGTTCGCAACAAATCACCACGTGAACTAGATGTACCAGGAGGAATAGAAGAATCTGTTGTATTTGAAGACGACGTACCAGAACCAGACCTAGATCCAATTGACAACGATGAACACGGTGAACTTGTACCACAAAGACCAGTAGATATGCTCACCTTTTTAGTTAAAGAAATTTTCCCTCATATTGATATCTACCAACGTGCTCGCGTCATTAGAAACTATACAGCAGGCAGATCCAAAGTCTTATCTCATGAAATTGAACTTGCTGTAATAAAAGACGTCAATAAATCTCTGAGAGAAAAATTTCTAGAAGTACTTGTCACTATCGTTGCACATCATATCTCCAGTCTATGTCGCACTATTGATAATGAAGGTTACATAGATAGAATCGAAAACATCCTAAGCCAATTTAACCTTAACTTATATATACAACCTCACACCATGTTTGCCAAATTCATGGATGAACTCAAAAATAAGATGAACGAAGCTTGCAAAATCATGGCAGAAATGGCAATCAAAAAACTCGACGAAGTTGGTGTCTACAACGACGACCTGACTAGAGTTGCAGCCATACCTTCAGATACACAAGAAAATTGTAGAAAAAAACAAGACATATTTATAGAATACTTAACAGAAAACTACAAACAACACATTGCCATTGCATTCCAAACTCTTTTAGAAGAAGGTTGGGATGAACTCGCTGAAAAAATTGCTAAAGGACGAGAACAACTCGTTGGACTCCTCGGACGTCATGACGTCATTGCTTCCAAAATCTTCGAAGAACGAAAAGCCATGGACAGACGAGGTCAAACTTACGAAAAAGCTCTATTTGAAATGATCGAAGCTTCCATTAAAGAGAAGTTTGCAGTCTTCAAAGAAGCAGCTAGCGTAAACCTAGAAATCAAAGTTACCCAACGCAACGCAAAAATTACAGAGCAACAACAAAAAATTCAAATGCTTATGCACCAATGCAGAGAGCTCATTGGCGCTACTGGTAACATCACAGTATAACAAAACATACTTAAAAACCCTAATCATACACCTAGCATTAGGGTTTTTTTATAAATATAGATAAAAATAAACATAAATAAAAAATATTTTATACTACAAAAATATAATATAATAAGCAAAATAATATAATAAATTCACAATAAAAAAATAATATAATAAACATAAACACAAAAGGAAAAAAAATGGCTATTAAAATTCAATGCAACTGTGGTAACATCATACTAGCACCAGAAAACAGCCATAACAAAACAGGAAATTGCCCCTACTGTAGCATTCCCATTACAATCCAAAATCCTAAGCCACCTAAAAAACGCCCTATATACAAATTCATCAAAAACACATTGACACTCACTATATATCTACTCTTTATCTTACTAATACTCTTTGAAATTACCATCCACTTCATTCCAAAAAGCAAAAAATCATTCAAAGAACTATCATTCCTACAAAATATATACAACGATACATATGTACAACTCCTACAACAAGAACAAGAAAAATACATAAAAAACAACTATCAACAACTAAAAAATACGATTACTTCTTATACCATAAAGATAAAACGCATCTTTCAAAAAATAAAACAAAAACCAGCCCAACCAATTAGTAAAAAACATCAACATCCTGTTACCACAAATAAAAAACAAACTCAATTGCCCAGACAAAAGATTCAACAAAAACAAACAGCACCTGACCAAACAACGTCCGAACAAGCAACTATGGAGCAACCAATCACCCCAGAGCAAACAGAACAAACAACACCAACTGAACAAGAAACAACTGAACAAGCAACGCCAGAACAAACAACTCCTACTGAACAAGAAACAACTGAACAAGCAACGCCAGAGCAAACAACTCCTACTGAACAAGAAACAACTGAACAAGCAACGCCAGAACAAACAACGCCTACTGAACAAGCAACCACGGAGCAAACTATCACTCCAGAGCAAACGAACACCCCAGAGCAAACAATGCCAGATCAAACGATCACCCCAGAGCAAACAACTCCTACTGAACAAGAAACAACTGAACAAGCAACGCCAGAGCAAACAACTCCTACTGAACAAGCAACGCCAGAACAAACAACTTCTACTGAACAAGCAACCACGGAGCAAACGATCACCCCAGAGCAAACGATCACCCCAGAGCAAACGAACACCCCAGAGCAAACAATGCCAGATCAAACGATCACCCCAGAGCAAACAATGCCAGATCAAACGATCACCCCAGAGCAAACAACTCCTATAGAACAAGAACCAATACAAGAAGAGCAAACAACGCCTGATCAAACTATCACCCCAGAGCAAACAACTCCTACTGAACAAGCAACCACGGAGCAAACGATCACCCCAGAGCAAACAACACCAATTGAACAAGAACTAATACAAGAAGAGCAAACAACGCCTGATCAAACTATCACCCCAGAGCAAACAACTCCTACTGAACAAGCAACCACGGAGCAAACAATCACCCCAGAGCAAACAACACCAATTGAACAAGCAACGCCTGATCAAACGAACACCTCAGAGCAAACAACTCCAATTGAACAAGAACCAATACAAGAAGAAAATACAGAAAAAGAAACCACCCCCGAGCAAACAACTCCTACTGAACAAAAAACAATGGAATAACAAAATATACTTGATGAAAAGCAAGCTACTTTAGATGTTTTTTGAGTTTTTTATTGGCGAATTTTATATTTTTCAAGAGAAATAAAAATTTTTCTTGACAAGTAAAAAAAATATGATAAGATGATATTCACTATACGGGGGGATGGCAGAGCGGCTGATTGCGACGGTCTTGAAAATCGTAGTTCCTTCGGGGATCGTGGGTTCGAATCCTACTCCCCCCGTAAAGCTAGGAGAGATGGCTGAGGGGCCGATAGCGGCAGATTGCTAATCTGTTAAGGTAATTTTTTGCCTTCACGAGTTCGAATCTCGTTCTCTCCGCTTTTTTTATGTTTATATATAATTATTTTTAATATTGTGTTATAAATTGCTTATTTTATATTCATATATGTGACAAATATATGAATACTAAACTATAGTAATTTATTTTTTTTATTTTATTCCTATTTTAATCTAAACTTTTGCTTTTCTATAAAATCAACTCAATTTTCTACAAAATCTACAATTCTTAATACCATTTTTTAAAAATTTTCTAATTCTTAAGATTTCATTCAATATATTTTGTTTTCTTTTATTTTATGATTTATCCATAGCATGATTCATTATTTGTTGTAATTAAATTATAAATTTCTTTCCATTTATTATTGGAGATTATTTATGGAAAATAGTCAACAAATAGAGAGTACAACATCATCTAATGTAAAAAAAAATCAATTAAATTCAAAACAACAAAAACAATTAGAAGATTTCAAAGAATATTGTCTTCAAGCAGGTATATATTCTCCGCCTGATGCAGATACTATAGATATATCTGTTAAAAAAATATTAAAAAATACACAATCAGAAAATTTAGAGATTATAGAATCAGCACCACAAAAAAAAATTTTTTCAGCTGCGTGTCAACAAAATTTAGAAGAAATTGCTAATTATATAAAATCTAAATATTTAACTTCTGAATCTTTTCATATTTCAGGTATTGATATTTATACTGAAATTTCTGAAGAAGAAAAGGACAGATTATTAAAAAATTTTGGAACTATAGAAGCTACTCCCCAAAAAATTATTCCTAATTCACTAGAAATTACTCCCCAAAAAATTATTCCTATTAAAAAAAAAGAAAAAACGCCTGCAAAATTAGAAAATCTTAAACCAATGGAAACCTGTGACATTCTTACTGCAGACACTGTTTCTATCCGTGAAGCCACCATACAAAATTCTCTCTCACCTTCTTTCGAACCATCCTCTAAGCAAAGACCTAAGTTGAATAACTACCAGAAAAATGCAAACAATATACATAAAGCAGAAGATAATAGTATAACATATCTTCATGAAGATAAACTGATAGAAAATTCTTCAGGATCAAATGAATTTAAAAAAGACTCTTCCAAATTAAAAAAGTTGCAATATGTAGCGTGTGTGTTTTTTTTATTCTGTTTGATGATATGTTGCTTTTTTTTAAGTTATATTACATGGGAAGAATATAAAAATAATGACTATATAGTTTATAAAAAAGCAAAAAATATGTATGAATTCATGCAGACAGAGGAAGAAAAAATTATTTATCATCATTTTCAAGAAAAAAAATGGCAACCAATTATAAATTATTATACATCTTTAAAAAATTTTCAGCATACTTCTGTAAGTCATTTTTTTATAGGATATAGTTATTATCAACTTAATCAAAATTTAAAAGCATTATTACATTTACAAAGTTTTGAAATTGATGATATTCCTGAACCAGAAAAAAAAATGCTATTTGAGGTTCTTATATCTCTATTTCAAAAATACTCTACTGAACTGGAAAAACTTTATAATATATATTCTAAGTATACTATGTGTTATGAAGATTATCCTATAGAGTATAATAAAATTATGGCAGAATTAAGTGCAAAGATACAAAATTTTGATGTATCTGTTGAACATTACAATATTTATTTTGAACATAAAAAAACAGAAATAAACGATCCTAATATTATTAACCAATATTTAAAAATACAACAATTTTTTCCATTGCAAAAAAATAATTTATGTCAATATAGAGAAATATATTATGTAGATGAGACAGAAATTATTCAGAAATATGCTTATTATTATATTCATTCCTCTAACAATAATCTCTATTCTGTTGTAACAAGTAATCTTCGCAAGCCGCATCAAATTTGGTCTTTAGATAACAAATTTTATTATAAAAATAGTGAAAAAATATTGCCCAAAACATTACATTGGTCTCAACAATGGGAGAGAACGTCAGAAGGAGAAGGTGCAACATCGAAAATTACGAATTACTTTATTCCCATTAAAATTGAAAATAATGAATACTATTGTATAGAAGTGATCACTACATTTAATAATGACCCTAATTATATGTATAAGGAATATTATTCTCATTTATTAGGTGAAATACTTTCAGAATATTATTTCCAAAATAAAATGTACTTTCGACGAGAATTATATTCATTCAAAAAGAATGTTCAAGAATCTTTTTAGATCTTTATTCTCCCAATACAATTGTATTTACATAAAAAAAATGTCCCTATTTCATTTTTTTCTAGAAATTTTTCTAGAAAAAAATCAAACAATATTGCTTGATTATGACTTAAAAAGAAAATCCAATAGAAATAAACCATGCAAAAAGTTTTTCATGTTTTTGTTTGTCAGGATTAAAACCAAAATCTAATCGAATAGGTCCAATAGGAGTTTGGTACCATAGAGATAGACCAAGGGCATGTCGTAACTTATTAATCCGATAATCTTTAAAACGACGAAATCTTTGAAAAATTTGTCCTGTGTCATAAAATGGGGAAATTCCAAAACTATTATAAATAGGGATACGCAGTTCTGTAGAAAATAGGAAAATGGCTTCACCACCAATGGGTTTATGTTGATCATTTAATGGTGGCAGTTGTTTTTCTTTAAAACTTCGGATCGTAGTAGCACCACCTGAAAAGTAGCGTCTTTGAATAGGAATATTATCGGAATTATTAAATGGAATAATGGCTCCAGCTTGTAAACTTAGAGCAAGTACAATTTGATGCCCCAAATGAAAATAATAGCTTGTCTGTGCATGGATTTTAAAGTAGTCTACATCTGAGCAAATAGCTGTTAAGCTTTCATTGAATTCTAATGTATGGTAGCTTCCTCTAGTAGGATATGCATTGTCATCTCGATAATTTACAAATAATTTTTGTGATAAAACAGAGAAAATCGTCGTGCCTTCTTCTGTGTCTACTGTATTGTCTTGTATATCGCTAATATCAGTCCATGTAAATTCATAGCCTAGTTGTAAACTATATATTGTATTAAACTTTTTAGTAAATAAAAGAGCACCACCTAATTCTATACTATCATATGTGGGATTTTCTTCCATTAATCCATGAATTTGGTATGTTGCACTCCAAGTACTACTTTCTAAAAATTCAGGCTCTACAAATTCAATTTTAGCTTGCCTTTTTGTTAAATTAGACGATACAATCGTTCCATCTAAACTTAAAATAGTTTTTAATCCTGTTCCTAAGATAGATAGGATTTCATATTCAATGCCTGCTGTCACTCCATAAGATGTATCGTATCCTAAACTAAGATTGACTGTATTGTCAGGACGTTCTTGAACAAGAATGATTAAATTTGTAGTGCCTTCTTTAATATTTTGTTCTTGTTCTATATATTGTTCTTGAATATCAACATTCAAAAACAGACCAGTATTGAATAAATTTTTTTTTGTTTGTTGTATTTTTTGTGCATTGTACAATTGATTTTCTAATATTTCCAGCTTTGTTTGAATATAGGAAGTATTCACCTTTTGATTCCCTTTGATTTGAATATTTTTTATTGTATATTTTCTATTTTCTTTGATTACAAAGTGGATTGTTTTGTGAATTTGATGATTGTCTTCTTTTTGTGTGACGTTCGTTTTTATTTCAATTTTAGCAAAAGCATTATTTTTGTAATGTGATTTAATTTTACGTACATATTCTTGTATCATACTTGGAATATATGGTTTTGGCATTTTTTCTTGCAATAATTCTTCAGCAGGAAAAGAGGCATTCCCTTGAAAAGACAAATTTGTTAAAAAATGTTTTGCACCTTCATAAATATTTATTTGAACATCTGCTCGTTGACTTTCTGGTGGTTCAGGCTTATATTGAATCAACAATTGTACTCGTACATCTAAGAATGATCTGTTTTTATAGTAATTTTTAATATTAGTTATATCTTGTTCTAGGATTTCTTGTTTTAAATAATGAGGTGTTGTCATAGGCTTAGGAGTTAGCAATGAGTATAGTTCAGTTATAGGCATACTTAACGTTTGTTCTGTTGCTGATTGGATAGTAATTTTTTGAATCACAACAGGATAATATTCTTGTACATAAATCGTAATATCTTGTTCATACTCATAATCTACTTGTACAAAGGAATATCCATTATTTTTATAATGATTTTGTAAAATATATACTGCATCGTCAATAAAATGCAATTTTCTAGTTTTTACATACTGTTCCCATTCTTCTTTTATAATACTTTGAATTTTTAACTCTGAATAATTATGATTGCCTTGTATGAAAAGTTTTGGGCTATTTACATGTTTTTCTTGTGCCTGCAATGTATTTAATAATGTAAATATAAGAAATATTTTGAAATAAATTTGTTGTTGTATTTTATTTTTTATCATTTGTTTCTACATACCTAAATAATGTAAAATTTTAAATTTTTATTAAAAATCAATATTATTCTATTTTTATTCTTTGTATTCTATAAAAAATGTCTTATTTACTAAATAATAAAATAAAAACTTAAAAAATTTTACATTTTTATTTTTTTTATTGTGTTGTGTTAAATGCAAAATATGCATCCTACTTTTTTCGCACACAACTCGTATACAGTTGCTGAAATTCTTGCAAAACTTGTGGCAAAACCTGCTGCTTTTCTTGTGCTTGATAATATTTTCTATACATATCTGGCAACCAATCTGCAGCTTGATGATGAATTTCTACATCAGGAATTACTTGAGGTTGTTGTTGAATTTTTAATGTATTTGGTAACTCCTTCTGAATTTGTGAAATAGGAATATTCATTTGTTCTTGAATATCTAATGCAAAATATGTATTTTCTTTATCTATTGTCTCTGTTTGTTGTTGAATCTCCTGCCACGTTCCTTTTAAAGATACTAATTTTTTTGATTTTGAAAGAGGAACAAATTCTGGAACAAACGGTCGATCTTGTTCTGTATCTAAAAATAAGTATCCTTTTTGCGTTTCACGTTCAGCAAAATCAATTTGTAAAATAGAGCCTGCATAATATATAGGAACTAAAGATTCTTCAATTTTTTGTTGATAATGCATATGCCCCAATGCAAAATAATCAATGCCATCTGGAACTTGTGAGGGATGAACAGCATAATTTGAACCAAGATATAAGCGTTTTTCACTCCCACTGACCTTTGCACCATGAATTAAAATATGAGACACCACAATGTATATATGGTCTGGATTTTTCCCTTCTACAATCCTATTCAATATTTTTCCCACTCCCTTCGAATATAATTGTTGATGCGTATCTTCTTTTTCAAAATTTTGTGTTTGCAAAAAATATTTTTCTGAAATAAAAGGAAGTAGAAAAAAATGAACAATCTGTCCATTTTTTTCTAATATAAGAGTAGTGGGAGTAATATCTGGATGGACAAACCCACGAATAGTAACATTTGCAAGTTGCATAATATTTTTTAAAGCTTCAAAATAATTCTCACTATCATGATTGCCAGCAATTATTACTGTTTGTATATTGCGTTTAGAAATATCATATAGAAAATCATAAAGTAATTTTTTAGAATCTGGTGATGGATTTTGATAATCATAAACATCGCCAGCAATCAAAAGCACATCCACTTCCCTTTGAAAAAGATGCTCCTTAAATTCCTCTAAAATGTCTATATATTCTTGGTAGCGTTGTTGTCCATATAATATTTTTCCAATATGCCAATCTGCAGTATGTACAATTTTCATACATTTCCTTTCTCTAATATTCTTACATTTTTTGTATACTATACAAAAATCTTATACAAATATAAAATAAAAAATACAATGATATAGAAAAGCATTGTTTAAAAAAACATTGTTTTGCTTTCCCCGAGCAATATTTGCTTCCCCAGAGCAAAGGAAACTCACAGAGTAAATGAAACTCACATATTTCTAAGTATTCAAGCATTTTGAAGTAATTCTACGCGTTTTCATTTCTATTCACGAATTTTACAAATTTCTATGCGTTTTAATGTATTTTATGAATTTTTACGCGTTTTTATTTCTATTCACGAATTTTACAAATTTCTATGCGTTTTAATGTATTTTATGAATTTTTACGCATTTTTATTTTTATTCACGAATTTTACAAATTTTTACGCGTTTTAATGTATTTTATGCATTTTTACGCGTTTTTATTTTCATTTACGAATTTTACAAATTTCTATGCGTTTTAATATATTTTATGAATTTTTACGCATTTTTATTTTTATTCACGAATTTTACAAATTTCTATGCGTTTTAATGTATTTTATGAATTTTTACGCGTTTTCATTTCTATTCACGAATTTTACAAATTTTTACGCGTTTTAATGTATTTTATGAATTTTTACGCGTTTTCATTTCTATTCACGAATTTTACAAATTTCTATGCGTTTTAATGTATTTTATGAATTTTTACGCATTTTTATTTTTATTCACGAATTTTACAAATTTTTACGCGTTTTAATGTATTTTATGAATTTTTACGCGTTTTTATTTTTATTCACGCATTCTATGTAATTCTACGCCTTTTTGTTTTCACTGACGCATTAATAAATTTAATAAATTTTTCTCCCCCGAGCAACTTTCCCTCCCCAGAGCAATATTTGCTTCCCCCGAGCAAATTGCCGCCCCCGAGCACCTGACACTTCCCCAAAGCAACATTGCCATCCCCCGAGCACCTCCCCCGAGCAAATTCCCCAGAGCAAATTACCTCCCCCGAGCAAATTCCCAGAGCAAATTCCCTCCCCAGAGCAAATTCCCCAGAGCAAATTACCTCCCCCGAGCAAATTCCCCAGAGCAAATTACCTCCCCCGAGCACCTGACACTTCCCCAAAGCAACATTGCCATCCCCCGAGCAAAGCAACATTGCCATCCCCCGAGCACCTCCCCAGAGCA
>Ga0208195_1000234_pt1 | contig 77281 bp, 72 predicted proteins | sample AD_UKC077_MetaG_FD_184441 | JGI IMG/M metagenome (GOLD analysis project Ga0208195, IMG submission 184441) | Active sludge microbial communities of municipal wastewater-treating anaerobic digesters from USA - AD_UKC077_MetaG (SPAdes) (version 2) | ecosystem: Engineered > Bioreactor > Anaerobic >... | reverse complement strand
GGAGGCCATCTGCTCCATGGAGGACGACGCCTCTTCTGCAGCAGATGCCTGCTCGCTCGCACCCTGCGACATCTCCTCGGCCGCAGAACTCATCTGCTCACTGCCCGCCGCAACATTGTCCGCCGCGCTCTTGATGTCCACGACCACGTCCTTGAGCCTGGCGACCATTTCCTTGAGGGCCTGCATGAGCTCGTCCTTTTCCGAACGCTCCTTGACCGATACGGTGAGGTTCCCGTCCGCGAGATCCTGCGCCACCTCGGTGACCATCTTGTTCGCAGCGATCAGCTCGTTCAGCGACTTCATGAGCTCGTCTCCATCCGAGCGCTGCTTGACCTGGAGGTTTACGTTCCCGGCCGCCATCTCCTGCGCCACCTCGGCGATCTTGTTCATGGAGTCGATCATGAGGTTCAGGCTGTCCTTGATCCTGTTGAAGTCACCCTTGTATTCCGCGGTGATCTTCTCGGGGATATCCCCCTTGGAGATGCGCTCGATATAGTCCGAGGTATCATCCAACGGCTTGATGAGTGCATCCAGGATTTCATTAAAGCCCCGGGCAATGGGGCGGAACTCGAAATTGATCTTTTCAGTGTCGCATCTGGTATTCAGCTTGCCGGCCAGACAGGCATCCGCGAGATTTTTCGCCTCGTCCACGACTGACTTGAGAATGGCCCCGATATTTCTGGACAGGAACATGCCGATGATCATGCCGACGATCATGGCCACTACTACCAAGACAATCAAAAACATACGGCTCTGTTGATAGATCCGGGTGGTTTCCTCGTACTGGTTTTTGGCGTTGTTCTCTTTGTTTTGGCTCAGTTTGGCCATTGTTTTCTCGATCTCGTTTATCTTTTCCCTTCCGATCCCCATGGAGAGCTCGGCGGATGCCCGCTTCTCGTTGAGTTTTTCGGACAGGGCCATATCGATAATCTTCTTTGAGATAGGCTCATATTCTCTCCAGGCCCTGTCGAGTTCTGCCAGCATCTCTTTGCCGTGATCAGAGCGGAACAGGGGCTTCGCCATACCAATGTGATCCAGGAGTTCATTCTTCTGGTTTGCATAATTGTTGACATATGCTTGCCTCATCTCCTCGGTGGGGGCCAGGATGATATTTTTTTCAGCCCGTACCAGGGCGAGAAGATGGGCATTGGCCTCCTTGATATGGGACACCCCCAGGAGCTCTCTCTGATACATGACCTCGGCCATGCCGTTCATGGTTCCCATGTTTCTGATGCCCACGAAGCCGACAATCAGAGCGATAACGGCAAGAACAATGAAACCGGCCAGGAGTTTGACCCTGACGGTGAGATTGGAAAACCAGCTCATGATATCTCCTTTATTCGAGTATTCGGCTTTGTTTATTCAAGCCTGTGCCTGCGTATCGGGAAATCATACCTTTGGGTATGACAATGGAAAAACAATAGGGAAATAATAGGCTCAGGCTATCACTGCTCAGAGGCGAACAGGGGCGGGTGCAGGGAGGTGTTACGGCTCGGGCCTGTCAAAGGTCTGGAGATAGGTCGCGAGGCTGCCCCGGGTGTTTTTCAGGCCGGTCTTCTGCCGGATGTTGTTGCGATGGAACAGGACAGTGTTCAGTGAGACGTGCAGGAGGTCGGCGATCTCCTTGGACGACTTGCCGTTTCTGATCAAAGATGCCACCCTGACCTCGCTCGGGCTGAGCCCCGGGTGCCTGGACGAGAGGTCCCGGACAAAGGACGATCCGATCTCCCTGAGGAGGTTCTCGATCTCGGATACGCACTGCATCTGGTCTTCTCTCAGGCCCGAGGTCTTTAACCTTTCAAGGGTGGGCAGGAGCGAGACAGCGATGTTCGCAACCAGGTTTTTTTCAATGTTGCGCCGATCATTGCTCTGCTGCCTCATAAGGACCTTCAGCGCGATACTCATTTCTTCGAGGTCCAGCTGCCTTTCTCCAGGCCCGACCTTCCCGCTGGTCAGCGTATCAGACCGGAGCCCCGCAGGCGCGTCTCTCAAGCTCTGCCGGCCGGAGAACGTCTCGGCCGCCGTGCGGTGATTCCCTTTGCGGAGCCCGGTGCAGGAGCCGGGGTTCCCGATACCATTTTTCAGGTGTCTGCGGCCAGTGGTGTCCTTTGCCACGACGATAATGCCAATCGCGTCGTTATCCCGCATCAGTGGCACCCCGCCGACCTCGCAGAGTTTGCCCAGGCCCTTGCGGGTGATGAACCGATAGGTCGACGACAGGATTTTTTCTCCGCAGAGCAGTCGGACGGTATCGGCGATTGCCCTGTTCAGGTCGCCGGGATGAAGCAGTCCGAGCTCCTGAAAGGGCCTGTCGATCAGGCTTTCGGGCTTGTGCCCGAGCATGCTCTCCACGTTTGGCGACACGCTCGTGAGCCTGAACCTGGCGTTGATGGAGTACACCAAGGCATCGGAGCAGGCGGTATCAAGACATTGATCCGGTTTTAGAGTACAATCCATCGTGCAGATACGATCCCTGTGTTTGAGTCGCCCCGTTGCAATTTCCATCAGGCGGGTATGCGTCTCACACCCGCGTCGCACATGAGATGACGCAATAAGGACAATGAACTGTATACAATCTGGGAACGATTGTTTCAAGTGTGGATTGAGAAAAATTCCCTGCCGGATACCCGGCGATATTCGCCAGACAGGAGAGCGGGCATGCGGTTGGCGGATATACGTCAGAAGTCTGATCGGATGCCGACCGCAGGGGGGACTGTTTCGCGAAGAAGCAACTGGACCGGAATACATGGTTTCCTCGAAACATCCTGCCCGGAAGTTTTTATCCAAGGGGCTGCCGCACATCCAGGATGCGGGGATTATGGAGGAAAATCATCCAATCTGCGCTCAGGATATGCTTCTCACCATCGCTCCTCTTCCTCGCCCTCTTCCTCGTCTCTCGCGCCCAGGTTCACGCCGCCATAATCGCTTTCTCCGTAATTCTCCTCATAATTTTCATCAGGACTGTACCATTTTCCTTCCACCGGGTCGTACCATGCGTCGGGTGATTCCGTTGCATTATACCACCACCTGATATGCTCCAGGAGATCATCGACGCTCGATATCTCCACCCCCTTGATGGAGTCCAAGGCACGCCGGTCGCTGTCGGTGAAATACTCGACCGCGATGTTCAGGAGGTCCCTCAAGTCCCCGCTTTCGCCGCCCTCCAGGGCCTCGTCGATGATATCCTCGGGCAGATAGGGCTCCAGCAGCTCCTTGATCCTCTCGATATCGAGCGGGCTTTCCGCGCTCTTTCCCCACCACCTGAGCCTGTCCAGGAGATCGTCAACACTCTCGACTCTCTCCTTCCTGACGGCCTCCAGTGCTTCGCTCTCTCCGCCGGTATAATAATCGACCGCAGCGTAGAGGACATCCCACAGATCCGTGAGAACCCGGTTTTCGAACATGTCCGTGATGATGTTTTTGGGAATGTAGGGCTCCAGAAGTATCTTCAGCCTGTCCTTATCCACTGACTCGATAGTGCGCTCCATGTGGCATCCTCCGTATTCCCGGTCCGGAGGGGCCGGAAGAGGCGGTGTCCCCAAAGAGGCGGGCCTTTTTCCAGGAGCCTTTCCCTGTGCCGTTCTCCGGGCGAGAATGGTGTTGTTAATAGATATATGGAGCACCGGAGACGGTTATTCAATCATATGGTTCCCGTGAGGCCGGATTTTTCTTTCCCGGCCTGAAGAGGAGGCCACTCCTGGAGGTACAGGGCCTCTCTCTCCGGAATCGAGGACAGGCGACAGGGCATGGCCGGGAGGCCTGCATGGATTCGCATGCCTCCTGGCGAACGGTCTTTTTTAAGCAGCCCCTATATCCAGCCGAGTATGCCCATGAACACCGCCAGGCACGTGATATCCAAGGCGAAAATCGCTCCCACGGTCAGTGCCTTGGCGCGATAGGTTTTCATGTCGTAGACAAGATAGGCCACCACGAAGAAATAGAAGTATCCGAAGACCCACAACAGCCAGGGAAACCGCGCGCTCCACCAGGAATACTCCCAGGTCAGGGCTCCGATGGCATTGAGGATGATCTCGATGATGACCGCGAGCGTGGTGAATACGATCGCGAAAAAGAGCCGGTTGGGGATGCCCAGAATCTTCATTTTCCGGTCCGGGGGGAGGATGATCACGGAGGCGACACCCAGGAGCAGGAACATCAGGGTGATCTCGATGTTCAGCCCGATGAGCAGGACAAAGGCGCTCTTTCCGGGCGTGCCCCAGACCGGCGCGTACTGCGTGAAATGGAATACCAGGGCGTTCCAGATCTCGTTGAACCAGTCGCATCCCCACAGGGCGAGCCCTGCAAAGACGGCGCTGTAGTTCTTCAACCGGATCTCGTTGTGGTAGACGTAGATCACGACCAGAAGAAAGGGGATGACATACCACTCGAAATGCGAAGGGTCCCTGAGGATGGCCAGGGCCTGTGATGCTGAGTCGGTCATAAAACACCTCCTGATAATGTATGGTGTGTTTCTTTCACAACATCTTAAAAAAAGGACTGATCACAGAATAATCGTACTATCGGGTCAATGGCGGAGTCAATGAAAAATTGAACGTGATGTTCACTCCACCATTTCGGGAATGATCCCCTATGCGCTGCGATTCCATGACCGGGCGCTTGCCCTGCCGCAAGGCTTCGGGTTTTGCCGCGCAGGCAGGGGAGCGGCAATCGTGAAGGGCTCTTAAAGAGGCTGGATTGCTATTGACATCAAATACCTGAGATGCAAGATCAAGGAGGTACACGCAAGCTGACAAGGTGCTCGAATGAACCGGGAAGAAAAGCTGACCAGGATCTATGAGGCGGGCCTACGGGTTTTTGCCCGCTACGGCTATCGGAGGACCCGCGTCGAAGACATTGCCGACGAGCTGGGGATGACCAAGGGCAACCTCTATCTCTATGTCAAAGACAAACGGGACCTCTACGAGAAGGCCGTTTCCCATGGGCTGCTGCAATGGCAGGCCATGGTGGCGCGCTCCATCGAAAAGATCGACGATGTGTGCGAGCAGTTTCTGGCCCTGTGCAGGAAGGGTTATACCTATCTCTCCCGGGACGTGTCCCTGAGGTCGGTCCTGATAAACGATCCATCGATCTTTCCCCTCTCCAGCAGGGAGGACCGGTTCGCCGAGATCAACCGCGCGTCCATGGACCTGCTCCGGAGCGTTCTCACCCGGGGCATACGCGAAGGAAGGTTCCGCGAGGTGGACGTGGATCACCTCGCCGAGCTGCTGTACTCGATTTATGTGATGTTCATCATCAAGACCTATGTGAAGTCCGAGGGCAAGTCCACCCAGAAGATGTTCGAGCAGGGCCTTGATGTCGTCCTGCAGGGCCTTCTGAAGAAGTAGACCGCCCGGCCGGAAGGACACAACCCCCTGCCCGCGTGCCTGCACAGCTTTTGTTTTCGTGTGAAAACGGCCCCCTGGTCCGGGCAGGGCGAAAAAATATCCGGTTGACAGGCACGTTTTTGTTCTGTTGATAGCAGGAGCAGGAGCATTGGTATGGACTATCCGGCAGTGCATGGGAAAATTCTATGATGGAAGCGGCCTTGGTGTGGATCTCGCTTAACGAGACCCTTCTGACGTATCTGGGGATAATCTCCCTCATCACCCTGATCATCACGCCGATCCTGGTGCTCGCTGCCATCATCCGCATGCCCGCCGATTACTTCATCTATGAGCGCCGGGAGATTCTGGAGTTCCGAAAGCAGTTCAATCCGGCGGCCGTGGCGGTGGTCCTGGCGGTGAAGAACGTGGCCGGCGTGGTTTTCATCATTGCCGGGCTCGCCATGCTGGTGCTGCCCGGTCAGGGAATCATCACGATCCTCATCGGGCTCACCCTCGTGAATTTTCCCGGGAAGCGCAGTCTGGAGCGCCGCTTGGTCAGGCACAAAAGGGTATTCTCTTCCATCAACTGGGTGCGTGAGCGCGCGGGCAGGCCTCCGTTACGGTTATCCAGGGATTAGACTCACAGCTGGTGCCGATTCTTTCCATCCGGAAGGAAGGGGATTTACAAAACGGAAAGATGTGGTTATAAGGAGTATAATTTGCACATGTTTCATCTGAATGAGGAGGGTAAGATGCAGTGTGGCAGCGCACGGACAGTGCTCAGATCCATTCTGGTCGTTCTCTTGGTTGCATGCCTTGTTCCGGATGCATATGCCGACGCCCCTGCGAATACCGCACAGGAATTGTATGTCAAGGCACAGGCTTCTTGGGAGAAGGGGGACTGGGAAAACGCCCTGAACCTCTGCGACGGGGTGCTGAAGGTTAACAAGCGCCACAAGGAGGCATGGCTGCTGAAGGGCCAGATCTTCTGGCAGATGAAGAATCACAAGATGGCGTTGAACTCCTTTGATGAATACCTGCGCATCGATCCGAAAAGCGCCTCTGTCTGGGTGAATCGCGCGGCGAATCTCTTCGAGCTCGAGCGATACAAGGAGATGCAGGAGAGTTTTCAGAAGGCGCAGGAGATAGACCCGAACTATCCCCCCCTCTATAAGACCATGGGGGTCAACCATCTCCTCATGGGGAATTTCCAAGACGCACACAATGCCTTCCAGAAGCTCGAGCAGTTCGGCGAGACGAGCGTCTATTCGCGATGGACGGAGAGAATGCTCGGGATCATCAGCGAAAGCCACGCCCCGCCGGCAAACTGGGTAGCAAATCCCGACAGCTATCAGGTGGTGCTGGAAATCACCGATTCTTCCAAAACCGGTTATCTGGTCAACCTGTCCTCCACGGTGGGCACCTCCATCAGGTTTACCGGGAGTGCGGATGCCCCGTTCCGGTATGCCCCAAACTTTGAGGTATGGAACGGCACCATGATCTTCGACCGGAAGGGTGAAGGCCTCCTGACCAACGGCACCTGCTTTCGGTATACGAAGATCGCGGGCGATACCAAGACGATCGAAGAAGGTCAGATCAACAACTGGAGGCTCGATCTGAACACCAAGAAATGCTACCTGCTGGGCCAGTAGCATCCTGCGGAAGGCAGGTGCGGGTGCGCTCCGGCTGCAGGGGAAAAGCAGGCGTGTCTTATGTCCCATTCCTGCCGCGGCATCAGCTCACGGCATCTTTCTCTTCTTCCCCCTCTTTGCTCCGCAAAGGAGCAACGGCTATGAAACTCGTTTCATGAAGGTGATCTCCTGGAAAAATGTCCGATGCGCGAAGATTGATGTAATTTTTTTCCTGACATCTGGCGATAATATGTGTTGAATGCATCTCGACGGTTAACTAAGGGATTCTCCAAGAGATCATGAAGACAACTGCAGTACGACCCATGAAATGCGAATTCGCCACAGAAGGGCTCCTCTGGATCGACAAGATCGCCACCGGAGTGGGGATTATCCTGTTCAATCCATCAAAAAAGCTTGCAGCCGGGATGCATGTTCTCAGAGGGTCCTCGCAGGGCCATGTTACGGACAACCCTGCCTACTATGCAGACACAGCCCTGGAGCACGTGATCGCAGAATTCAAGAAAAGGGGCGCTGACAGCCGGATATCCGTAGCCATAGCAGGAGGGGCCTCCATGCTGGGATCGGGCGAGGAGGACAACATGGGAGCGCGGCTGGTGGCGGCGGTAAAGGGCATTCTGTCGCGACACAATCTCACGGTGAAGCTCGAAGGCATAGGCGGAACAAAACTCAGGACCATGATCCTCAACATCGACGAGGGCAAGATAAAGATTTCGTGAAAAGGAGGAGATCGTGAAAATATGCTGCCCTCACTGCGGGAAGGAATACACCGTAAAAAGGGAAACCCTCAGGAACCGATCGAGCACGGTCACGATACCCTGCCCAAATTGTCAGGAAAAGATTCTCCTTCATCCTTCTTTAGCGGCCGGCGCGGGAGAGACCGATCGCACGTCAGGACACGGCAGGCAGTCAAAGGGAAATGCGCTGATGACCGGAGACGCCCTGAAGCAGAGGATTTTCAAGACGCTCAAAGACCTTCCGCCCATGCCCCAGGTAGTGCAGAAGGCCCGGAAGGTGCTGGCCGACCCGAATTCGAGCTTCAGCGACCTTGCCAAGGTCATCGAGTCGGATCAGGGGATCGTCACCCGGGTCCTGAAGATGGCGAACTCCCCATATTACGGGCTGAGCGGCAATGTATCTTCCGTGAAGCACGCCTCGATCGTTCTCGGTACCAAGACGCTCATGGAGCTGCTTGATCTCGCGTGCTCATCAGAAATCCTGGGCCAGACCCTGGAGGGGTATGATCTTGCAGCCGGCGATCTCTGGATGCACTCCCTGGCCGTGGCTAACGGCTCGCAGCTCATCGCCCGGCGCGTGAATCCGAGCCTGGAGCTGGATGCCTTCTCCGCCGGTCTCATCCACGATGTGGGGAAAATCATCCTGGATCCGTATATCCTGGAAAGAAAGGCCAAGTTCCGGTCTTTCGCGAGCCAACGGCGCGACACCTTCCTGGCTGCCGAAAAAGACATCCTGGGCTTCGACCATGCGGAGCTCGCCTCTGAGGTGTGCGAGCGCTGGCAGATCCCCAGGCATATCGTCATGGCGATCCGATACCACCACGATCCCGCGCCCTCCGGCAAGGACATGCTCTCCCACATCGTCCACCTTGCGGATGCCGCCGCCATCATGAGCGGCATCGGTGCAGGAATCGACGGGATGCTCTACGCCATCAACAATGATGCGATGGGCCTCTTGAGGCTCAAGGAGGATGATCTGTTCGACATCATGGGCCAGATCGCCTGCTACGTAGAAAAGACAACCCAGCAGGCTTGAGTGTCTTCTCCGCAAGCCGGGCCTGCCCGGGGCAGCCTCAAGGAAAACGCTGCATCGAAAAATCTTATGCCGGAGTTTCCCATGCTCTTGATATCTCTGCCGCGAGGGCTTATCACGGTTCATATCGGAGGATCATATGCTGAGGTTCGAGCCCATCTCTCTTGAAAAGCAGGATGCATATCGCAAGCGGCTCGCGGCAAGCACTGTCACTGCCTCGGACTACAGTTTCGTCAATCTATGGGGGTGGGCGCAGGAATACGGCCTTGCCTGGGCGTGGGGAGACGATCTCGTCTGGATCAGGCAGTCGTGGCCCGAAGAGGTGTACTGGGCGCCGGTCGGCTGCCTTGGCGAGGCCCGGTGGGCAGATGCCCTGGCCGGGTTGGGCGAGTCAAGTCCGGTGTTCACCCGGGTGCCCCGCAACATCGCCTTCCTGTGGGAAAAAAGTTTTCCCGGCAAGGTGGAGGTGAACGAGGTCAGGGATCAATGGGACTACCTCTATTCCGTTGAAGACCTGGTGAAGCTTTCCGGCAACCGGTACCACAAGAAAAAGAATCTCCTGAACCAGTTCAGAAAGCGGTACGATTATGCGTACCACGATCTGGATCCTAAGATCCTGGAGAAGATCATCGCCATGCAGAAGCGCTGGTGCGTGTGGAAGGACTGTGAATCCTCAGAGCTGCTCGCCGCGGAAAACCGGGTTGTCGTGCGCCTGCTCAGGGCGTGGAGCCGGCTTCGCAACATAACGGGCGGGGCTGTTTTCGTTAACGGAGAGGATGCAGCCTTCTGCATTGCGGAGCGGTTTTCCCCGAATATCCTGATCATGCATGCGGAAAAGGGATTTACCGAGTACATCGGAATCTACCAGGCCATCAACCAGATGTTTCTTGCAGCCCACCATGAATACCGGCTCGTAAACCGTCAGCAGGATCTGGGGGAGGCGGGCCTGCGCAAGGCAAAACTTTCATATCACCCGGTCGATTTCGTGCACAAATATCGTGTTCGTTTCTTGTGACACCCTCTTGTCAGCTCTTCCCGTGTTCTCGTCCCTGGTGATCTGGTATAATGTATAAAAGCGGGGCACGTATCCGCACCCGGCCGGTTCGCCCCCTTCAGTCCGGGCGCGTGCGGGAGATGACCGATGGGAGAAGGGCCATGCGTCAGGGGTTCAGGGCACGATACTGCGTTTCCGCCTTTTTGTGGGTTGTTGTCTGCACATTCCTCTGGGCCTGCGGTGATCTCGGGTCCAGGCATCAGGGGCTGTCCGGCCTCGAACTCAAGGCAGAGCGCTGGCACGAGGCCGACCAGCTCTTCAGAAACGATGACCGCTGGCTCGGGGGTGACGGCGCATATTCCGTGGACCTCGGGGCCGCCCGGGTGCTCTGGCTTTTCGGAGACAGTCTTATCGGCCCGGGATATTCGCGGGACCGCTCAGGGGTCACGGTAGTGAGAAACACGGTCGCCATCCAGCGCGGGTACAATCCGGCGCAGGCATCTGCCGCGTTTTACTGGAATATCGAGCAGGACAGCCCGGAGCCCTTCTTCCGTTCCCCCGGACCGTCGTGGTTCTGGCCGGGATCTGGGGTCCTGGTAGAGAACAACCTGGTGATCTTTCTCATGGAGATCGAGGCAGCGGACAATGAGCTGGGGTTCGACGCTGCCGGCTGGACCGCGGTGATCGTGAAAAACCCTCGGGCAGAGCCGTCCCGGTGGAATATCCAGCGGCTGAAGACCCCGGCAAACGAGTTTGGCGTCATCATCGGATCGGCTGGCAGCATGGCGCTCGACGGATACCTCTATGCCTTCGGCACCCAGAGGACCGACCATGACGCATACCTGGTGCGGTGGACGCTCGCCGATGCAGCCCGGGGGGACCTGATGCATCCCCAGTGGTGGACGGGGAGGACCGGGTGGATGGACCAGGGCCTCCTGGGGCACCTGCCCGGGCCCGTGCTTGCAGATGCGCAGATGGAGTTTACGGTCCACTATGAAAAGGCCGCTGCCCGGTTTCTGGAGATCCAGACCGAAGGCTTTCCTGAAGGCTGCCTGGTATACCGCCGGGCCATGAGTCTCACGGGCCCTTGGTCGGGAAAGAAGCACCTCTATTGCCCGCATGCGACCGGGGACGAGCCGGTGCTGTTCTATGCGGGCAAGGCCCACCCCTGCCTTGAAGGAGCCGACCTGGTCTGCACCTATGCGGCCAATTCACTGAATGAGCGCAGGGTGCTGAAGGGCCACGATCTGTACTACCCCGCTTTTGTCAGGGTTTCGGTCACAGACAAAAGGTAGCGGATGGGTAGGGGAGATGGATGAGCGGGTGAATTGTCGATAGATCAGAAGAAAGGAGGCGCAGGAAAATGAGAGGAGCCCTGCTGCTTCTCCTGAGCCTGATGGTTCTGTTTTCAGGGTGCGCAGCCACCCAGCGGGAAACCCGCACCATGGAGGTCACTGCCTACTGCAACTGCGGCAAGTGCTGCGGATGGGAGCGGGGAAGCTGGAAATGCCTGAAGCTCGATGTGTGGAACAAGTATATCAGCAGCGGCCCCATGAAGGGCAGGCCTTATACCGGCCGCACGTCGAGCGGCACCAAGCCTCGGGAACCGCAGCCCGGCCTGTTTTCCGCAGACAGCGTCGTCCACCCCTGGATGATTCCCCTGCGGACGGTCTTTTTCCCCTGGCTGCTGTTCCCCCGCAAGGGCACCATCGCTGCGGACACCAGATACTACCCTTTCGGCACGCAGATGTATGTGCCGGGTTACGGATGGGGAATGGTCGAAGACCGGGGTTCGGCCATCAAGGGGCCAAACCGTCTCGATATCTTCTTTGATTCACATTCCCAGGCCTTGAAGTGGGGCAGAAAAAAAGTTAGAGTACAAATGGAAAAATGACATATCCTAAAAAAGCCGGGCTTGTTATCGCAGGGATAAAAGAAGCAAACAACATTCCGAGCCTGCCCCCGGCTCAAACACGAATGAATGATCGCGATTGCCGGGAAGAGGGGTACCCACCCATGAACGAAGCCGTACACACCGAGCCTCTGGTGAGCAGCGCCTGTTTCTTCAGAAAGAGAACGCATGAAGACGAGAAGAATCCCGCCGGAGATCCGCGGTGAAGATACTGCCTGTTTCCCATGTTCCGGGGAGGCACTGTGCAAGCACGGGCATCCGCGACCTGCTGAGCTTTCACGGCATCCGGATGAGCGAGGCCCTGTGTTTCGGCATCGGGGCGGGGCTCGCTATCGGATATCTCAATCTGCCGGGCAGCAGCCCGAGCCGGTTTGTCCATGTGCGTTCGGCAGACTTCGAGGCGCAGTTTTTCAGCCGGATCGGACATGCATTTGTCTGGGATCGCTCCGAAGAGCCTGATAAGGCCGAGGCGGATCTGTGCAGGGCCATCGACATGGGCCTTCCCTCACTGATCCGCACCGACATCTATCATCTCCCGTATTTCCGTTCGGGCACGCATTTTCCAGGGCATGTGATCATGGTCTGGGGCTATGATCGCAAGCAGGAGGTTTTTTTTGTCACCGATACCGGCAACCCGGAGATCCTGGAAGTTCCTTTTCCGGATATGAGAAAGGCCCGGCATCAGGAGGGCTCGTTCTACGAGATGCAGGGCAACCGGTTTTCTCCCGAGGCCATCGAGCCGCCGGGCGGCATGCGGGAGATCATCATGGGCTCCATGGTCCACAACAGCAGGATGATTCTCGATGATGCGCACGAATTTCAGGGGATCAGGGGCCTGGATACCTGGCTCAAGGAACTCCCGGAATGGGTGGAGTTCGAAGACTGGAGATGGACCGCCCGGTTCAGCTACCAGGTCATCGAGCGGCGCGGAACCGGCGGCGGAGGCTTTCGTCTCATCTATGCGGATTTTCTTCAGGAAGCTCTCCGGTGGGTGCCCGAGATCGCGACGTACGGGCTGGTGGAGCAGATGTCGGAAACCGCGGTTGCGTGGCAGGGATTGGCAGCTGCCCTGAAGGAGGCCTCGGAGCAGGAACGTCCGGACTTCCGGGAAGTAGCGGGGCGGATCGAACAGGTACGCATTCTGGAACACGCCTACCACCGGGCGGCGCTGGCTCTGGCCTGAGACAGGGTTGGACCTCTTGTCCGGCAGTCCTCCGACAGGCCTGTATTGAAAAACTCCCGCAGCTGAGTATCCAATATCAGATGAAGTTGAGAAAGGTACAGGTAGAGTGCCGGGGAGGTCATCCCCACCACGAGATTCCGGTTGCCTTTACTCATGAAGGCAGACACCACTGCATCATTGAAATCACCGACCGGTGGTTTGAGGGGTGGAACATGCCCGGCCGGGTGGGTCTGGACTATTACAAGGTTCGAACCGGCAAGGGCGAGTACATTCTGCGTTATAACACTTTGTTCGATGCGTGGGCCATTATTGGCGGAGATGTCTGATCAGGCACAAGCCATGGTTCTGGAGTCGTTTATCGGGGATTCGCTCGCCCTGGGCAAGGGGCCTCTGGACTCGGGGTCTCTAGTCCAACGACCTCTCCGGGGCTTTGCGGATCGCCCCCCTTGTCTCTGCCCTCAGGCACGACCCGGAGGGACTCGTGAACGCCTGCAGGTGCCGATGACCCAGGGGAGTCCGCTCGTCATCGAGGCAGGCGAGCCCTTTGCCCGGGTGTGCCTGAAAGTGCTGGCGGGCGCATCTCCGGTCCTGTCCATGAACGAGGTCGTTCAGGAGCGGTTCAGGCATACCCGGATCGGCGACCGGGTCAATGAAGGCATCGCCTCCCGGGACCAGCGGGTTCAGAAAACAGGTCTGCAATCTTAAGAAAACCGGGAAACAAGAAAAGCGTACGAGGAAACAGGACAAGAACGGTGTGGAGTTGATCTTGGCTGCATAATCATGGTTGGCTTCTACTTAAAAATCCGAAGGCTTCCATGGAGACCCAAAGGTCTCACAGAGGCGTCCGATCTTTTGATATGGATTGAATTCCGGGCAGGAGTGACTCCTGCATTTCAGGGGACGCTGCTCATAGATCGTGCACAGGCCTTCTGCATCCAGGAACGGACACGCATACACTCCTCTTGCCGCGTCAATCTCAAGATACGCACTGTCTCCGGTGTCCGGAAATCTTCCGCAACACTCATAGACCTTGTCTTCAAGAGGACATTCTTCACAGGGATTCATCTGTGCGCTCCCGGCCGTTGGGGTGCCTGTATTTTCAGGTGTTTTTTTCCTAGCACAAGAAGGCGAGACCTGTAAATGCATACCGGAAGATGCGCAAGACAACATCCCTGCATGCAGCATGAAATCGCGTGTCTCTCCCAAAGATCGGCGTCATGGGATTCAACGGTTCATTCGTCTGCATACATGCAGGCTGCTTTGCCACGGGCGCTTTGGTCTCATGACTTCCGGAATGACACCGGGCGTGAAATCATATATTGTTATTCACGCTCATATGCCGGACATCAAGGGCCATAAAATTCAGTAGCAGGAGAGGAGGCAAGAAATGCTGAACGTACGGAACGAAGAAGGGATCATCATTGCGGAATTCGACCACGGGAAAGTGAACTCCATTACCGGGGAAACCCTGAAAAAACTGCGCGATGTCGTGAAATCCGCTGACGAGGACGACTCCATCCGGGGAATCATCCTGACCGGTGCAGGCAGAACCTTTTCCGGCGGGTTCGATCTGCCGATGTTCCTCGGTTTCAAGACGATCGAGGAGATCGTGGCCTTCTTTGAAGAGGAAGAGGAGATTCTCATCGAGCTGTTCATATGCAGAAAGCCCGTGGTCTCGGCCATCAACGGGCACGCCATCGCCGGAGGACTGATCGTGTCCATGGCGTCGGACTACCGTATCGCCAAGAATCATCCCAAGATCAACCTGGGCATGAGCGAGATCAAGATCGGCCTTCCCCTCTCGCTCGCCCAGGCCGAGATCATGCGCTTCGGGTTCGACAGCGACCGCAAATACCGGGACATGATGTATTTCGGCAGGATGATGAACGTGGACCAGGCAAAAGAGTTCGGGATCGTGGATGAGATCGTGGAAGAGGCCGACCTCCTGCCGCGCGCAAAAAAGATCGTTTCCAAGTGGATCGACAATCCCGGACGGGCCTTCATCAAGCTCAAAGAGGGGCTGAAAAAACCTGCGGCCGACAGGATCAGGCAGCGGCTCGCCGGAGAAGACTGGCGCAGCACCTTGAACTGCTTTTTCGACAAAGACGTCCGGGGAGCGCTCGAGTTCGTGCTCTCCATGATGTAGCAGGAAAAAAGCGCTGCGCCCGTTGCCCTGCCACGGGCGCGGTGCAGGCAGGCAAGCCGGGGAATGAGCAGGGGGAGAAGAGACGGATGATACCCGTCACTGAATCGATATATCTGGACGAGAGCGAGCTTCAGTGGGACTATATCCATTCGTCCGGACCGGGCGGGCAGAATGTCAACAAGGTTGCAACCGCGGTGCAGCTGCGTTTCGACGCGGGCAGATCCCCGGCCCTGACCCCGGAAATCGTGAAACGGCTCCGCAGGATAGCGGGCAGAAAAATGACCTTAGAGGGTGTTCTCATCATCACGGCACGGCGGTTTCGGTATCAGGAAAAGAACCGTTCGGACGCGCTGGAACGCCTCGCCGATCTCATCCGCAAGGCCGCGTCCCCGCCGAAGCGCCGCATCAGGACATCGCCTTCTCGGGCTGCCCGTGAAGAGCGGCTGCGGGAAAAAAAACTGCACGCGGGCAGAAAAAAAGCACGGAAAAAACCGGCCGGGCTGGCTGAAGAATGATTCTTTCTGCTTCGGGCAATCCGCGGCCGGGTCTATTGCGGTGATTCTATCCGGGCCTATGCATAGAGCTTTTCGATCATGTCTTTGAATCTGTCTATCACCACCCGGCGCTTGAGCTTCATGGTCTGAGTCAGGGTGCCGTTCTCCACGGTGAAGTTCTCGTGGAGGAAGATGAATTTCTTGGGTATCTCATAGCCCCCGTACTTGCCGGTAAGGGACGAGATCACCTCCCCCCGGATCATGTCCTGGATTGCCGGGTTCTCGGAGAGCGACTTGGAATCAGAGGGAAGGTTATGTTCCTTGGCGTACTTTGCCAGCACCAGAAAGTCCGGGACGATCAAGCAGACATTGAACGGTTTGTTTTCGCCGTAAATCATGGCGTTTTCAACCCAGGGGATCAGCCGGATATCCTCTTCGAGAGACGCGGGGAACACGAACTTGCCGTTTTCCAGTTTGTACTGCTCCTTGATCCTGCCGGTGATAAACAGAAAACCGTCTTCGTCGACCCTGCCGCGGTCGCCGGTCCGGATCCCGCCGTCTGGGGTCATGACCTCTGCCGTTGCCTCGGGCTTGTTGTGATAGCCTTTCATGACATTGGGACCATAGGCGATGATCTCACCGTCTTGTGCACCGTCTTCCACCACCGACTTGTCGATAACCACCCGAATGCCGGGAATGGCCCTGCCCACGGAGCCTATCTTGTAGGCGCTGGGACAGTTCATGGTAATGGCCGGAGAGGTCTCGGTCATGCCGTAGCAGTCGTAGATCGGGATGCCCACGTCGAAGAAGAACCGGGAGATCTCGGGGTTCATGGCTGCGCTCGCGGTCATGACGCCCCGCAGGCGCCCGCCGAAGCCCTCTCTGATCTTGGAAAACACCAGGCGGTCTCCGATGGCGTATTGTATATTGGTGAGCAGTTCGGATTTTCCCTTTTCCGCGAGTTCCCTGCGCCTTTTCGCACTCCGGACCGCCATGTCGAAGAGCTTTTTCTTGAGCCCGCCTTCCTGGTTCATCCGGGCGTTGACGCCGTCGTAGATCTTGTTGAACACCCGGGGCACCGCGATGAGGAAGGTGGGCCTGATCTTCTTCATGTCCTCGGCCAGGGTCTGAACGCTCTCCATGAAACCGAGCGAGGCCCCGAGGTAGACAAAGGTATAGAGCTCTGCAGTCTGCGCATAGGAATGGGCCCAGGGAAGAATGGATACGGCCCGGTCATGCTGGTTGAATTCCGGGTAAAACTTCTGTCCGGCCAGCGAGTTGCTCGTCAAATTTCCATGGGTGAGCAGCACGCCCTTGGGGTCGCCCGTGGTTCCCGAGGTATAGATAAGGGATGCCACATCCTGCGGGCCCGGTTTTATGGACGGGACCGGGTTTCTGCTGCCCAGGTCCTCGAGCCCTGTCAAGGTCTCCTCTCCTGAGCCCTCCACGAGGATCATCCTCTCCAGGGCCTTGATCTCCCCGGGGAATCCCTTCACTTTTTCATAGATGTCGGGCTTGGAGACAAAGAGGACCTTGATCCCGCTGTCTGAGATAATGTACTTCCAGATCTGCGTGAGCTCGGCCTCGTACATGGGCACCCACCTGGCCCCAAGGCCGAATGTGGCAAAGGCGCAGACAGCCCACTCGGTGCGGTTGTTGGCGATGAGGCCGACAGTGTCCCCCTGTTTTACGCCGAGCTGCGCAAGGCCGGCCCTGAGGTTGTCCACCCGCCTGCCGAACTCCCGGTAGGTGATCCATTCGTACTCGCCCGAGGAATTCTTGGTGCCCAGCATGGGGTTGTCAGGATACTTGCTGACACTGCCTTCGAGAAAATCAACGAGATTGTCCGGTTTTTCATACTGATACATGCGATGCCCTCCCCCTTGTAAAGAAACATGGAATTATTGGTTCTTATCGTACATCAAGGGTGTGGTGCAATGGTAATTTGCACAATATTTACATTTATCAATAGTTGCCCCCTCTGCTCCTTAATAAATATGCTCCTTTTAAAAATCCAGGGCCGTGGGAAAAAGGTTCATCCTGTTCTTGCTTTCCGGGCCTGAGAGCGGGTAGGTTTGTGCGTAACCGGCAAAAAAAGGATGCCAGAGGCCGTTCAATCCAGCGAGGGGAAGGGCTTGGCGCACAGGAAGGAGAAAAGGATTCGTGTCTGAAAGAAGGCTCATCGTTCTCGGAACCGCCAGCCAGGTGCCGGCGCGGGAGAGGAACCAGAACGGCTATTTTCTCAGGTTCGACGAGGAAGGGCTTCTTTTCGACCCCGGCGAAGGCACCCAGCGCCAGATGATCTTTTCCGGTGTGTCGGTATCCGGTATCACCAGGATACTCGTCTCCCACTTCCACGGCGATCACTGCCTCGGCCTGGCCGGCATCATCCAGCGGATCTCGCTCGACCGAGTGCCGCATCCTGTCGAGATCTATTACCCGGCATCCGGACAGAGGTATTACGAGAACCTCCGTGATGCCTGCTCATATCATAACACGGCACGCCTGGTTGAGCGGCCCATATCCCGTGACGGAAGGGTGTATGAGGACGAAAGGCTCTTTATCGAGGCGCGGCGCCTGGACCACGACATCGAGACCTATGGTTTCCGTCTGCAGGAAAAGGACACCTACACCCTGATTCCCCAAAGGCTGCATGAGGAAGGAATCAAAGGAGGCATGGCCGGGCGGTTGAAAAAAGAGGGGAGTGTCCTGGTGAATGGAAAGACGGTGCGCATCGAGGATGTGGGCAAAAGAATGCCGGGCCAGACCTTTGCCTATGTCATGGACACCAGGCTCTGCCCGGCGGTGTTCGATCTCGCTTCTCGTGCCGACATGCTTCTCATGGAAGCGACGTTCCTGAGCGATCTCGAAGACAAGGCCCGGGAGTACGGCCATCTCACGGCGGCCCAGGCCGGACAGATCGCCAGCGACTGCGGGGTGAAGCTCCTGGTCATCTCGCACTATTCACAGCGCTATCTCGCCCCGGATGCCCTCGAAGAAGAGGCCTCTCGCTTTCACCCCCTTGTCAGGGCGGCCGCGGACGGCGACCGCATTGATCTTCCCCGGCGCAGGAGAGACATCCCGGCAGACGCGGAGGGAGGCTGACGCCGTCGCTTTCAAAGGCGGCCCAGCACTCGGGAATGAGCAGCGTGATCGTCTCTATCCATGACCACGCTCCCGGATGCTCCGGTGACCATTACCTTCAGCTCGTTGCCGCCTGTGCGGATCTGCTCCGGGTCGAAGCTGCATCTGCCGGCGAGCGTTCCCCGGGCCTTTTTTCAGGGAGCACTGTCCGCATTCCCCCGAGGTACGTTACCCCTGCCAATCGCCCCTGTCTTCGCCGTGTTCCGGGGTTTCTTGGTCCGGATCGTCCATCTCCCGGAGATAGCGCCTCTTCCTGAGCAGGAAGCGGACATAGGCCAGAAAGGTAAGCACGGCCGCCAGGAGAAAGATGATGGTGTAGAGGTTGCCGGCAAAGAACGCCAGGAGAACCGGCCAGCTTCTCAAGTCATCGCGCCACTGCATCTCCAGGTCGCGCAGGGGGATCATCAGTGCCATTTGAACGGCATCCTGAGCAGACACTCCGCTTTTCATGGATTGCAGGATGTTGAGGATGCCTTTTCTGCCATAGGCATTGACAATGTACTCCACCACCGACCTGCTCTGCTCATAGGATAGCAAGAGCCCGCGCCGGTCCCGCGGGAAGTGGTGGCTCAACGATTCCAGAGGGATGAGCGCGCCCGTGAGCACCGCCGCGGGCAGCGGGGATGAGCCCCGGCTGAACACGATCTCCGGGATCCCCTCGCTGATCCACTGACACACGCCTTCATCCAGCCATTTGGGCAGATGAACACGGGTGATGTGATGATGGAGCAGCAGATGGCACAACTCGTGTTTCAGGGTTGTCTCCAGGGTGAAGGGCCGCACGCCCATACGGGTGGCGTCGATGACCACGAGCTGCTTCTCCGGCACCGCGTACGCGACGAACGCCTCGTGCCCGGCCATCATGAGGAAGGAGCGCCGGTCGGACACGAGCAGCACCCTTGGATGGAAGTCCATCTCCCACAGGAAAACAGATTCAAGCCCCTTCTTCAGGGAGGGATAGCGGCCGATCACCTCCCGGGCCGATGGCTCCAGGGATGGGTCGGCATACAGCACCTGTATATCCGGGCCATCCATGACACGATACTCCTGGGCTTGAGACGCGCCGGCGAGCAGGCACAGGACAAGGGCAACGAGAAGGCCGGACAAGTTCCAGCCTATTCTGGTTCCCCACGTGCCCGTCCGGCTGAAACGTTCCCGCGCGGTCTCCCTGCTGGCATAGGAAAGATTCATGGTCTTTCTTATACCAGGTATCGCTGGTAAATCAGATGAAAAGGTTGTTCACCGGAAAAAGGGCAAGGGCCGTTTTCCCGGCGCTTCAGGAGATCTCGTCGTCCCTCAGGTAGCAGGCGGGGTCTTCTCCCCAGGGGTCACCCGTGGCCGCCTCGGCACGGGCGCGGAAGTTGCCCGCGCACACGTCGAGCCACCGGCATTTCCGGCACCTGCCCTGCACGTGCTCCTTCTTGGTTTTGAGCTTCATGAGAAATTCGTTGGAACGGTCGTCCCATACGGCGGAGAAGGGCCTTTCCCGGACATTGCCCAGCACCCGGGTACGCCAGAACTGGTCGGGGTAGACCTCGCCGTTCCAGTTGATGCAGCCGATGCCCAACCCCGAAGAGTTGCCCCCGTTCATGCGCAGCAGCTCGAGCACCCCATCGGCCCGGGGGTCGTTCCGGCTTTTCATGCGCAGGTACACGTACGGGCCGTCGGCGTGGTTGTCCACGGTGAGCACCTCCACCTGCCGCCCGGCCTCGATCATCTCTTTTGTGCGGTCCATGATGAGATCCAGGGTCTCCCGCGTCTGCTCCGGGGAGAGATCCTCCTCCATGAGCTCTCTGGCCCTGCCGGTGTACACGAGGTGATAGAAGCAGATGCGGGGTATGCCCTCGGCCCTCATGAGATCGAAGATCCCGGGTATCTCGGAGATGTTTCTCCGGTTCATGGTGAAGCGCAGGCCCACCTTGATGTTCCGGGACATGGCATGCTCGATGCCTTTGAGCGCGTCGCGGAAGGCCCCGGGAACTCCGCGGAAGGCGTCGTTGATCTCCTGGAGGCCGTCAAGGCTCACCCCGATGTAGGAAAGGCCGCAGTCCGCGAGCTCCATGGCCAGGTCCCGGGTGATCAGGGTCCCGTTTGTGGAGATCACGGAGCGCATATCCGATTTGACCGCCCGCCTGACCAGGCCGGGCAGGTCTTTGCGGATGAGCGGCTCCCCGCCCGAGAAGAGAATCACTGGACATCCGTAGTCGTGCAGCTGAGCGATGAGCTCCATTCCCTCACTGGTGGAGAGCTCGTCGTGCGGCGCGCCGGTCGCGGCATAGCAGTGCACGCACCTTAAGTTGCAGGCGGGCGTGACGTTCCATACCACCACAGGCTTCTTGTCGGCCGAGAACTGGAGCAGGTGGGAGGGGAGATCTTTGGAGACCCTGCCGTACCTCAAGGGGTCGGAAGCCTCCACGGTCCCGCAGTAGAGTTTGGAAATTCCGATCACAGCGATTCTCCTTTCAGTGCACCGATAATGCCCTCGTCGGTGTATTCGTGGGCCGTCACCTGCGCAGGCAGGCCGAGTCTCTGCATGGCGCCTGCAGTCACCGGGCCGATGGCGGCGAGCCGCTTTGGCCTGAGCAGGTCCCGATCATCTCCCAGGAGTTCCACGGCGTGCCGGATTCCCGAAGGGCTGGTGAACACCACGGTGTCCGCCCCCGCAAGTGCGGAGAGGAATCCCTCCTTCGAGGCATCCTTCGGGAGCACGGTCTCATACACCGGGATCTCCAATACCTCCGCCCCTCGCTCTCTGAGGGCGTCGACCAGATAGTCTCTCGCTCCCCGCGCGCGGGGCAGGCACACCCTTTTCCCGGAGAGGTCCGTCTCCTTGAGCATCTCCACGATACCCTCGGCACGATATTCATCGGCCATACCATCCGCGCGGATACCGTAGGCGAGAAGCGCGTCCCTGGTTTTGGGCCCGATGCAGTAGATTTCGCTCTTGCCGAAGCTGCGTGCGTCCAGATTCGCTGCAAGCATCTTGTGCATAAAGAGCGGCACCGCGTTCTGCGAGGTGAAGATGAAGAGGTCCAAGGCGTTCATATCCGGCAGGTCAAAGGGCAGGGCAGAGATGTCCAGGAGCGGATAGAGCACCGCTTTCGCCCCGTTGTCCACAAAGAGCGAGGCAGTCTGAAGGGCGAGGTGCGACGGCCGGGTGATGAGCACGGTCCTGCCGGCAAGGGGCTTGGGAATGTCGTTGAAGAGCTCTTCGCTCAGCGATACAACCGCACCGACCACGATGATGCACGGAGAGCCGATGCCGTGCTCCCGGGCGTCCAACCCCACCCTGGCAAGGGTTGAGACCACCCGGCGCTGCAGGGGGGTGGTGGCCCCCTGCACAAGGGCGCAGGGCGTTTCCGGGCTCATCCCCTCCTGCACGAGCTTATCCGCGATCTCCTTGATCCGCGATGCGCCCATGAGGAGCACGAGGGTTCCCTTCTCCGCGGCCAGATGCTTCCAGTCGAGAAAGCCGGACTCCTTGGAGAGGTCTTCGTGGGCTGTCACGAACTTGACCGATGAGGCATAACCCCGGTGGGTGGGCGGGATGCCGGCACTGACCGGCCCGGCAATGGCCGAGGTGATCCCCGGGACAATCTCGAACGGGATGCCGTGCTCTTTCAGGTAGAGCGCCTCTTCGCCCCCTCGGCCGAAGATGCAGGGATCCCCGCCCTTGAGGCGTGCAACGGTCTTGCCCTGGAGTGCAAGCTCCACCAGCAGCTCGTTGATCAGGGATTGCTTCAAGTGTGCCTTTCCGCCGCGCTTCCCCACATATCTCTTTTCCGCTCCCGGCTTTGCCAGGGAAAGAATTTCCAGGGGAATGAGATCGTCGTAGACGATCACGTCGCACCGGGGAATGATGCGGCACGCCTTGAGGGTGACAAGACCGGGGTCGCCCGGTCCTGCGCCGATGAGAAAGACCTTCATGAGAGAACCTCCGGGTTGAGCCTCTCCTTCAGGGCAAGGGCCAGACGCCGCCCCACCGAAGGATCCGTACCCTGCATGCGCATCTGCTCCACGCGCGTCTCGTCAGGACTCCCGAGCATGCCCAGGATCGAGACAGCCTCGCCGCTCTCCAGGACTGCGTATGCCCCTGCGGGAAGGTTGCAGTCAGAGCCCAGGGCCGCAAGAAACTCCCGTTCCGCTTCCGCACAGATCCGGGTGGGACCGTGGTCGATCCTTTCGAGCAGGGCATGAAGCTCCCGGTCGGAGCTTCTCGCCTCGACCGCAATGATGCCCTGCCCGGGCGAGGGCACCATACTCCGGACATCGAGCGCCACCCCTTCTTCAAGGCCGAGCCTCCTGACGCCTGCCGCAGCCAGGACCACCGCGTCCACGGTTTTCCCCACCTTGTCGAGCCGGGAGGGCACGTTCCCCCGGATGTCCACCACATGCAGGTCGGGGCGGAGCTTGTGCACCTGGCACCGCCTGCGCATGCTCGATGTGCCGACGCGTGCCCCTGCCGGGAGATCTTCCAGGGTGTGGCCGCCTGCGGAAAAGAGCATGTCCCGGGAGTCTTCCCGCTCGAGGTATGCACCGATAACAAGCCCCTGAGGCAGCACGGCCTGCATGTCCTTGAGGCTGTGGACCGCCAGGTCGATCTCGCCGAGAAGAAGCCTGCGCTCGATCTCCTTGACGAACACGCCCTTGCCGCCGATGGTATCCAGGGGCGCGCCCGAGAGGATGTCGCCCATAGTCTTCACCGTGCGCACCTCGGTAGTGACGCCCGGTTCCAGCCGGGCAAGGGCACTGCGCACCATGTTCGTCTGCAGCAGCGCCAGGCTGCTACCCCTTGTGCCGATCTTGATAATCCTCATCGAGCTGGAAGATCCTCCGTGTCTGTTCGATATTGGTGAGCGTGGGATGCTCCTTCAGATAGCTCGCCACCCGGTGGAGATACCGCTTGAGCGAGGAGCGGAGCTTCTGCTCCACAATGGCCGCATGCCCGGGCTCAAGAGAGTTCGCTCCCATCTCCGAGGCGATGTATTCGTCCATGAGGAAGAACAGGTCCCGGATGGTGGCCTGGGCGTCCAGGGAGCCGGCCCATCTGGCAAAACGCTCCACCTCGGCCGAAACGATGGCCAGGGCCTTGTCCGTCTCCTCCTGCCGGAAGGAGATATGCTTGTCCACGATGGTTTTCAAGGCGTCGATATCGTAGAGGTAACAATTGTAGCATTTTCCGGCCTCGGGTTCAACGTCGCGAGGGACCGCGATGTCGATGATGATCATGGGCTCGTTCCTGCGTTGCTTCATCACGTCGTCCATCATGGCCCGGGTGATGATGGGTGTCGGGGATCCGGTGGAGGTGATGACGATGGCGCATCGGAGGAGCTCTTGCTTAAGGGCGCTGAAAGAGCGGGGCTTTCCGCCCAACTCCGCGGCCAGGTCGCACGCGGCGGAAAAGGTCCGGTTGATGATGCACAGGTCGCCTGCGCCCCGGTCCTTGAGTCGGCGGGCAGCGATGCCCGCCATGTCGCCTGCCCCGATGATGAGGACCGGACCGGCGCTGATGTCACCAAAGATGTGACAGGCCAGCTCGACCGCCTGGGATGCTACGGATACCGGGTATCTGCCGATGGAGGTCTCGGTGCGCACCCGTTTGGCCGTCCGGAAGGTCCGGTGCAGTGCCTTGTTCAAAAAGGTTGATGTGGTGCCGGCAGCCAGGGCCTGCCGGTAGGCATCCTTGACCTGGCCCAGGATCTGGTTCTCTCCGATAATAAGAGAGTCGAGACCCGAGGCCACCATGAACAGGTGCCGGATCGCCTCTTGGCCCTGGTAGATTTCGCAATAGCCCCTGAGGCTTTCACCCGATACCCCCGAGAGCGATGCCATGTGTTTAAGCAGGGCGTGCTCATCGATTCCGATCCAGTACACCTCGGTGCGGTTGCAGGTAGTGAGTGCATACACCTCTTCGCCGCGCGAGCACAGGCTTCGGAAGTCCTGCGGCGACAGGACGACCTTTTCCCTGATCTCCACGGGCGCGCTCCGGTGGTTGATGCTGAGGCAGCCGAGCCGGTTCATCGAGTGAGCCCCGCGCCGTGGGCGCCCGGGTATGCCATGTTCACCCCCACGAACAAGATGATCATGATAAGGAACCCGGCAATGGTGATGAGGGCGGTCCGCCTGCCCGACCACCGGATTGCGAACCGCTGGTGAAGGCTGAATGCAAAGACCAGCCACATGGCGGCCCCGGCCCAGATCTTCATGAGGATCTGGGAAAGGTCCACTCCCAGGCTCGATGCCCACAGCGCCCCGAAGAGCATGCCCGCGGTGATGGCCACGAACCCGGTCCCGAGGCAGGCAGACAGGATCCTGTCAAGGAGTCTCAAAGGGGGGAGACTCGCTGCGGTCCAGTGAAGGCGTCCTTTCCGGATGATGCCCTCGTGGATCAGATACACGACCGACACCACGAACGCCACGGCAAAGAGCGCCTCTCCCGCGACCACGCTCACGGTGTGCAGGGGGTACCATGTCTGGAACATTACAGGAAGGGTTGTGCCGTTTGCCTGGAGCCTCGGCGCAATCATCCCGAGTGCCACGCCCGCCACGGGCAGGAAAAAGGCGCCGAGCACCGCGGTCTGCCTCCGGAAGGCGAAGAAGATGAAGACCAGGGAGGCCAGCAGAACCATCATGTTGACGGCCTGGACGGGAGACGCAAGGGGGATGCGATGAGCCGGCCCGGCCAGGGAGAGGGTCAGCAGGATGTGGACCGCGATGCTCGCCAGGAACAGCCCGCGGGCGAACAGCACAACCGGGCGCTTTCTCCAGAAGAGGTAGGTGATGAAAAAGAGGCCGGTGAGGGCATAGAAGAGGATCACGGCCCACAGGATCACGGCAGCACCTCCGTGAGGTCAATGCGCTGTCCGAGGGCCTCGAAGAGGATCTGTTCCGCAAGCTCCCGGTCGTGCCCCCGGATGGCGTCCAGGAGCTCGGAGTCGATCAGCACCTCGAATATCCGTTTGCGGTCTTCGTGCCCGCCTTCGCCTGAGAGCACGATGGGCCTGATCCTGCCCATGATGAGCGCGAGGATGGAATACTCGTCTCCCAGGAGCTTGCCGATCCGGATGCGCATCTTTTTCGAGAGGGCCGGAGAGACCCCGCCGGTAGAGATGGCGATCTTGATGGGGCCCTTTTCCACGACCGAGGGGACGATGAAGCTGCACAGCCCGGGCTGGTCCACGGCATTGCAGAAGATGCGGCGTGAACCGGCGTCCCGGCTCACCGCGATGTTCGTCTCTTCATCGTCCGTGGCCGCGATGACCAGCCAGGCTCCGTCCAGATCCCCGGGTTCGTAGTCCCTGCGCACGACTTCAATCCCTGCATCCTGTGCGATCTTTTCGACCACGTCGGGCGCGATGACTCTCACGCGGGCGCCTGCCCTGCAGAGCGCCTCGATCTTCCGCCAGGCCACCATTCCGCCGCCCACCACTACCACGGGCTTGCCCGTGAGGTCGATGAAGAGCGGGTAATAGCGGTTGTCCATGATCCGAAGGTCATCCATTGTTTTTGTCCGTTTTTTCAGCGCACCTGCTTCAGCCAGTCCTTGATGATGGGCAGGACCCGGGGGTCCTTCCTGAGCTGGTGCGCCGCCTGCGGGAGCATGATGAGCTTCTTGGGGTGGCAGGCGGCGTCAAAGAGCCTGGCCGCGTGCCCGGGGGGCACGGTTTCGTCGTTCTCTCCGTGCACGATGCCTACCGGCCGCGGCGAGACAAAGGGCAGATGCGCGCCCGGTCTCAGGTCGAGAAAATCATCGTACCACCGGGTAAGGTCCGGAGGGAACTGCTCATCTCTGATCACGCCGATCTGAAGAAAGTGCTCTTTGAGCGCCAGGGGGTCTTCGGGCAGGATATCGCGGAAGTTCTCGGGGGTCGCCATGAGCAGGAGGCTCTGCAGGTGTTTCTCCATGGCGGCGTACCGCGCCGCGACTGCGCCTCCAGCGGAGAAGGCGATGCAGTGGATGGCCGAGGGATCGATGCCCGGGGTGTTGTATACCCGGCATACCACAGCGCAGAGGTCGTCGTACCACCCATGCATATCGATGCTGCCATCCGAGAGGCCGCACCCCCGGAAGTTGAAGAGAACGCTGCAGTATCCCTCACGCCCGAGCTCCTTTACCAGGGCCAGGTATCCCCGGTCTGCCGGATCAGGGCTCCCCCCCGGAATCCCATGGCAGAAAACGACGACAGGACGCAGCCCCCGGAAGGAATCATCAGGGCAGTACAGCCATGCTCTGATTCTTATGTCCTGCAGGGTTAGCGCTAACTCTCTGGATTTCATCTTCAAGCAGATTGTATCTCCTGTATACAAAGGCCCACGACTGCAGCTCCTGTTCGTCGAGAACCATTTCGTCGCTGTCTGGGAAGGTCCTGGCAGGGATCCGGTTGCTCGAGGCGAGCAGGCGGATAGTGGGCTCCGGGATCTTCAGCAGCATGGACGCCCTCTCCAGCGACGTCTTTCTGGGCTTTGCGTGTCCGACCTTTTTGAAGACAAAGGTCTGGAGGATGTTTTTCCGGGTGGCTTCCCGGTCGCAGGAAAAGGCCCTGTCAAGGATGTCGACATAGCCTTCATCCATCTGATAGCGGATATTCGCCAGCTCCACCAGGGCCCTGACGTCGTCGGGGTACTCTTCGAGCATGGCGCTCAGGATGCGCGAAGCCTCTTGCATGTTGTTGAGAAAGAAGTGGATCTCGGAGAGGTAGAGGTAGGTGTCTTTTTCCTTGTCGCCCAGGTCCATGGCCTTGGTGAACATCTCCAGGGCGAGGTCCAGGTGACCCAGCTCCCGGTGGCAGATGCCGATGAGCTTGTGGATCAGCGGCGAGGTCGAACACAGGGTGTTCGCCTTTTCCAGATCGTCTGCAGCGATGGTGTAGTATCCCTGCTCCATCTTGCTGCGCGCCCGCGACATAAAGGTCTTGAAACGATCGTCGAACCCCATGGACGAAAGGCTCAAGTCCCCGTTCTTGAAATGGAACCCGGCGGTGCACAAGTCGATGTATTCGCGGTTTTCTTCGAAGGGATCGCCGGACTGGAGCACGTCGATCACCCGCTGGCAGAGGTTCTTGATAGGGAGCATGCTGTTGATCTTGTTCGCCACGTTGAAACCCACGGCGCACACGTCGTTGCTGTCCATCTCGGAAAGGTGGCGGGCCTCGGTCATGAGCTCCTTGAAGAAGAGGTTCGTCATTTCCTTTGAATTGAAGATGGGAAGCCCCATTGCAGACTTGTACTGTCCTGCGGGGCAGCTGTATTCATAACTGAGCCAGAGCTCGCCGTATTCGCTGTCGATCCGTTCCACCTCAACGGAGATGATTTCGATAAGGCCTTTGGGCTGTTCCAGTTTTCCACGCATGAGGAAAATCTATGCTGAGGGCGCCAAAATGTCAACAGGCGGAAAGCAAAGCGCCCGCCAATTACCGGTAGATACAGGAGGGGATTTATGATAGCTCACTCTCACGGAGGTTGAAGATGAAGAGATTTCTCGTTTCCGGAGGGATCTTGGCCTTTTCTGTTCTTGTTCTTTTTCCGCTAACCGCTCTGTGCGCAGCCAGGGCCGAGCTGCAAAACCCGGTATTCGATGCAGGAGAGATTCCCCAGGGTCAGGATCTCGTCCACGAGTTTCTCCTGAAGAATGCCGGGGACGAACCCCTGGTCTTCAAGGCGAGGCCGTGCTGAGGGGTCGATATTTCTGCTCCGGGCGGGCAGACCATAGAATCGGGCAAGGAAGGGAAGATTGAGGTGAAAATATCCACCCGGTCCTACACGAGCCAGGTTCTCAAGCACATCAGGGTGGAGACCAATGATCCCGAGGCAGGTCTCGTCACCCTCACCCTGAAGGCGCAGATCGTGGAGATACTCAAGGTGACCCCCCGCCTGGTGAACTTCGGGAAGATGCTGCAGAACCAGACCTCTGTCCGGGAGCTCCTGTGCGAGAATCAGGGCAAGGACCCGGTCAGGATTTTGTCGGTCGAGGCAAAACCTCCCGCCCTGCTTTCCCTCGGGGAACAGGAGCCGTTCGTATTGAATCCCGGGCAGAGCAGGAAGATCGCGATGAAGCTGTCCAGCGGGTCGTCCGAGGGATATGTCCACGGGTATGTGATGCTCAAGACCGACCTTGAGTTCCTCCCGGAAAAGGTCGTCCGGGTCCGGGCCGATGTGAAGAAGCAGCAGGGCATCGGTCAGTGACCTTCAGATGAGATAGGCCAACATTCGGCGGCCCCATGAAGAAGAGCACGAAGCGAAAGATCGCCACGGTCGGAGGACTTACCGGGATCAGCCGTGCCTTGGGCTTTGTCCGGGATATGGTGATGGCGTGGCTCCTGGGGGCCGGGTTTCTGGCGGACGCGTTCATCGTGGCCTTCCGGATACCCAATCTCCTTCGCAGGTTCATGGCCGAGGGCGCGGTCAGCGTAGCCTTTGTCCCGGTGTTCGTGGAGTCCAAGGAAAAAGACGGTCTTCAGAAAGCCATAGAACTCACCCGCGGGGTATTCACCCTGCTGTTTTTCTCCCTTGCCGGGCTGGTGATTTTGGGCGAGATCGTGGCGCCCTTTATCGTGGCCTTCATCGCGCCGGGTTTTCTCGACCGGGAGATCTTCGACGTGACGGTCCGCCTCACCCGGATCATGTTCCCCTTCATCCTGCTGATCGGCACCGGGGCCCTGCTCATGGGGGTGCTCAACTCTCTCGGGCATTTTTCTGCGCCTGCGGGCGCTCCCATTCTCCTGAATGTGTTCATGATCGGGATGCCCGTACTGTTCCATGTCGTGTACCCCGTGTTCTCCTCGCCTGCGGACGCCTTTGCCTGGGGGGTGATCCTGGGAGGGATCGCCCAGATCCTGCTGCAGGCCGTGCCCTTGCGAGGGATGCGGGTGTCCCTGGGATTCACGAGGAACTTCTTTCATCCCCGGCTCAGGCAGGTGCTGAAGCTCATGGGGGTGGCAGCGGTCGGGGCCTCGGTGTATCAGCTCAATGTCTTTATCGGGACCCTGCTCGCATCCCTGCTCTCCACGGGCAGCGTATCGTATCTCTACTATGCGAACCGCATTGTCGAGCTCCCGCTGGGGCTTTTTGCCTTTGCGGTGAGCAACGTGATGCTCCCTTCACTGAGCGCCGCCTATGCCCGGACCGATCACCAGGCCCTGCGCGCGCTCACCGGGGAGTCACTCATCGCGGTTCTGCTCTTCACCATACCTGCGACCATCGGGATCATCGCGCTCGCAGAGCCGATATTCGCTGTGCTCTTCATGCGCGGCGCTTTCGGCCCGGAAGACGTGGCCGCCTCGGCGCAGGCCCTGCGCATGTATGCCCTTGGCCTGTGCGCGGTGGGGGTCTCGCGGGTTCTCACTCAGACCCTGTACGCCATGCAGCAGGCAAACCGGGTGGTGAGGACGGCCTGGATCTCGCTGGCGGTCAATGTCCTGCTCAGCGCGGCGCTCATGCCTTTTCTGAAGCACGCGGGCATCGCGCTGGCGAGCAGCATCTCCGTGGCCATGCAGACGGTCATGCTCTCTCGGATCCTCACCCGGCAGGGGATCACCCTGTCTGCGGAGATATGGTCCACCGTGGGGAAGATGGCGGGCGCCGTGGCGGCCATGGGCGCAGGCCTGTTCTGGTTCGTGCGCATGGAGTTCTGGACCGAGGGCCTGACCCTCATGAGCCTTTCCCTGCTGGTTTCCTCCATCGGCCTGGGGGCCGCCGTCTACTTCACCCTGCTGTGGGTCATGGGGGTGCGGCATTTCGGCAGATGATCCGGAAGCAAAACCCTCCGGAGAAAGGATTCCCGATCTGTTCGCAGAGACCCCCCAATCAGTATGAAATTTCTTTCTTATAAAAAGTAACAAAAGTTCTTTCCCGGAGATCGGATTTTTTTGCATACACGGGACACGGCCATATAACCGACCGTTATATAGGGATATTTTAGGGTGACGGCCAGTGGCATTATGTTTGCTTGATGATCAGAATTAACAATTGGGTGGGACAGCCGTGAGACTGACACGACGGGAAATACTTGAGCAACTGGGAAGACTCGGTATTCGGGGGCTCTCTGACTTGAAAAAGGCGTGCAGGGAGTTTGAGATCTACTGGAAATACATGCACTGCAATGTATGAACTGATCACTCTCGTTGATGAAATTATCCGATGGGGAGCTAACGGAGCATCATGTGCAATGAAAGACTGACCAGGTTCGTTGTTGACCAGACCTTGGAACTCTCCCCTGAATTCATCAAGCAAAACGCCGAGGTTGTTCCGTTGCTCTTCCAGGTGTGCCTTCTCTCCGAAGTGGATGTCCGTGTGGAGAAGATCTCGGATCTTTTCCTGAATTTCGTCGAGCACGTCACCCCTTTCGACGCGGCGTTGGTATATATCTGGGCGCCGCAGAATGCATGGTTCTGCAGGGGACTTCAGGGAGAGGTGCCCGAGAGCATCGAAAACGGCGATATCTTCACTTTTGCCGTTCGGGACACCGCAAAACCCATTCTCATATCCGATGCGAGCGAGACCGGTCTGGGGGCACACGAGCTGCCGATCATGTTCCAGTCCATGATCGCGCTTCCCATTTACAGGGACACGAAGATCATCGGCTCTCTCGAGCTCTTCCGCAAGACCGGGCCTTGTTTCGACATGAACGACCTCGTGCTGATCAAGCATCTGCTCCTGGGTTCGGAGAATATCCTTAAGCAGGTGATCAGCCCGGAGCCGGATTACGACGAGGTCCTGGATATCCGAACAGACGTGCCCCAGAAGCATGTTCTCCTGGATATCCTCAACCAGTATGAAGAGCTCTCCAAGCGCATGAGCTTTCCGTTGAGCGTGGCGATCCTGGAGATAGAGGACCGGGACAAGTTCGGGCTCTACCAGCACATCCCTGAGGGTGTGAGGATGCTCAAGAGCCTGGCGAAAATGATCCAGGACGGGCTGAGACGCTATGACAAGGTGATCCGGTACGAAGAGCTGAGCTTTTTCGTGATCCTTCCCGGGTGTTCGCCACAGGATGCCATCACGGCGCTGCATAATGCAATGCTCAATCTTGGGGCCGACCTCGCCAACAACATGACCATGGGTATCGCCACGCTGCCGGATGAGGCCCAGGATGCCAAGGGGCTGATCAACATCGCCCACCAGGCCCTGTCGCACGCAAAGAAAAAGGGCATCCACATGGCGCGTTATTCCCAGACAGGGGCCATCAAGCAGACCAACATCTCGCTCGAACTCAGGATGAAGAAAATTCTCAATTCGGGCCCCCACGTAGAGGTGCTCAACGACCTGCTGGACCTGCTCCGGATCCAGTGCCAGGCCGACGACATCTCCATCCGGCACGAGGCGCCCGGTTCCCCGGTGAGCTGGCAGGGGTACGACCTGGGGCACATTGATCACCAGGGCCTCTCGGATGATATCTACGAGTGGATCATCACCTACATCACGCCCGCCTGGGCCGTGGCCCTGGGACTCGACCCCGATATCCGCAACTGGTATCTCGGCATACTCACTACTGCCTCCATCCTGAGTGATCTGAGGGCGGGATACCCCATGGGCTACTCCATCCGGGTGGCGGACCAGATGTTCACCCTGGCAAAGGAGATGGGCAAAGGCGAGGCCCAGGCGGCACAGTGGGCCAACTCGGCGCTGGCAGCCAATATCGGATATCTCGGCATTCCCACCTCGATCTTCACCAAAGGAGAGATCACTCCCTTTGACAGGAAGAAGATCAGCGCCCACACCTTTATCGGCTCAAAGATTCTGCAAGACGTGTCAGTGCTCAACTGCGACAGCGACCTCATCATGTACCATCACGAGAACATGGATGGGAGCGGATATCCCAGAGGGCTCAAGGGGGATGACATTCCGCTGGGTGCGCGGGCCATGCGGGTCATCGACACCTACAACGCCATAACCACCCCCCGGCTCTACCGGTTCCAGCTGAATCATCAGGATGCGTTGCGGGAGCTGTGCGGCATGTCCGGGAAATCCCTGGACCCGGACATCACGTCTTTGTTCGTGGACATTATCGGTTTTTGAGCCACCGGGGGTGGGTGATCCCGTATTTTCGGATCTTGTAGTGGATCACCCTCTTACTGATCCCGAGCATCTCGGCCGCGTCTTTCTGAATCCAGTCGTTTTTCTTGAGGGCCTCAAGGATGATTTCCTTCTCATTGAGTGCCAGAGACGAGAGGCCGCCATTGCCCCCGCTCTCCTTTTCCATCCGGGGCTCGCCGCCCTGAATCGAGATGTCGCCGGTCCGGATGACGGTGCCGTCCGAGAGCAGGACAGCCCGCTCGATGCAGTTGCGTATCTCCCGGACGTTTCCCGGCCAGTCGTAGGATCTGAGCAGATCCAGCGCAGCCCGGTCGATCTCCATCTCCGGCTTGCTGAATTCGAGTGAGTATTTCTTGAGAAAATAGCGGGCCAGGGGCTCGATGTCTTCCCTGCGTTCCCGGATGGGAGGGATGGGGATGTTGACCACGTTGATCCGGTAGTAAAGATCTTCCCGGAACTTTCCTTCCTGGACCATCTGATAGAGGTCCTGGTTCGTCGCTGCGATGACCCGCACGTCCACCTTGATGGTGCGTTCCCCGCCGAGGCGCTCGAATTCCCTTTCCTCAAGAACCCGCAGGATCTTCGACTGCAGTGACATGTCCATGTCCCCGATCTCGTCGAGGAAGATGGTTCCCATATTGGCCTGCTCGAACCTGCCTGTCCTAAGCTTCACCGCCCCGGTAAAAGCGCCTCTTTCATGGCCGAAGAGCTCGCTTTCCAGGATGTTCTGGGGAAGCGCGGCACAGTTGACCTGGACAAAATTGTTGTCCGAGCGATTGGAGTTGTGGTGGATGGCCCCTGCAATGAGTCCCTTGCCCACCCCGGTCTCGCCGGTGAGCAGGAGGGTCGAGTCGGCCTTTGCCACCTTTTCCGCCATATTCAGGACTTTTTTCAGCGAGGGACTGACCCCGATGATGTCGGATGTGCGGTAGATGATGTTCTCCTGGGTATGCCTGAGGTAGTCGATCTCGTTCTTCATCCGCTTGAGCGTCAGGGCATCGTCTACCTTCTGAACGATCTCATTCAGGCCGAAGGGCTTCTGGATGAAATCCTGGGCGCCGTTCTTCATGGCCACCACTGCAGTGTCAACCGATGCATACCCGGTCATGACGATGACAATGGTGGACTGGTTGGACCCCTTGATCTTCTTGAGCAGTTCCAGACCGTCCATTCCCGGCAGCTTGAGATCGGTGATGATGAGGTCGTAGATGTACTTGTTGATGCGTGCCATCGCAGCCTCGGCGTTTTCCACGAGTTCTGAGACATGGTTGTGTTTTTTCAGTTCCTGAAAGAGGATCTGGCCGAGGTTGATGTCGTCTTCGACTATGAGTATGTGTGCCATATCAAGTCTTTCCATCGGAAAATTGAATACAAAACTTTATCCTGGCGGTTTATTATTACAGCGGCGATTGTTTATCCCAATCCTGTGCTGGTTTGGCTCCGGGCCCATATTCATTGATTTCATCGCCGCTGTAATCAGAGGCTTTTTAAAAAAGAAGGACCATGCATCTTCCCTTAAAAAGGGATGGCTGTTGACCATTTCCGCCGGGTATACTATCGTTGTATCAACGAATCGGCCTTGAACAAGCAGAGAGCGGGGTGTTTTTTAAAGCGCCTCATTCCGGAGGGGATATGATAGTGCATACCGTGGTGGTGACGGAGTTCATGACCAATTGTTACATCGTGGCCGATGAGAGCACGAAAGAGGCCGTGGTCATCGATCCCGGGGGGGACAGCCGGAAGATTTTGCAGGAAATCGAGAATATGGGTGTGAACGTGAAGGCGGTGGCGAACACCCATGCCCATGTGGACCATATCGGGGCGCTGAAGGATATCAAGGATGCCCTGGGGGCTGAGATCATGCTCCATCAGGCAGAGCTGCCGGTCCTCAAGACCGCCTCGCGCATGGCAAGGCTTTTCGGCATCAGCATCGACGAGCCGCCCGAGCCGGACCGCTTTCTGGCGGAAGGAGACGAAATCGCCTGCGGGAACATGGCCCTGAAGGTGATCGAAACCCCGGGCCACTCTCCGGGCGGGATATCGCTGCTCACCTCGGACGGAAAGACCTGCTTCGTGGGCGACGCCCTCTTTGCCGGCTCCATCGGGAGGACGGATCTGCCGGGAGGCGATTATCATACCCTCATCACATCCATCAAGACCAAGCTCATTCCCCTGGGTGATGACGTGAAGGTCCTCACGGGGCACGGACCTGCCACCACCATGGGAGTCGAGCGCAGACACAACCCATTCCTGTAAGGGAGGAGCAATGAAGAAGCTATACATGGGCATGGTGGTCATCGCACTCGGATTTCTTGTGCTGCCGGGCTGTGCGAGGTTACAGGAGGCGTTTTCCGGTTCCCCCGCCTCTCAGGAGGCCCGGCCGGTACCCAGGTACCTCGATTTCAGCGATGTCCTCCTTCCGGGAGAGCTGAACAAGATCTCCCAGGAGAGCTACATCACCAACGGGCACGGCCGCCTCGTTCTCTCCGGCAGGCTTCAGGGCGAATCGCTCGCCCAGTACTTCGTGACCTCCATGTATTCCGACGGGTGGACCACACTCAACCAGTACAAGTATAAGGGAGCGATCAAGCTCTTCTTCAAGAAAAGCGAGAGGATCGCATCCATACTCATAACCGAAAATCCTCTCGGGACACGGGTGGAGATATGGGCGGTACCCCTGGGGAAGATTTAGCCGGGAAGCAGGTCGTATACGGCATCACCGGAGGCATCGCGGCCTATAAGGCCCCCCTGATCGTCAGGGGACTCAAGTCTCTGGGGATCGACGTGCAGGTTGCCATGACCGATGCGGCCCAATATTTCGTGACCCCGACCACCCTTCAGACCCTCGCCGGCCGGCCCGTCTATAGAGAGCTCTTCCCCGATATGTCGCCCAGCGCCTTCGAGGTGGAGCACATTGGGCTCGCAGACCGGGCAGACCTTGTGCTCATTGCGCCCGCCACTGCGGACTTTATCGCCAAGATGGCGCACGGAATCGCAGATGACCTGCTTTCATGCATTGCCTTGGCTACCAAGGCCCCCGTCCTGGTCTGCCCGTCGATGAACGTGAACATGTATCTGCATCCCGCCACCAGGGAGAACCTCGATATCCTACAAAGAAGGGGCGTATCCGTCCTCGAACCCGCCAGCGGCGAACTCGCATGCGGCTGGGAGGGAGCGGGACGCCTGCCCGAACCGGAGCGGATCGTGGCGGAGTCCAAGAAAATCCTCTATCAGAAGGATCTTGCCGGCATTTCGCTGCTCGTGACCTGCGGTCCTACCTGCGAGGATATCGACCCGGTCAGGTTCATCACCAACCGCTCCACCGGAAAGATGGGGGCGGCGCTGGTGGAGGCCGCCGGTTTAAGGGGAGCTCGGGTGAAGGTGGTCAGCGGTCCCGTAAACAGGAAGTACGCCCCGTGGGCGGACGTGATCATGGTACGCTCCGCCGGACAGATGCTCGATGCGGTCAGGGACAACTTGAGCGGCGCGGACGTGCTCGTCATGGCGGCCGCGGTCGCGGACTACGTGCCCGAAACCTGCCGCGGGTCCAAGATCAAGAAGGGCGACAAGCTCACCTCGCTTGCGCTCAAATCCAGCCCGGATATCCTCTCGACCGTCAGGCCCATGAAGGATGACAAATTCTTCGTGGGATTCGCAGCCGAGACAGACAACCTCTCTGACTCGGCCCGGAGAAAGCTCGTGAGCAAGGGTCTGGACATGATCGTGGCCAACCGGGTGGGAGAGTCGGGAACCGGGTTCGGCTCCGATACCAACAGCGGGTTGATCCTCTCTGAAGCCGGGGTGCTTGATCACTTCGAACAGGTCGAAAAAGAGGTGCTTGCGCACAGGATACTCGACCTTATCAGGGAGCGGGTGTGAGCGGGAGGATTGTTCAACTGCTCCGTGAGGAAGCGCGGTGGTCGGGAAGGTTCATAGTCCTCCCCCGTGAGGCGGTGAGTATGCCGAAAGAGGTGTCGAAGAAAGAGGTCCTGGAAGAAATCCGCGAGCGGCTGGAGCAGTGCAGGTGCTGCCCGCTGTGCGAGACCGCCCGGAACATTGTGTTCGGCGAGGGTGATCCGGATGCGGACGTCATGTTTATCGGAGAGGCGCCGGGCGCCATGGAAGACAAGACCGGCAGGCCGTTCGTAGGCCCTGCCGGGAGGCTGCTCACCGATATCATCGAAAAGGGAATGGGGCTCAAGCGCAGTGATGTGTACATCGCCAATATCGCCAAGTGCAGACCGCCCGAAAACCGCGACCCGCTTCCCGAAGAGATAGCGCAGTGCATTGGTTTTCTTCAGGAACAGATCGACATCATCAGGCCAAGGGTCATCATCGCCCTGGGCAAGATCGCCGCGCAGACGCTCCTGGACACCGGCGCCCCGATCAGCTCGCTCAGGGGGAAGTTTTACGAGTACCGCGGGATCAAGGTGATGCCCACCTTTCATCCCAGCTATCTGATCCATAATCCGGCAAAGAAGAGGGAGGTATGGGAAGACATAAAACACGTGATGAAGAATCTCGGCATGCCGCTGCCCGGGTAGCGTGGCCTCTCGCCTTCATCTGGCTGGCCGTCCTGCTCTTTCCGCTCGCGCTTTGGGCCGCCGATGTGGTGGTGCTGGACGTCAGCGACGCCATCACCCCTCCCGTGGCCTCATATCTCATCGAGAATATCGACAAGGCCGTGATCGCAGGCAGGGAGGCGGTGATCATTCGCCTGGACACACCCGGCGGCCTGGATACCGCCATGCGGGACATCATCCAGAAAGAATTGAACGCGGACATCCCGGTCATTGTCTACGTGGCGCCCAAGGGGGCGCGGGCCGCCTCGGCCGGGGCCCTCATCACCCTGGCCGCGGATGTGGCCGCCATGGCCCCGGGCACGAACATCGGGGCCGCGCACCCGGTGAGCATCGGTACGGGCGAGGGAGCCGAAGGCCAGAACGAGACCATGGCCGAGAAGATTACCAACGATGCGGTGGCCTATGCAAAGAGCATTGCCCGGGCAAAGGGAAGGAACGGGCAGTGGGCCGAAGATGCCGTGAGGAAGAGCATCTCCACCCCGGCCGAAGAGGCGAGGGACCTCAAGGTCATCGAGATCGTGGCCCGGGATATGGGAGACCTTCTGGACCAGCTCCACGGCAGGGTCATCAAGAAGGACAACAGCACCTTCACCCTCGACACCCGCGATGCGAACACGATCAGCGAGCCCATGGGTCTGAGATACCGGCTGCTCTCCGCCATCTCCAACCCCAATATCGCATACATCCTGATGCTCATCGGCATGGCCGGAATATTTTTTGAGCTCTCGAACCCGGGTCTGATCCTGCCGGGAGTCATCGGCGGGATATCGCTCATCCTCGCCTTTTTCGCATTTCAGACCCTGCCGGTCAATTATGCCGGCGTGGCCCTCATGATTCTGGCCGTGATCCTGTTCATCGCCGAGATTATGGTCCCGAGCTTCGGCATGCTCACCATTGGCGGGGTGGTGTCCATGGTGCTGGGCTCGGTCCTTTTGTTCAGGACACCCGAGATCTACGCCCAGGTGTCCCTGGGCATCATCGTGCCGGTCACCATCCTGTTCACCGCGTTCTTCGTGACGACCCTGTACCTGGTGGTCAGGACCCACCGAACGCGGTCGGTCAGCGGCTCACAGGGGATGATCGGGGAGCGGGCAAGGGTCTATTCCTGGAGCCCGGACGGCGCGACCGGCAAGGTGTTCTGCCACGGCGAGTACTGGAACGCCCGCGGCCCCTTAAGTCTTCAGCCAGGCGACGAGGTGGAGGTGGAGGGAATCGAGGGCCTGATCCTCACCGTGCGGCCCGTCACCGGAGCGGACAGTTCGCGCGGCCCGCACGGATGATCGCAGTCGCCCTTTCAGGAGGCACGGACTCGGCGGCGGCCGCCATCCGGTTGCACGAGGGACGCGAAGAGCTGGTGGGTATCACCCTCGTATTCGATGAAGAGAACCCGCCCGCTATAAGTATCGAAAGGGCGGGCCTCCTGTGTGCGCACCTGAAGATCAGGCACGTGGTCATGGACGCGACCTCTCAATTCACGACCGTTAAGAACTACTTCTGCAGGGAGTATCTGGCAGGCACTACCCCGAACCCGTGCGTGGTCTGCAACCGCGACATCAAGTTCGGCCTCTTGCAGAAACAAGCGGACGAACTCGGGGCAGATCGCATCGCCACCGGGCACTATGTCCGCAAGGCGGGCCAAGGCGGCAGGGTATGGCTGGGCAGGGCCAAGGAAAGAAATTCCCAAGAGTATTTTCTCGGACTACTCTCCCAGGACGCCATCCGGAAGAGCCTGTTCCCCCTCCATGACATCACCAGAGATCAGGCATGGGAACTGGCGGCCCGAGCCGGTCTTCATATCCTTAAGCGGGAAACGTCGCAGGACGTCTGTTTTATCGGTGCCGAAGGCTACATTCCCTTCATTACCTCATACACCGGCTTTGAGCTGCAGCCGGGCGATATTCTGAACAGGAGGGGGGTCGTGATCGGCAGGCACAAAGGCGCCCTCTCCTATACCATCGGTCAGAGAAAAGGCCTTGGCATGGGTTTCGGAAAAAAGGTCTATGTCCTGGGCAGGGACATGGAGAAGAACACGGTCACGGTGGGCGGCAGGGAGCAGTGGCCGTACCGCGGCTTCACCATGGAACAGGTCAACCTCATGAAGATACCGGCGTTGAACGAGCCGCTTGCAGCGCGCATGAAGGTGCGCTACCGGCAGGATGCGCAGGATGCGCTCCTCATCCCCCTGACGGGAGGGCGCACCGCGGTCCGGTACGAGGGGCTGTTTTCACCCGGCCAGCTCGCTGTTGCGTACGACCGGAAGGACGATATCCTCTGCGCGGGCATCATAGGCTCGCCGCTTAAGGATGTCCCGGTTACGGCGGGATGACCCGGCTGTGAGTGATGGCGCGATACGGGGAAAGGGTTCTTATGAAGTCATCGCGATTTCGGAACATGCGAGGTGAGGTGAAGAAATGAAACAGATGTCTCAGGGAGATCTGCAGGCAGTCCACAACCGGGGCATATCCATCTCCACCTATACGGCCGGTGACGATATCGTGATCGTGGAGGGTGTTCTCACGGACAACAGGCTCGTTGACATCTGGTCAATCACCACTGGGGAAAAGATGAGGGAAGAAAGCCGCGAAGGCGGCGATCTCGGCAAGGATTGACCGATCATGGAGCTCTTTCTCAAGGCAGTGCTCATCATCTTTCTGATCGTGTTCCTGGGGCTGTTCCTCTTCTCGATCATCCTGATCGCGGTGCATCGCAAGACCGGCGGCGCTCTGTTCGTACCCACCCCGCAGGTAGTCCTCGACACCATCATGGAGCATGTCGATTTCTCGCAGTACCGCGACATCCGCGAACTGGGGGCCGGGGATGGAAGATTCATGGCCGCGGTGGAGAAGACTCACGGGCTGCCTGTCATCGGGTACGAGGTCAATCCCCTGGCCTATCTTCTCTGCCGTCTGCGGCTGGGCGTCTCCGGCCTGAGCTCCCGGGTGGAGTACGAAAGCTTCTGGGAGGCGGACCTTGGGGGGGCCCAGGCCGTGTTCTGCTACCTTTTCCCGGATATTATGCCCCGCCTGGGCGAGAAGCTCGCACATGAGCTGGATGATGGGGCCCTGGTCATCAGCGCCAACTTCCCCCTGCCGGGGTGGACGCCCGAGGGGATCATTCACAGTGATCATCCGGTGTTCAACGATCCGGTTTTTCTCTACCGCAAAGGTGCTCATCTGAAGAGGACGGGACGAAGATAGGGACTGCACGCCTGTCCCGGGTGCGAATGCCATGCGTCCGGGCAGGCAGTGTACCGGCGCTGCTCGTCCTTCCCGGTTTCCTTTCAGGAAATCAGATTCGCATGTTTTCTTGCGGTTTTTTCTGATAAAGAGGGTTGATGAGAATGATTATAAAAAACATCGATAAATCAATCATCTGGATCTTATATTTCGCAAAAAGGTCTCTTTGATGAAGGACATCATCAGAAGGTTCGCCGGTAACGAGTATGTCCTGATGGTGTGCATGGCCGCCGTGATAGGGGTTCTCGGCGGGTACGGCGCCGTGGGGTTCCGGTGGCTCATCGGGTTTTTTCAGGGCCTGTTTTTCTCGCAACAGGGCTCAAACAACGTTCTGGAGGCGGTTCTCTCTCTCCCCTGGTATGCCAGGCTGATCCCCCCTATTATCGGCGGCGCCGTTGTCGGACCCATGGTGTATTTCTTTGCCCGTGAGGCAAGGGGCCACGGCGTGCCCGAGGTCATGGAGGCAGTGGCCCTGAAAGGGGGCATGATCCGCAAGCGGGTGGTTGCGATCAAGACCCTGGCCTCTTCCATCACCATCGGCTCGGGCGGTTCGGCGGGCCAGGAAGGTCCCATCGTCCAGATCGGCTCCGGCATCGGTTCGGCCCTCGGGCGCATGGCCGGGGTGTCTGCCGACAGGATGAGGACCCTGGTCGCCTGCGGCGCCGCAGCCGGGATAGCAGCCACCTTCAACGCCCCCATTGCAGGCGCCATGTTCGCCCTGGAGATCATCCTGGGCGATTTCGGGATCGCGGCCTTCACCCCGATCGTGGTGTCGTCCGTGCTGGCCACCGTGATATCCCGGGTTCACCTCGGGGCCTTCCCCGCTTTTCTCGTGCCGCAGTATTCCATGGTGAGCGTTTGGGAGATACTCACCTATTCTTCCTTCGGGATCGTCATGGGCATCGTGGGGGTGATGTTTACCGTGACCCTCTATAAATTCGAGGACCTGTTCGACGCCATCAGGATACCCCCCTACACGAAGGCCGCCATCGGAGGGGCCATAGTCGGCTGCACCGGAATCTTTCTCCCTCACATCTTCGGGGTGGGGTACGATGCCATCTCCCTTGCGCTTCTGGGACAGATCCCCTGGCTTCTACTCTTGAGCCTGGTAGTCATCAAGATCCTGGCCACCTCCGTCACCATCGGCTCAGGCGGATCGGGGGGGGTGTTTGCCCCGTCGCTGTTCATCGGAGCCATGACAGGAGGCGCATTTGGGTTTGTGATGCAGACGCTCTTTCCGCAAGTGACGGCCGCCCAGGGGGCATACAGCCTGGTAGGTATGGGAGCCATGGTGAGCGCCACGACCCACGGGCCCATCACGGCGATCCTCATGCTTTTCGAGATGACGGGGGGTTACAAGATGATCCTGCCCCTGATGCTCTCGTGCATCATCTCCACCGTGGTGGCCAGCCAGCTGAAACGCGATTCCATCTACACCCTGAAGCTCGCCCGGAGAGGCGTGGATATCCGGGCAGGCAAAGATGTGAATGTCATGAAAGCGCTCCTGGTCAGGGACGCCATGACCCGTGACGTGGTGACTGTCCCTGCAGACATGCCTTTGAAAAAGCTGGTGAGGTTCACCCTGTCCAGCAAGCATTCCAGCTTTCCGCTCGTGGATAAGGACGGTCTGTTGGAAGGCATCGTCACCTTCCAGGACTTCAAGGACGTGGTGTTCGAGGAGGGGCTGGGAGACCTGGTGGTGGCAAAGGAGCTCTCGCCGCAGGAGGTGATTACCATCACCGGAAACGAGAATCTCGACAGCGCCCTGAGAAAGATCGGGGTGAAGAACATCGAGCAGATCCCGGTGGTCGATGAGCTGAACCCCCGAAAGATCGTGGGGATCCTGTCCCGGAGGGACATCTTTACCGCATACAACAAGGCCATCATCGACCGATCCATCACCGCAGGTGATGCGGCGAAGTCGGACCGGAACAAGCGCCGGAGCGCTGCCTGATCCCGCAGCAAAAGACGGAAAAAGCGGCGGATCGGGGCCTGCCTCCGGGCATGAGCCCGGATACCGGCACCGGCGTTTTGTCTGTTGCCGGTAACAGCGTTTTTTCGAGAGGCTTGTGGAAAAGAGGTGAATATGACAGGACAAAAGCCAGTGATCGGAGGACGCGCCCATAATCTGGAGCAGGTGAGGGAAGTCTGCGCCCTGGGCTACCCTTTTGCCGAGGTATCCCTTCTGGACCCCCGGGAGGTGGAAGAAATGCTCCCGGAGCTCGTACGCATCAAAGAGCGTACAGGGATATCCTATCTTGCCCATTACCCCAACGAGGACGATCCCTTCGATGTCGGAGTGCTCCGACAACGCTTCTTCCCCCGCCTGGCAGAGCTCTTCGACCTCTCGGCCGAACTGGGCGTCTCCAAGGGCACCATCCACTTCTGGATGGATGCGAGGTGGGCGCCTTCCCATCTCGTTGCAGGCAAGATCGAGCTCCTGAGAGAAATCGTCGCTCGTGCGCGGGAAAAGGGCATTACCGTGTGTATAGAAAACCTGAGCGAGCGCGTGGAGAGCTTCCGGAAGGCCTTTGATGCGATCCCGGATCTGCGCATGACCCTGGATATCGGCCATGCCCAGCTCCTTGCAAGGGAGAACACCTCCTTAGCCTTCATCCAGGACGCGTTTCAGAGGATCGCCCACATTCATGTGCACGACAATCACGGAGGGACGAGTGTCAAGGATGATCTCCATCTCGCCGTGGGCGAGGGTGTCATCGACTATCCGGATATCTTGAGCAGGCTGCGGGAGAAAGGCTACCACTCCACGATCACCATGGAGGTCATGCCTGCTGATATGAAGAAAACCTTCGATATTATAACTAGATACCTCCCGTCATCCTGACGCCCTTTTCTTAGTGTTCCTTGACTATTTGAAATCCCGGGGCTAAGCTGCCGCTTATGGTGTGCATGTCTCAGGAGTGGGTAATCAAAGGACGCGTCGACCCCCAGATCTTGCCGGACCTGAAGTTCAGCCCGGTCTTTAAGTCACTCATGCAGGTCAGGGGGCTTACGACGTCCGGCGATGTGATGAGCTTTTTGAGTCCGAACCTCGGGCAGCTCAAGGACCCCTGGAACATGAAGAACATGCGGCGCGCCTGCGAGCGGATCCTGCGCGCCATCGATGCCGGTGAGAAGATCGGCATCTTCACCGACTACGATGTTGACGGCGTGTGCAGCGCGGTGCTGATCCAGCGGTTTCTCCTCAATATCGGATCAAGGGCCCCGGAGATATTCATTCCCGACCGCGTCAACGACGGATACGGCCTGAACATCCGGGGGATCGATGAGCTGAAAAGAAAGGGCGTGAACCTGCTGATAACGGCGGACTGCGGCATCACGGCCATCCGTGAGGTGGAGTACGCCCGGTCTTTGGACATGGAGGTCATCATCACTGATCACCACGTGATGGGAGACACATTGCCCGATGCATACTGCATTCTCAACCCGAAACAGTCCGACTGCCCCTTTTTCGGCGAGGACCTCTGCGGCGCAGGCGTGGTTTTCCACCTGATCGTGGCCCTGCGCACACTGCTCAGGAAGCAGGGCGTGCAAGACCTGCCCAACCTCAAGGACGAGCTCGATCTGGTGGCCATGGCCACCATAGCCGATGCGGTCTCCCTCTCCGGAGTCAACCGGATCCTGGTAAAAGAGGGCCTGAATATCCTGAACGCCTCGGGCAGGATCGGGCTCGCGGCCCTGGCGAGGGTCTCCGGGATCAGGAGGGAGCTCATGTCCCGGGACATCGGGTACATCCTCGGCCCCAGGATAAACGCCGCGGGGAGGCTCTCCGACGCCAGGAAGGCCTTTGATCTGCTCATCACAGAGGATCAAAAGACCGCCCAGAGCCTTGCCTTCGAGCTCAACGAGCTCAACCGGCGCCGGCAGAAGGAGGAGCAGCAGGTGCTCGAAGAGGCGCTCTGCCTGCTTGAGAAGGGCGGATCTTCCCTGGGCAATGTCATCGTGGTGGCAGGCGCCGACTGGCATGCGGGCGTGATCGGGATCGTTGCATCCCGGATCTCCTCCCTGTTCTCCCGGCCCGCCATCGTGATCTCGCTGCTCGACGGTACAGGCATCGGGTCGGGTCGGTCGGTTCCCGGGGTGGATCTCCACGCGGCTGTATCCAGGGTCTCGGAACACCTGAACGATTTCGGCGGGCACAAGATGGCCATAGGCCTCAGTATCGACGACAGCAGGGTCCTCTCTTTCGCCAATGCCCTCGACAGGGTCTTGGTTTCCCGGGACGAGCGCCCCAGGAGCTTTGAGGTGGACCTGAAGATCTCCCCGCTCGACATCACCCCGGTCTTTCTGGACGAGCTGGAGATGCTCGCCCCCTTCGGGGAGGGAAACCCCGAGCCGGTGTTCATGATACCGTCCATGGAGGTGGTGAGCGCCAAGAATTTTGCCCGGGGACAGTGCAAGCTCGTTCTGAGGCATTCAGACCGGGTGTTCCATACCTTGAGGTGCACCCTGGATAACGGCGGGCAGAAGCTGTCGCGGTTTGTCGACGTGGCCTTCACTCCCGTGAAGATGAGGACAAACGGGTATCAGTACCTGTATCTAGCCCTGAAAGCGATATCCCCCGCCGGGCATAGTCCTGCGCCAGCTCCTGCTGGGTTCTGATACACTCCCTGATCTCCTGAGGAATGCCGATGCCGGTGAAGATCCTCGGCTCTCCCAGGAGAAAAAGGATTCCCGCGGTCAGGATCAGCAGGACGTATGACGAGACCTTCTTGATCTTTGTCAGGAGAACCCTGCGCGCAATGGAAGAGTCTCTGATCTCCTTGGTGCCCTGGGGAAAGACCTCGACGAGCCCGGTGTCGATGAGCCTGACAAGGGAGCCCAGGGCCTCGAAGGGCGGTTCCAGGGACTGCCGGACAATGCTTTCCACAGACCGCTTCTCGTCGATGAGGTCGAACATGTGCATGTCGACTGCATCCAGACGGTATTCCTTCACGATTTCCTCGGTGAGGGGCATGATGGTGACCGGGCAGTAGTCGACGGGCGGGATCTTCTGCTTGATCATGGGCCACTCGTCGATGATCCTCAACGTATCCAGGATAACCCCCTCGCTGGGGATATGACAGGAGAGGGCGTTTTCCATATCGACCTCCCAGTCCTCGAACCGGTAGTTTCCTTCCTTCCACTGAAACACCTGCAAGAGGGCGGTCTTGATGACCACGTTGGATGCCCGGTCCAGGAAGGTCTGCTTGATCTTTCCCTGGTTGATGAGGATATCGTGCCATCTATGGGAGTTTTTCTTCTCGTTCTCCAGGGCTGTCCGGTAATCCTTTTCCGAGAGGAACCCCCCCTTGATGAGGATGTCGGCGCGGGGATCTATTTCCCACTGGTCCGACTTGATGCCCTGGATGACGCCGTTGTCGAAGGCAAGTGAGATTGTGGACTCGGGAGAGGTCAGGACCAGGGTCCCGGTCTTCATCTGCTGCGAGATGAGCTGGAAAATCTCGGTCACGCCGAAGCCTTTGAGGGTCCCGAGCAGCGACATGGCTATGCTCCGTACTTTACGGGAGGCGATTTGTAGGACCTGAAGTATATCAGACCCAGCACGATGATGCCTGTGATCCTCAAAAGACCGGTGATGTCGAATCCGGTGGGAATGAAGCTGGAGAGGACCCTGCCTCCGGTGACGACCAGAACCAGGCCTGCCGAGAACATGGTAAGTCTGAAGATCCCCTTGGGATCCTTGTTTGCGACGATCGACCCCAGCCCCGGAAGGATGAGCTCCAGCTTCTGGGTCCGGGCGGCGTTGCGCACCCGGTACTGCTTGATCTCCTCGGCCTTGCCCGTCTGGACCGAGTTCATCTGTTTCTTTGCCTTGGTTTCCAGCCAGTGGCACTGGAGACACATGGGGTAGCCGGACCCGGACGTCTTCCCGACATAATAGAGATTTCCGCACCGGCTGCAGCGCTTGGTGAACTTCTCTTCCGGGATGTGCCCAAGAAGAAAGAGGACAAGGAAGGCAACCAGGCTTATGTACATGGCCTTATTTCTCTGAAACAGTCCGAGCACGCTGTTCCACATCGCGTCGGCCGCCAGCGTTAGCTCGCCTGAGGGTCTCATCTGCCGCGCCACCTGCCGCATGACGGGAATATGCTCGCTGATGTAGCTGTAGTCATGGGCCTGCTCCTCCTGGTTGAGGAAGACTCTCACCCGTGCGGGATCGATCTTGCTTGCCTTCTGGATGGACTGCTCGGCCTCGTACAGGTTGTACGCGGCCTGATGGAGCCTGCTGAGGTTGTAGTGGTAAACCGCGTTGCCCGGTTCCAGGGTGATGGCGTTCTGGAACGCCTTGATTGCCTCGTTGTTCCGACCCATCCCGGCAAGCGTGATTCCGAGGTGGTTATAGTACCGGTTGTTGTTCGGCTCAAGGTCCAGTGCCCGGCTCAACAGGCTCACCGCTTCCTGGCGGTTGCCTTTTTTGATCTCGGCCAGGGCCTGGATGTTCATGGGTTCGGCATCGGCCGTATCGCCCTTGATCCAGGACACCAGTGCAATACTGTCGCCAGGCGTGCCTACCGCATGACCCAGGGAGAACATCTCCCGGTTCACGCCGGTCTGGGAATAGGTCATGAATCCGGCCCCCACATGGGAGATCCAGCTCGACATGAATATCATTGAGATGAAAACAAAGGCGATCCGGCGCTCTATCACGTTCAGATAGCCCCAGAGCACGATGAACCACCAGAGAACGAACCACAGGATCCCGGCATCGAAGAAAACCGGCACCAGGACGATCAGGGCCACCCAGAGTTTGAGCCCGAAGGGGGGCAGCTCGTTGTTCGTTCCGATGCTCAGATCGTTGAGTATATGAGGAATATACTTCGCCAGCAGGCACGCCCCGATGAGCACGAATGTCAGAACCGTGGTAATGATCACGAAAAAGTAACCGTTGCCCAGGAGCGCGGCTACGAAGGGCCAGTAGCCGAAGAGCTCCTTAAGAGAGGAAAAGGACTGAATATCGGTGAGAATCGCTGCCGTCGGCACACCCTTATTCCTCTGGGATCAAGCTGTCTATCTTGATGGCCATTTCCATCGTATACGTCCTTGAATCTCCTTCTACCTTCAGGCGCAACGGAATGCTGATCGCGTTGGCGGATATGATTTTTGCATTTTCCGTGCCCACGATCTGGATCCTGCCGCCGGAGAATTCAGCGCCGCCGGAAAGGGGCACTGCGGTATCTTTCGGCATGGGGATATCCGGAGATGGGGAAAAATCCGGCTTTTTCGGTGGATCGCTCAAGGGGACGCTCGGGGTCGCCAGCCGACCGCCTGTATGCGCGTTCTGTTCTACGGAGAACCTCTCGGCGCGGGCCTGTGGCTTTGGCTGCGGTTTTCCGCTCGTGCCCATCTCGATGTGCCTGAGCACCATCTTGGTGATCTTTGTGAGCGTCTGGAGCACGCCTTCGCCGGTGGTGGCGACCGCCTCGAAACACGGGTATCCGTCCTGGTTGAGGATCTGTTCCATCTCGGTCACAGGCGCTACGTCAGGAAGGTCACGCTTGTTGTACTGGATCACCAGCGGCAGGGTCTTTACGCTCTTGCCGTAGTAGTTGAGGTTCTCCTCCAGGTTCGCCAGACTCTCAATGTTCTCCTCCATCTTGTCGCGCTGAGAGTCGGCCACGAACACCAGACCGTCGACCCCGGTGAGCACCGCCCGGCGGGTCGAGTTGTAGTACACCTGGCCCGGCACGGTATAGAAGTGAAGCCGGGTCTTGAACCCACGGATATTGGCGATCTCGATGGGCAGGAAGTCGAAAAACAGGGTGCGGTCAGCCTCGGTTGCCAGGGACACCAGCTTGCCTTTCTGGTCCGGTTTAATACTGGCATATATCGATTGGATATTCGTGGTCTTCCCGCAGAGAGAAGGGCCGTAGTATACGATTTTCGCTGATATTTCTTTTTTCGAATAATTTATGACCGCCATGCTATCCTCCGCCCGCCAGCCGTACGATCTCAACTTCCACGTCTTTGAAATCCTTATGCTCTTTCTGAATGTCCCTGAATATGCTCAAAGCACTGGCGTTGTCCCCCATGGCCTTGTAGGTCTGGGCGATCTCGTAGAGGACTCCCACCTTCATGTCGTTGGAGGCCTCTTCCAGTTCAGCCCCCTGTTTCAGTGAGGTCAGGGATTCCTTAAACATGCCCCGTTCCCGGTAGGTGATCCCCAGCATGATATAGGCGTCAAAGAGCTTTTCTCCTGTAGAGATCACCTTGTTGAACGATTCTATGGCATCGTCCAGAAGCCCGGTTTCCCGGTAGGCGAGCCCCATGTTGTAGAGGAACAGGGGATCGTCCTTGCCCTCGGTGGCCGCATTCTCCTGGATAGCCTTGAATACGCTGTCCACGCCGGTCTCGTCCACGAGATTCTCCGACGATGCATCGATGTTGAGGTCCTCAATCTCCTTGTCCAGCTCGTCGTTGAGATCATAGAAGTTCGTTGCCTGGATATCCGGCTGCGCAGAGAGCTTGGGCAGCGGGTCCATCATGCCCTTTTCCCGGACATCGAAGGATTTCGCCCTCTTGTTGATAGTTGTGTGGGCGGGATCGAGCTCAGCGGCCTTCTGCATGTACAGAATCGCCGTATCATTCTCCCCGTGGCGCTCCAAGATCTCGGAGAGTTTCACGTACTGGGTTGCGGCTTCCCGGGAAAATCCCTGGACCTTGTAGAGCTCCGCGAGCTTCTCGTGAGGTTTTTCCCAGCCCGGGTTGATCTTGATGGCCTGCTTGTACAGGGCGATGGCCTTGGGATAAAAGCCTCTGCTGCTGTAGGTGTCCCCCAGACGAACATAGATGTCGGATGCGTCCTCGTGCCTGCCTGTCTTAAGGTAGAGGTCCCCCAGTTTCTTGAGCAGCACCGGGTCGTCGGGGCGCTTTTCCAGGGCAGACTCGCAAGTCCGGATGTCCTTCGACTCCTTCTTCTTGCCAAAGAGGTTGTCGAACAGGCTCATGAAACGATACCTTTCATTGTAGGATTCTTCCCCTTTCTGCTCCCGATCACTCGCTCGATACGATCGATATAAGGATCATCGGTGCACTGATTTCCAAACTTTAACGGTAAACCGCATGGAAGTATCGGGCGAAACAGGGTGTGCATATTTCATGCCTTGACAATGCCGGTGAGACTTGATCATGTAAGAGCGTGAGCAGATCACCGAAAGAGGATAACTGATGGAGTATGTTCATCCGGTCCTGAACGAAGAGATAACCGCGATCGCAGGCCACTATACCCTTATCAGTCAAGAGATCCTGCCCCATGAAAAGGGGGGGATCCTCTACTTTGTCGGATATGCCCATATGGACACCTCATGCTGCGGACTCAAAGGATGCGGATATGCCGTTGTGGCCGGTCACGTCGCAGGCCTCTGTTCGTCAAGGACACCGGATGGCAGACCCGTGTCCCAGGTTGTCCCGGTCGATGAAGCCCTCCACCAGGAGGTATCCCGGGTGATCAGGGAAAGGTACGGGGTCTCCCAGGTGCATTTCGTGCTCGCGTCCGGCGGGAAGCGGGTGGTGTATTGAAGATGCACAAGCGCCCCATGGCGGTGTGGAAAAGCCGCACGCGGCCCCTCTGAGGGAAGGAAGAAGGAACGATCATCAGTGGCGGATACGGATCTGACTGACGGAAAGGCAAACGGGCAGACCGCGGATGATCTTTGGAATACCCGCGAGCCGGAAGATCGGGATGTTCTGGTGGACATCCAGGATCTGTGCACGTATTTCTATACTCCGGAGGGCGTGGTCCATGCCCTGGGCGGTGTGGGCCTCCAGATCGGGAGAGGACGGACCCTCGGCCTCGTCGGGGAGTCCGGGTGCGGGAAGACCGTGCTCGCGCTGACTATTCTCCGGCTCATCCCCGAACCGCCGGGAAAGATCGTGAGGGGAAAGGTCCTGTTCGAAGGCACCGACCTCCTGGGCCTTGACCAGGCAGGGATTCGAAAGATCCGGGGGAACAAGATCTCCATGATCTTCCAGGAGCCCATGACCTCGCTGAACCCCGTGTTCACCATCGGGTTCCAGATCGAAGAGGTTCTCATGCTCCACCAGTCCCACCGCGCCCCCGCCAGAAAGCAGGCCCGCGATCTGGCCGTAGAGCTGCTGGACATGGTGGGCATCCCGTATCCCCGCAGACGCATCAACGATTATCCCCACCAGCTCAGCGGCGGCATGTGCCAGCGGGTCATGATCGCCATGGCCCTTGCCTGCAGGCCGTCTCTCATGATCGCAGACGAGCCCACCACCGCGCTCGACGTCACCACCCAGGCCCAGATACTCGCGCTCATGGGTGAGCTCAAGGAGGAAACGAACACCTCCATCCTGCTGGTGACCCACGATCTCGGGGTGGTGGCCCAGTCGTGCGAGGACGTGGCCGTGATGTACACCGGAAACGTGGTCGAGCACGCAGGCGTGGAAGACATCTTCTCCCGGCCCCTGCACCCCTACACCCGGGGCCTGATGAGATCCATCCCCACGCTGGAGGCCCGCAAAAGGGGCGAGCAGCTCCATGCGATACCGGGCAATGTGCCCACGTTGCGCAACATGCCCAAAGGATGCACCTTCCACAACCGGTGCGACGAGGTGATGGATGTCTGCAGGCGTGAGCGGCCGCCGATGTTCCGGCCTCATCCGGATCACTGCGTGCGCTGCTGGAGGTATGCGAACGGATGAGGCCGATCCTTGAAGTATGCGAATTGAAAAAAACCTTTCCCATAACCTCAGGCATGTTCAGGAAATCGGCCGGGGTGCTAAAGGCGGTCGACGGCGTCGATCTGGCCATCCTCCCCAACGAGACGCTCGGACTGGTGGGGGAATCCGGGTGCGGAAAAACGACCTTGTCAAAGATGATCCTGGCCCTGGAAGAACCTGATTCCGGCAGCATCCGCTTCGAGGGCGTCGACGTGGTGCGCGCCCGGGGGAGCTCGCTGTCTCAGGTCAGAAGGGGCATCCAGGTGGTCTTTCAGGATCCCTTCGGATCGCTCAATCCCCGGAGAAAGATCGGGTCCATCATCGAGGAGCCCATGATCATACACCGTGAAGGGGCGAGGACCCAGAGGGCGAAGCGCGTGCGCGAGCTCCTGGAGATGGTGGGCCTCCACGAGGATATCCTCCCGCGATACCCGCACGAGTTCTCCGGAGGGCAGAGGCAGCGGATATGCATCGCCAGGGCCCTGGCCGTCAATCCTCGACTCCTCATCTGTGACGAGCCCGTCTCGGCGCTCGACGTCTCCATTCAGGCCCAGGTGATCAATCTCCTGGTTGAGCTCCAGAAGGAGCTGAAGCTCTCGTATCTCTTCATCTCGCACAATCTCTCGGTGGTGGGTTATATCTCCCACCGGGTTGCGGTCATGTACAAGGGCAGGATCGTGGAGCTCGCCGACGCCCCGGCGCTCTTTGAAAATCCGCTCCATCCCTACACCGGCTGCCTCATGGACGCGGTCCCCGAGGCCCGGCCCAGGAAGAGCCCGGCTTTCAGGCCACAGAGGCGAGGCGGCGACCAGGACTCCTCGGGCCTTTCCTCGGGGTGCGCCTACCGCGCCTGGTGCCCCCGGGCCGGAGGGATATGCGCACAAGAGCCGCCCTTGCTTCAGGAAAAGGGAAAGGGCCATTTCGTCGCGTGCCATCTGGCCGATCCGCAAGGCTGAATCGGGTGGACCGGGGAAGAAGGATGCGAGAGCCTGGACCGCTATCGGGACGAGGAGGATTTCGTGCAGTGGAGCAGACAAAGGGCTTGACATATGGAAGAAGCATAGCTAATAAGAATCACCTCGGGTTTTTTGAGAAAAGGAGGAACAGCAAGGAATGGCCAATCATGCTTCAGCCCTGAAAAGGGTGAGACAGTCCAGAAAGAGAAGACTGAGAAACAAGAGCTATAAATCCACCATCAGCACGTCGGTGAAGAAGACGTTCAGCTCCTTGGAAGAGAGCAATACCGACGGGGCGCAGAAATATTTCAAAGAAACTCTCGCACGTCTGGACAGCGCGGTGAACAAGGGCATCCTTCACCGCAATGCCGCATCAAGGAAGATCTCCCGGCTTACCAGGAAGTTCAATTCCCAGGCCTCTTAAAAACAGTCCCGCTTTTCGTGCCAGCCGTGATCCCTTGGAAAGAAGGGATCATGCCGGGAACAACGCCCCCAGCAACGCCTCCTGAATAGCCGTGTACGGGTGCAGGGTCCGCCCGGACTTGATTCCGTGCTCGACCCGGCGCACCGCCTGGAGCAGATCGACGAGCTGAGATGCGCTCCAGAGCGACCTGCGGCCCAGGATCTTCTTCTCCACATAGGGATGCACCCCGGCGCGGCTGTTTTTCCCGCAGCAGAGGATCTGGTAGTGCTGGGCGATCTGATTCTCGATCCGGGTAATCACCTCGAGCTCGTTTATCCCGGTGTGCTCGAGCTCGTAGAGCCTCACCATGGTGTCCTTTTTCCGCTCGAACAGGGAATCCATGAAGGCGAAGACCGGCGGCTCGTGGGATTCCATGACCAGGTATTCGACGTCCCTGATCGTGACGGACGGATTATTCCCGGCGTACAGGCAGAGTTTTTCGACCTCGGATGCGATGAACCAGAGGTTGCCCCCGGTTGCCTCTGCGAGCAGGTAAACCGCGTCCCGGTCCATGGTCTTTCCGTATATCCTGACTCTGCCGGCTATCCAGTCATGGAGATCCCTGCCCTTGAGGGCGCTGAAACGCAGTATCTCCAGGCCTGCGGGGATCCCCTTCGCATATTTTTTCTCCTCGCGCTCAGCCACCCCCTCCATGGTGAGGATCAGGGTGGTGAAGCTGCTCGGCTGCTGGACATAGGCCAGGACCCGCTCCTTTTCCTTCTGCCCCATCTTGTGAAAATTTCTTATGACGATGAGCCGTCTGTCAGTGAAAAACGGCATGGTGATGCAGAGCTCCACGACATCCTCGATCCGCTGGATCTCCTGGGCCTGGTACCACGAGCTGTTCATTGACGCGTCTTCGCCCAGCAGCGCCTTGGCTGCGGCAAGCTGTTCCTCGATGAGGAACACCTCCTCGCCTGTGAGCAGATAGACTTCCTTTAAAGGGGGGTGGATCTGCGGTATCCTCATAGGACAACGGCCGCCAGGGCTCGCGCTATCTGGAGGGACACCCTCCTGCTGGCCTCTTCGAGCCCACTCTCTTCCGCACCCCTTTCAGGGTAGGTCCCCTGATCGGAAAATCCCATGGTCCAGAGCTCTTTTCCCTGTGCGTCCAGGACGCGGGCGGCTACATGGACGGTCAGCCGGTACCGGTCGTCGGACGACAGCGAGGGAGACGTTATGGCCTGGCTCGAATAGGAGGTGAGGGTGCAGTGCAGGATGTACTTCCCGCTTTCCGGGGCGAGCATGCCCATGGAGGAGAGGGTCCGTTCGAGCTCGGCGTCCAGGGTCATCCCTGCCTCTATGAGGGTGGTCCGGTTGGTGCTCGGGCGCAGGACGAAATCCTGCGACCCGCCCGCCCCTCCGTCCAGGACGAACGAGTAACTGCAGGCCAAGAGGCTAACGGAGAGGAGCGATAATGTTAAGAATCTTATTCGGGACATAAATGACCTTTTTAATGCCCGTGCCTTCGAGGAACCGTTTCACGTTGGCCTCGGCAAAGGCCTGTTCCTTCACCGCTTCCTGATCGGCGTCCTTGGCAACGATGACGGTCGCCCTGAGCTTGCCGTTGACCTGCACCGCGACAGTGACCTCCTGTTCTTCGCACCAGCCCGGGTCGAACTCGGGCCAGGATGTCCTGAAGAGCTGCCCGGGGTTTCCCATGGTCTCCCAGAGCTCCTGGGCGATGTGAGGGACAAAGGGCGAGAGCATGACCAGCAGGCCCTGCACCGCATCCCTGACAACGGCAAACTCCGCGGGAGACGAGGCAGCCTCCCGTGCCCGGTAGAGATCGTTCACCAGCTCCATCATGGCGGCAATGGCGGTATTGAACCTGAAGCGCTTCTCGATGTCCTCGGTGACCTTCTTGATGGTCTGGTGGGTCTTTCTCTTGAGGGCCTCCATGGACTTTGGCGGCCTGTCCGCGCAAGCTTGGGCCGAGAGCAACCGGTCTTTCATATCGAACACGAGCCTCCAGAGCCGGGAGAGAAACCGGTACGAGCCCTCTATCCCTGTGTCGCTCCAGTCCATGTCCTTTTCCGGGGGCGCCGCGAAGAGGCAGAACAGCCTCGTGGCGTCGGCCCCGTAATTCTTGATGAGCTCTTCGGGATCAACGACATTGCCTTTGGATTTGGACATCTTGGCCCCGTCCTTGATCACCATGCCCTGGGTGAGAAGCCGTTCGAACGGCTCGTCGATGCCGATATAGCCCAGATCCCTGAGCACCTTGGTATAGAACCTGGCATAGAGCAGGTGCAGGATGGCGTGCTCGATCCCGCCGATGTACTGATCCACCGGCATCCAGTACTGTACCTCTGCTTTGTCGAACGGTTTGTCGTGGCTGTGAGGGCTGCAGTAGCGGATGAAGTACCATGAGGACTCCACGAAGGTGTCCATGGTGTCGGTCTCCCGCCTGGCCTTGCCCCCGCACCCGGGGCAGGTGGTGTTCACGAAGGACTCATCATGGGTTATGGGGGAGATGCCCGTCCCGGTCAGCTCCACGTTCTCCGGCAGGATAACGGGCAGGTCCTCGATTTTGACGGGCACGGTGCCGCATTTTTCACAGTGCACCATGGGAATGGGCGCGCCCCAGTAGCGCTGCCGGGATATTCCCCAGTCGCGCAGCCGGAAGTTGACCGTGGCCGACCCCCTGCCCTGGGCATCAAGGTGCTTTGTGATCGCATCCATGGCATCGGTATTCTTCATGCCATCGAACTTCCCGGAGTTGACGAGCACTCCTTGGCCCTCGTAGGCGGACTCCATGCTCTCGGAATCCAGGCTCTCGCCTTCGGGCTGAATCACCACGATGATCTTGAGCCCGTATTTCTTCGCGAAATCGAAGTCGCGCTGGTCATGGGACGGAACCGCCATGACCGCCCCGGTCCCATAGTCGTACAGGACGAAGTTGGCCACATAGATGGGCATCCTGAAGCCAGTGAGCGGGTTGATGCAGTACCTGCCGGTGAACACGCCCTCCTTCTCGTAGAGATCGGAGGTGCGGGTGAAGGTGTCGACCTGTAATGTCTTGTTCACAAAGTCCCTCACCTTGTCCTCCTGGCCGGTCCCTGCGGGCAGGGCCTTCACCAGCGGGTGCTCTGGCGCAAGGCTCATGAAGGTCGCGCCATAGAGGGTGTCGGGCCGGGTGGTAAAGACCTCGATATCGTCCGAGGTGCCCTCGATCTGGAAGCGGATCAGGGTACCGGTGCTCCTGCCGATCCAGTTCTTCTGCATGCTGAGCACCCGCTCGGGCCAGCCTTTCTTCAGCCTTTCGATGTCGTCCAGCAGTTCCTGGGCATAGGCGGTGATCTTGAAAAACCACTGGTCGTGCTCCTTGAGAAAGACCTGAGACCCGCATCGCCAGCACTGTCCCTCCACCACCTGTTCGTTCGCGAGCACGGTCTTGCACTGCTCGCACCAGTTGAGAAAGGCCCGCGACTTGTATACGAGCCCCTTGTTGTACATCTGGATGAAGAAGAGCTGCTCCCATTTATAATACTCAGGGGCGCAGGTGGCGATTTCCCTGCTCCAGTCATAGCTGAAGCCCATCTTCTTGAGCTGGGCCCTCATATAGTCGATGTTGTCGTACGTCCATTTCTTGGGGTGGATCCTGCTCGCGATGGCCGCGTTTTCCGCAGGCATGCCGAAGGCGTCCCATCCCATGGGGTGCAGCACGTTGAGACCGTTCATGGTCTTGTATCTGGCCACCACGTCTCCGATGGTATAGTTGCGCACATGGCCCATATGGATGCGCCCGGACGGGTAGGGAAACATCTCGAGCAGGTAGTACTTGGGCTTGCCGCTCTGTATATCCACGCGAAAAAGGCTGGTGTCCTGCCAGCTCTGCTGCCACTTCGATTCCACTGCCTGCGGGTTGTACTCCGTGTTCATATCGGCCTCCGTGTTGATGTTGGTTGCTTCATTAGCATAACCCTCCAAGTTTCGTCCAGTGCGGGAATGGTTCGATACTCTCTTCCCGTGTCGTGAAACCATGGTGTGTATTTCTTTGTCGGGTATGCCGAGAAGATGGCATCAGTGAGGAAATATATCTATCGCCACAGAGGATGCCTGTGCGGTACGCAATTATCCCTTGCTTTTCATCTGCATGCTGATATTTTGGGAGAGCTATGAGGTGGCTGAAAATCTTTGCTGGGCTTCTGGTATGCGGCATGCTTCTCGTGGGATTCTCGGCGTATTGGTTCGTGTATCGCGGTCTGCCCTCGATACATGAGCTCAAGCAGCCCGAGCCGACAAGTCTGAGCACGATCATCGCCTCAGACGGCAGCTCCATCGGCTATATTCCCCCAGAGGGCATGATCATCCAGAGAGGAAAAGGCACCCCCGTAAGGCTGATGCAGGCCTTTATCGCGGCCGAAGATTCCACCTTCTACAAGCACACCGGTCTTGACATCACACGGATCGTGGCCGCGCTCATTGCGGATATCCGCGCCAATTCATATGTTCAGGGCGCTTCCACCATTACCCAGCAGGTGGTGCGCTCGTATCTCCTCACCCGGGAGAAGACCATCACCCGCAAGCTCAAGGAGATCGTGCTCGCGCTGCGCATCGAGCGGGCCCTGCTCAAGGACGAGATCCTCCACCTGTACCTGGACCGCCTGTATCTGGGCAGCGGGGCTTACGGAGTGGGGGCGGCGTCACTGCGGTATTTCAACAAGGAGTGCAGGGACTTAAGCCTGGCGGAGATAACCATGATCGCGGGGCTTGCACCCGCACCGGCCAGGTACTCGCCCCTCAATGATTTTCCCGCTGCCAAGAGGAGGCAGAGGTATGTGCTGTCCCGCATGGTGGAAGAAGACTACATCACCGAGTCGGAGGCGGCCGATGCATACAAGGAGCCCCTGATGATCACGGGAGAGGCGGTGGCGCTGTTCACCCGGTATCCCTATGTGATGGACTACGTGAAATCCCTCGTTACCGAGCGCTACGGCGGGGATATCCTTTCCGGAGGGATCAATGTCCAGACCACGCTTTCGCCCCTGCTTCAGGACGCTGCGATCCAGGCGGTGCGCAAGGGCATCATCGAACTGGAGATGCGGCGGGGCGCATACCGTGGTCCGGACAAAGGAATCAGCGAGACGAGGAAGGAAAGGATCCTGGCATTCCAGGAAAATCAGCTGGCCTGGAAGGGCGAGGAGCCCTACCAGCTCTACTGGGCAGAGGTGGTCTCTGTCTCGCCTCTTATCACGAATATCGGAGGGAGAACCGTGGAGCTTCCCCCCCAGAGCTATGCCTGGATCAATCCCAAGGGAGGCTGGACCCCGAAGGGTGTGCTCGAGCCCGGGAACATCATCCGCCTGTGCTATACCCCGGAAGGGTTCATGGTGTCCCAGGAACCCAGGGTTCAGGCCTCTCTCGTGGCATTCGATCTCCAGAGCGGGGGCACGCTTGCCCTGGTGGGCGGATTTGATTATTCCCAGAGCCAGTTCAACCGGGCGGTGAGCGCCAGGAGGCAGAGCGGGTCGGCCATCAAGCCCTTCATCTATGCCGCTGCCGTGGACAAGGGGTTTACCCCGGCCTCCATCATCTTCGATACCCCCATCACCTTCCAGGGCGAGGAAGACGAAGAGCCCTGGAAGCCGAAGAATTACGAAGACAGGTTCTACGGGGCCACCACCCTGCGCACGGGGCTGGTGCTCTCCAGGAATGTGATCACCATCAAGATACTCAAGGATATCGGCATCGGGTATGCGATCGGATACCTGAACCGCTTTGGCATGGACGCCCAATTTCCCCGCGACCTCTCTCTGGCCCTGGGTTCAGGGTCCCTGACACCGTACGATCTGGTGAAGGGATATGCGGTATTCGCCACCTATGGGCAGAGGTTCAATCCCCGGCTGGTCGACTACATCACCCAGATCAATGTGGGCCCCATTTATTCGGCAAGGTCCGACGCCGTGTCGGAACCCGTTGCCCAAAGTGAAAGCCGGGCTGTCTCGGAGCAGACGGCCTACATCATCACAAACATCCTGACCGATGTGGTCCAGAGCGGCACCGGCTGGCGGGCCAAGAATCTGGGAAGGCCCGTGGCGGGAAAGACCGGCACGAGCGACGACAACCGGGATGCCTGGTTTATTGGCTACACCCCCGAAGTAATCTGCGGGGTGTGGGTGGGATATGACGACATGATGCCCCTGGGAGAGAACGAGACCGGCAGCAGGGCCGCATGCCCCATCTTCGTAGATTTCATGCAGGCGGCGCTCAAGAACAGGCCTGTCCATGATTTTCAGATCCCCGAAGGGATCGTGTTCGCCAAGGTGGATACGAAAACCGGAAGACTCGCCTCCGAGAGCTCGCAGGATGTGCGTTTCGAATGTTTCAAGGCCGACGGGCTTCCGCCCAGAGAGCAGTCTACCATTGACGATCTCATGCTCAAGGAGGTCTACTGATGTTCAGGTCAGGGATTCTGCTCCTGATGTGCATCGTGCTCATGCCGTGGCAGGCGGGGACGGAAGAGATCACCCTGGTCAAACGCGCACGCAGGGCAGACCCTGCTGAGTTCACCAGCTACACCGTACAGCCGGGCGATACCCTGTGGAAGATTCTGGCCCAGACCCAAAACGCACGCTACAACGACTTCCCGTACCTGTATAAAAAATTTCGGGAGCTCAACCCGGAAATCACCGATCTGAATCGTATCATTTCAGGCCGGCGGATCCGTGTGCCCAACATCCCCGGAGCCAGAGAGGAATTCTCGGTCCAGGCCGCCTCTGAGGACGTCTATGTGATCAAGAAGGGTCAGCACCTGGCCATGATCCTCAGGCAGGTATACGGCCTGCCTGACAATCTCATCTTCAATGAGTATCTGAACCTGATCAAAGAACTCAACCCGGAGATCGAGAACCTCGATCTCGTAGAGGCGGGGCAGAGGGTGCGGATGCCCGAGATCGGGCAGGCGGTGAGTGCGGCCAGGGAAGCGGTGCAGGCTCGGGAAGCCGTAGAGAAGGTTGCCGGCGGGAACGGCAAGAAGCCGGACCAGCTTCTTCACGAGCTCATCGAGCAGAAGGTGCACGAGCTCACTCTAAAGAAGAGGGCCGCAGAGCAAGAGGAACAGGAAGATCAGGGACCCCGGATACAAACCCCGGATGACCGGGTGGCGGCAGTGAGCATTCTGGAAAGCCTGAGGAGGCAGCGGATGGCCCCTCCGGAAATCCACAGGGATAAAGAGCCGGGGCGCGTGTCTGTTGTACCGGCAGCGCCGGCCGCTGGAAAAGCTGCACCCAGGGAAAAGATCGACGCACTTAAGAAGGACCGGGCCGAGGTCGCCCGGAAACCCGAATCCGCACCGAAACCTGCTCCAGCACCGTCCCGGCAGGCTGTTTCCGCGCCCACGGAAAAGCACACGCCGGTGCCTGGGGAAAAAATCGGGAAGAAACCCGAGACCGAAGAGCCGGACAGCGGACCTGGCGGGTTGGATGAGGGAGGAGGGGCTCCTGCGCCATCCGGGTTGCATGAAGGCGAGGACCGGGGAAAGGCTTCTCCCGCTGCACAACCCAAACAGTCGGTCATCTCACGGATCGTGAAAAACACCCTGATGCCGGCGCTGACCAGGATGGGCGGCAGACAGAAGGACGAGGGCACCTACTTCATGCCCATGGCCGGAGGGAGCAGCCTCTCTATCGACACGGGCGAGATCCCCGTGATCGAGCTGGATACGGGCATGCGGGTTATCCTCGACATGAACAGCAGGATATCGCCGGAGGTGAAGGATATCCTGGAGCAGGCATTCCCCTCGTGCAGAATCATCTCGGGCCCCCATGAAGGACTGGAGTCCCTTATGGACCGGGTGCTGAACGTGTCGGGGTATTTCTCTGTCAACAAGGATGCAGGCCCGCTTCTGGTCGGGGAGGACGAGAAGATCCGGTTCTCCGGAAAATGGATCGTGTACAAGGATTTTTCCCGGCAGAATGTCTTTGTCATCAACCTTCTCGGCGAAGCGGACCAGCAGACTCCCGGGCCCATCAGAAACTATGCCTCCCGGTTCGGCATCGACCTCATCGAGATGGGGGGAAAGCCCTGGATCCCGCAGGAAACACCCAAGGCCGCACTCATCGAGCTCGGGCATTCGTACCGGAAACTCCTCGATCTCCTTGGCATGCCCTACGAGCTGGACAAGGAGCTGGAACTCGTGTCGCTCGATGCGCTGCGGATCGCCTACAAGGCCCCGCTCCTTTATAACCAGAACATCATCCTCACCGAAGAGCTGCCGGATAAAACCATGAGCGAGCTCCTGGCAAAGAAGGGGTATACGGTCGTAGACACCTTGGCCGAGGTCTTTGAGACCGTGCTCGACACCCTCGGCCTTGAGCATCAGGGGCCTCCGGTAAAGGCAGAGGTGGCTGCAAAACGCGCCGAGCTCGAGCTCCCGGCGGTGAAGGTGGGAGAGGTGGTCGTTCTTCTGGGTGTCCTGGATACGGATATCGCACGCTACCTTGCGTCCGCGGGCATGAAGATCGCGGTGTGGTAGATGTCTTGAAAGGGGGGAGCCGCTGCCCTCGAATGATTACCGCGCCACAGAGATGAAGCAGGACCCGTGCGATTCGGCCGGTTCGCCCCGCGTGGTGAAGGACCAGCTGGAGCCGGTTTCCAGCGGAAAGCCCAGAACGTCCGCGATCGTATCGCTCAGCCTCACCGTGTAGGTGGTCTCGTATGCAAGATCCGCGTCAGGTCTGAACACGGCGGTATTATTGTCGCTGTAAGAGACGGAGCCTTCCACCTCGCCCGAAGGACCCGAGAGGGTAAAGGAGTTCTCTGTGATGGAGGCTAAGGACATCGAGGCGGAAAAGGTGGCCGATACCACCGTGTCCACGGCAGCGCCCTGCGTGCCACTGGCAGGGAAAACCGAGCACAGGACGGGAAAGAGGCCGGCCTCGTCAGGGTCATAGCTCATGACAAACCCTGTACCACCCACGGCATAGATATCCCGGATGGAGCCGCCGTGGATTCCCTTCAGGGGAGGAGGGATGACCGGGGTGAGGAGATCGGTGGCGACGACGAGGTTATCCTGGATGGTCCAGGAGCTGCCGTCAAAGTGCAGGATCGTGCCTGGATTGAGGAGCCCGGCTGATTGCCCTGCTGCATAGACATTGCAGGGAGAGGTGCCCCAGACGGCGTTCAGGGTGGTGTTTTTCAGGGAAGCAGCGAGCGAGGGATCGCTTATGGCGCTGGTCCATGTATGCCCGTCGTACCTCAGGACAGTGCCGTCTTTCCCAACGGCGTACACATTCTGGGGAGAGCTCCCCCAGACGCCGGAGAGGTCACTGATCGTACCGCTTGTCTGTCCCACCCAGCTTTCTCCATTAAAATGGATGATGGTGCCGTTGTCTCCCACGGCGTACACACTGCCGGATGAGCTTCCCCAGACACCGTTGAGACTCCGGCGGGTATTGCTTTCCTGTTTTTGCCATATCTCGCCGTTAAAGTGCAGGACCGTTCCCTGGTCTCCCACGGCGTACACGCTGCCGGGCGAGCTTCCCCAGACATCGTTGAGGTTCCAGGGGGTGTTGCTTTCCCGCTCTTGCCATATCTCGCCGTTAAAGTGCAGGACCGTGCCTGCATCTCCTACGGCAAAGACATTGTTCGCAGAGGTTCCCCACACGCCGTTGAGACTCCAGGATGTACCACTTGCCTGATTCACCCAGTTCCCGCCATCCGAAAGGAGGATTGTCCCCGTATTCCCCACGCCGAATATCGCAAGGGAAACCTCATCCGAATCATCCGGCATGGTGGCGTTTACCCAGACATCATTCAGGACGAAATTCGTGGGTATATCATCCGGGTCCGCCTGTACCCATCGCTGGGCAAAGGCAGGAGTGATCATGGAGACGAATACGAGCAAGAACACGGAAGCCCTGGTGAATATTTTCCGGATCAAACCCATGACCTTTTTCCCTCCCTGGCAGAGAAGCACGCTTGGTGTGCTGAACATACCATTATTATATACTGCCTGGGCCTGATTGGGAAAGAATAAATCCTGCAGGCCAGGGGAAGAAGGTGCTGCAGCAGTCCGGTAGCGCCGGCACGCTCTGAAAGAGCGATGCTCTCTAGCGATGATAGATGGTGATCTCGTCTCCGGGCTGGATCCGGGCCGAGGGATTCAGACGGTTCCACCTGATGACATCGCTGGTCGACACCTCGAACTTCTGGGATATCCCCCATACGGTGTCCCCCTTCTTCACGCGGTACTGCACCATTCGGGGGCTCGAAGAGGAATGGAGCTGAGGCGGGATTTTCAGGGCCGTGCCGGGGTGGATCAGGGACGGGTTCCGGATGCCGTTGACCTCGATGATATCTTCAAGGCTCACCCCGTAGAGACGGGCAATGCCCTTGAGGTTCTCCCCCCGCGCGACCACGTGGCGGTGTCTGTTCGGCGCAGGGATGCCGGCCGAGAGCTCGCCGCGCGGGATGACGAGGATCTTGCCGAGGGTGAGGATATCGCTCGCGCTCATCCGGTTCGCCCGTGCGATGTCTTGGGCAGACGACGAGTATTTCTTTCCCAGGCCGATGAGGGTGTCGCCTTTCTGGATCGTATGGGTCACGTACTCGATCCGGGTGCTGTGAGCTTTCTGCAGGTATTGTGCAATCGCAGACGCTCTCCCCTGCGGAACCTTGAGCAGGTATTCCCCACCGCTTGGGGGGGTGCACCGCCTGATGAGCTCGGGGTTCAGCCGGACCAGCCGGGCTTCGGGTAAACCTGCCGCCTCGGCAATCTCGTCCAGATAGGAGAAGCCCTTGACCCTGACGGTCTCGTACCGGAGAGGGGCAATCTTCAGATCATCCGGCACCTCCAGCCCGTAGTGAGTCCGATTCTTCGCAAGGATGAGCGTGGCGATGAATTTGGGGACATATTCCAGGGTTTCGGCCTTGATGGGCATGGGATGGGAAATGTCCCAGAAGCAGCTCACCTCGGGGTTTCCCTTCATGATCCGGTTGATGGTGCCCTCGCCCGCGTTGTACGCGGCGCTCGCCAGAAGCCAGTCGCCGAAGAGCGCGTGCAGGTTCTTCAGGTAGCGGGCCGCTGCATGGGTGGATTTTTCCAGGTCCCGGCGCTCGTCGACCCACCTGTTCACCTTCAGGTCGTAGTGTCTGGCCGTGCCTGCCATGAACTGCCAGTAGCCCGTTGCTCCGGTGCGTGATACGGCGTTGGCCTTGCCCGAGCTCTCCACCATGCTGAGATACACCATGTCTCTGGGCAGACCCTGACTTACGAGAATCTCCTCCATTACGGGCCGCACGGAATCGAAACGGGCAAGGGTGAGCAGGAACTGCTTACGGTAGCGGTCCGAGTATTGCCGTATCCACCATTCGATCCTTTCGTTCATCTCGAACTCGAAGTCATAGGGGACGTCCCGGTCGAAGAACGGCTCTTGCGCCAGGCTGTGATTATCAAAAAGGGGAGGGATATCGCCCAGCTCGCTCGAGGGCGGAAGAGGGCCTGTAATCGACGGGCCCCCTGCTGCAGGGTATCCCGAAGAGGGGGGAATCTGGCTGGTAAGGGAACAGCCTTGTATGATGCACAGGGCCAGGATGAGAAGCAATGCCCGCAATTTCACCATCACATATAACCTCCGGGAACAGATCTGTCTGCCTGGAATATTGCCCATCAATAGACTGCCCAATTTACCTGGAAAAATTGAACCCTTCAACGGTTATTTTCATCTAATATATCGGATGAATCATTCCGATATGTATCGGTTGGTTAAAGCCGCAACTTGACGGAACTGAAATGAGGGATGTAAAGGAGATGATATGAACCTTCCCGTAGCACAAAGCCGTTCGCTGTCAGAGCTGATCGGTCGATTTGAGGAGTTTCCCGCCCTCGCAAAGGACGAGGAATATGACCTTGCGGTGAAATTGAGAGAGTATAACGATGTCGATGCGGCCCATCGCCTCGTGACCTCGAACCTGCGGAACGTGGTGCGGATCGCCATGGATTACGCCGGGTACGGGCTCCCCCTGGAGGATATCGTGCAGGAAGGCACCATCGGACTCATGGTAGCGGTGAAGAAGTTCGATCCGTACAAGGGATACCGCCTCATGACCTACGCGGTCTGGTGGGTCAAGGCGATGATCCACGACTATATCCTCAAGTTCTTCTCCCAGGTCAAGCTCGGGACCACCAAACTCCAGAAGCGTCTGTTCTACGGCCTCAACAGACTGATGGCAGAAGAGGAAGTGGTCGACGGCAACATCAGCGAGCGCACCCAGGCTATCTCCGCTCGCCTCGATGCCGATCCTCAGCAGGTGGAAGAGATCATCACCAGACTCACCTACCGGGATCAGTCTCTCGACAGCCCGCTGGCCGACGACAGCGAGACCAGCTTCGTGGATTTCCTGGCCGACTCCGGACTCAACCCCGAGGACAGAGTCATGGAAAGCGAACGGGCCATGAGCGTGGAGAACCATGTGAACGATGCCTTGGGGGACCTGTCCGACCGGGAGCAGGAGATCGTCAGGCAGAGGATCATGGCGGACGACCCCAGAACCCTGGAGGAGCTGGGCAGGCAGTACAATATCTCCAAGGAGCGGGTCCGGCAGATCGAGAACAACGTGAAGAACAAGCTCCGGAAGGCCCTTGAGGGCAAGATGGACGCGATGGTGCAGTAGAAAGGTAAAAGTGGATGGGTTATCAGAAGAGGCATCCCATACGCGACATCTTGGACCTGCAGGACAGGATGAACCGGGTCTTCGAGGAGAGTCTCAGGGACCCCGAGCATGCGAGGTTGCCCGGCCGGTGGAATCCCCAGGTCGATGTGGCGGAAGACGACGAAGCCCTGTACATCCGGGCCGAGCTCCCGGGGGTGAAGCGGGAGGACATCAGCCTGGATCTTTCCGACGGCGTGCTCACCATCAGCGGCAACAAGCCCTTCGCCCATGAAAACCGGAGCGAGAACTACTACATGATCGAGCGGCAGTACGGAACATTCAGAAGGACATTCAACATCCCCAAGGCCGTGGATGTTCACGCGATCCAGGCCAGGCTGGAGAAGGGTATGCTCGAGATCAGGGTGCCCAAGCTCAACGATATCCACGGCCGCAAGATTCCCATCATCGAAAGGTGATCCCGTACGCCTCCAGGTTGAGCCGGTAGCCTCGACACTCCCGCGACGACCGTTCGATCAGGCCGAAGAGGGGATGATCGATGAGCGGAGAATCCCCGGTCGAGAAATAATAGAAGCGTCCGGGCCGGGATACGATGCTGAGCACGGTGTGGGCAAGCGTTTTCCGGGGGGAGAACGACCGGGCCATGACCGCGGGGAAGGGGCCTATCGCCTGCTCGTTGGGGTCGGCATCGATCAACCTCATGTCCTCGAACCCCAGGAGATCCATGACGTGGCGGAGGAAGACGCCCTTTTTCTGACCCCGCTCGATCATCCAGACGCGTGATTCCGGATGGAGCGTTTTATACAGGATGGCCAGAAAGCCGGAGCCGGCCCCCAGATCGGCTATCTCCGGTTCATTCACCTGCTCCAGGAGACCCAGCGTGTCTCCGGCCTGTCCTTCCAGGTCATCCTCCATGGAACGGCTCACCAGGTGAAGCCGCGGGTTATAGCGGCGCACCTCTCTGATCCAGGTGGTGATTTTCTCGTCCATCACTTTCCTATGCAGAAATCCGAGAATATGCTCTCCAGAACATCCTGGCCCGCAGAGCCGCCCGAGATCTCTTGAAACGACTCGCGTGCGGTTTTCAGGTCCAGGACGAGGACATCGGGGGTCATCCCCTCATCGATCGCGGCAAGACAGTGGGCCAGGTATTCCCGGGCTCGTGAAAGCAGGTAGGTGTGCCTGCCCAGAAACACCCCGGGCTGCCCCAGGGGAAAGAGGCCGGATATGGAGCCCATGAGCTCGTCGATACCCGTGCGGTACTTGGCGGAGACCCAGGCCCTCTCTCCCTGGACGCCGTAACGCGGCCCGGGCAGGAGGTCGGCCTTGTTCATGACCACGATCGTCTTCTCTCCGAGCTTCAGCCACGGCTCGTCCTCTTCTGTCAGCCCTTTGCACGCGTCCACCACATAGAGAACCAGGTGGGACTGCCGCAGGATGTCCATGGTCTTCTGAATGCCTGCCTGCTCGGGGCCCGAGGCGGTTTCCCGGATGCCCGCGGTGTCGTGGAAGAGGAAGTCAATGCCGGAGAAAACGAAGCGCTCACGGATGATGTCCCGGGTCGTGCCGCTCTCCTGGTGTACGATCGCCCGCGGGTATCCGAGGATGGCATTGAAGAGGGACGACTTGCCTGCGTTGGGCAGGCCCGCGATGGTGGTGACGATCCCTGAGTAGCGCTTTGGCGCGCTGTCTCCATGAGCAAGGAGGGAATCGACCTCCCGGATTATTGCGCCGACGGTCTTGGAGAACGCGGCTTCATCATACGGTGCATCGTCAGTGAGAAAGGATGCCTCGATCCCGGATATGATTCCGAAGATCTGCTCTCCAAGACTTGCGATCCGGCGGGAAAGGTCGCCGGCCAGCAGGGAGCGGGCCATATCGACCCCGCAGGCGCTTTGTGCATTGATGAGCGCGCCCACCGCCTCTGCCTGGGCCAGGTCCATCTTGCCGCTCAGGTACGCCCTCTTCGTGAACTCCCCCCTTTCCGCGATTCTGGCCAGGCCCGTGGCCCCGATGATCTCCAAGAGGGTGTCAACGAGCAGGGGGTTGCCGTGGCAGCTTATCTCCGCCACATCCTCTCCCGTGTACGATCTGGGGCCGGGGTGGAAGACCACCATGGCCTTTTCCACGATCTTTCCGGCGGAGTCGAGGATGGCAGTCGGTTTCTGCACATGGGCGGGGCAGTGCTCCGAAGGGGTGATGCGCCTGAGGATTTCGCGGACCTCAGTGCCGCTGATCCGGATGATGCTGATCCCGCCGCGCCCTCTAGGCGTGGATTCTGCGTAAATGGTATCTGTTACGATCGTGACGACCTTTTCGGTATGATGAGCACCTTTTTGTACACCCCGTCTCCCACACTCCTGGTGTTGACCTGAGCATCGTTCTTCAGGGCGAGGTGGATAATGCGCCTGTCGTACGGGTTCATTTTTTCCAGAAACACGGACTGCCCCGTACGCTTGGCCTTCTGGCCCATCTTGAGCGCCATGGACTGAAGGAGTTCCACATGTCTCTGCCGGTAGCCCTCGGTATCCACGGTGACATAGACAGGCTCTTCACGGTTTTTGTTCAGCATCCGGTTGACGATGAACTGCAGTGCATCAAGCGTCTGGCCGCGTTTCCCGATGAGCAGGCCCGATCCGTCCCCTGCCATCTCGATGGTATTCCCATCCCGGACACTGACCTCTGCAGGGATGTTCATGAGGCCGAGGAGCTCGGTGACGATTCGGCAGGCCTTGTCCATCTCCTCCCTGGGCACAGCCTGTTGCACGGGTGAGGGCCTCTTTTCCGGCTCAGGGGCAGGCCCATTTTCCTGGACAGGCTCCTGTGCCGTGTCCCGAGCCGGGAATCCGGCTTTCATATCCTGCCTTTGCGCCGGCCGGGCGAGTATTTTTGCAGATTTCATCCCCACCAGGCCGAAGAGCCCCTTGGACCCTTCTGAAATGACGCGGATGTCGAGGTCTTCAAAATCCGACCGGAACGTCTTCATGGCGGCGACGATGGCTTCGTCCACTGTCTTTGCTTCGAATTCTCTGTAATCCTCTTCCATGTGCTGAGGTCTCCTATGTAAGCTTCCTGTTTATGTAGGCCTGCTGGGCAATTGACAGAATATTACTGATGAGCCAGTAAAGGACAAGCCCTGAAGGGAATCTCAGGAACAGAACCGTAAAGAAGACCGGCATGATGAGCATGATCTTCTGCTGGGTGGGATCTCCCGGGGTCGGGGTCATCTTCTGCATCACGAACTGGCTCAAGCCCATGAGAATGGGGGTGATGAAGTAGGGGTCCCGGGCGGAGAGATCAGGCAACCAGGTCCCGAACAGGTGAAACGGGGTGTGCCTGAGCTCGATGGCCTGGTAGAACACCTTGTAGAGCGCGAACAGGATGGGTATCTGCAGAAGCATGGGAAGGCAGCCTCCCATGGGGTTGATCTTGTGATCCTTGTACAGCTTCATCATCTCCTGGTTGAGCTTCTGCTTGTCTTCCTTATACTTTGCCTGGAGCTCCTTCATGAGGGGCTGGACTTTCTGGAGCCCCTTCATGGAGGTGAAGCTCTTCAGGGTCAGGGGATAGAGCAGGATCTTGATGATGATCGTGAGGATGATGATGGACCATCCATAACTCATGGTGAAGGAGTAGATCCAGTTCATGGCCATGAGCAGCGGCTTGGCGATGATGTCGAAAAACCCGAAATAGAGGGCCTTCCTGAGATCGTTCCCCGCGCTCTTGAGCGTCTGCAGCTCCTTGGGGCCCGAGAAAATCTCGTACGATCTCTCCACGCTTGACCCGGGCTCGATCCGGAACGGCTCGGTATCATAGGTGAGCCTCACCATCTCCTCGCTGATGCGCTTGATGGTGAGCGTAGTCTCCGGAGACCCGGCCGGGATGATTGTGGAGAGGAAGTACTTGTCCTCGAAGCCGAACCACTTGATCTCGCCGGTGAACTCCCGGTACACCCCCACCTTTTTCACCTTGGAGATCTTGAATTCCTCCAGATGTTTGCCGTTGAGCAGGACAGGGCCCTGGAAGGCATACCCGTCTTTGTCCTCGTCCAGGGGGTAGACCCCGTTGAGGTACAGGTCGACATCGGCCGTCACCGGATTCGATGTGCTGTTTTCCACCGCGGTCCGGTAGCCCATGGTATAGGTCTGCGGATCGATGGTGTAGATCTTTTTCAGCGTGATGCCGGGGCTTACCTGAGCGGAAAAGATCAGTTCCTCCGGGATGTCCGAGTCACCCCTCTTCGATGCCTCGTACACGATGGATGAGTCGACGGGCTGATCGTTCACGCTGACCATGGGCATGGGTGTCTCGATGGTTTCGACGGCCGGTGAATCCGGGGCAAGGTTTTCCCGGTACTCCTTGAGCTGGACGGAGGTCAGCGCCCCTCCCGCCGTGCTCCACTGCGCACGATACCTGGGTGTCTCCACGACGATGGCCTCTCCGGAAACGGTTTGCCGGGCCTGGTCCTGTCCCTGTGAAGGCACCTGGAGCACCGTACTTTGCTCCCGGGGTTCTCTTTGTTCTGTCTGAGTTATCTGGCCTTGAGGCTGCTCCGGAGATTTCGGCTCGATAAAGAAGAAATTCCAGAGCAGAAGAATGGCGATTGATATGACTATGGCCAGCAGTGTCCTTTTTTCCATCAGATCATGTCTCCTTCAGGTGATCTAAACAGGGTCATATCCGCCGGGGTGAAAGGGATGGCATTTCAACACCCTCAAGGAGGCCTTCAGGAGACCTTTCCTCATCCCGTACGTTTCGATCGCCTGGATAGCGTATTCTGAACAGCTCGGCCAGAAACGGCACGACTTCGGAAGGCACGGAGAAATGACTTTCTGATAGCAGCGAATCAGACCTATCAGCAGCGTCCTCACCATGTACGCGATCCCATGGCGCTGATTATTTCCTGAAAATATGTCTCGTAGCACGTGTTCCGATCCTGTTTTCTCGCTATGAGAACGAAATCGTACCCAGGAGGAAAGATCTCTTTGTTTCTGCGGTAAATCTCCCGTAAGAGTCTTTTGATGCTATTCCTCCTTACAGCGGTTCCGATCCTTTTACTCACAGTGATGCCAATGCGAGCGTGATTTTCTGAGTTTCGGGCGGCGAGGATAATGAGGTGTGGGGTGATGAGCTTGCGTATCTTCCTTGTTTCTACATTGAGATAGTCCCGTCTTTTCCTCAGCCGCTCCTGCTTCGGGAATCGTTCGTCTGACATTACACAGCCAAACGCTTGCGTCCCTTGGCCCTCCTTCGATTGATTACAGCCCGTCCTGCCTTTGTGCTCATACGGACGAGAAATCCATGAGTCCGATTGCGTCTTGTGTTATGTGGTTGAAATGTCCGCTTCATCGAATACCTCGATCTTCTGATTTAGGGGCTTAGTATTTACATACCAGGTCAATGATTGTCAAGCGGCAAAAGGTGAGGAGTTTTTGCCGACAAACGGTATAGATGCCGGTTTTGATTCGCGAGAATCATACCCTTTTAAGAAGTCCCGGCATCGAGGTGCCTTTCAGAGCGTCACTCAAGGGCTGTGGTCCGACGATATTCCCCCACCCGGCAACCGAAGCCGGCCAAGGACCTGTCCGCCGGACACCCGTCTCCCGGTTGAGCCGGCCGGGCTGGATCGGCATGTCTTTGCTGCCTTGTCACGCAAAGGGCAATTCTGTATATACACGAAGGGATATGAGGGGAATTTTCTGCACAAAGGATCTCACCACAGGCATCGACGGCGGGCCGGGCTCAGCGCGTTCCCTGCTCAGGGACCTCATCCCGGGCTGCAATATATTCTGCCTGGACCAGGTTCATTCCGGCAGGGTCGTGCTTGCCGAGGACCTCGCCCCCTTCGAGACGCCCCGGGCCGACGGGATCATCTCTCGCGACACGGGTGCCGTGCTCTGCGTGCGCACGGCAGACTGTGTTCCCGTGCTGGCATGGGCCAGAGACATGCCGCTGAACGCAGCGGTTCATGCCGGCTGGAGGGGGCTGGCGCAGGGCATCGTGGCCACGTGCATCCGCATGATGCGCTCTCTGGGGGCCAGGGATATCGGGGCGGGCATCGGCCCCTCGATCGGCCCGTGCTGCTACGAGGTGGGCCGGGAGGTTGTGGGCGCGCTCGGTGCAGAGCCTTTTGTCAGGTCAGACGGGTCGCTGGCGGTTGACTTGAGGGAAACGGTCCGGTCCCAGCTCCAGGATTCCGGGGTGAGCGGAAACGCCATTGAAATGTACGATTTCTGCACTGCGTGCAACACTGGCCGGTTTTTTTCCTATCGCAGGCAGGGCAAGCAGGCAGGAAGAAACCTGGCGCTTATCGGAGGGAAGTCATGGTCGTTGCCGGGCTTACCGGTGGGATAGCTACGGGCAAGTCCACGGTGACCGCGCTTTTTGCCTCGTTCGGGGCCGCGATCATCGATGCGGACCGGATCGCCCGCGAGGTCGTGGCCCGCGGGAGCCCTGCATGGAAAAAAATCATGGAGCATTTCGGCGCCGGGGTGCTCCGGCCGGACAGCGAGCTTGACAGGGAACGCCTGGGCAGTCTCATATTCAGCGATACAGCTCAGAAGGATGTCCTCAACCGCATCGTCCATCCCGAGGTCTTTCAGGAAATGGACCGGCGCATCCGGGAACTCCGGGAAGAAAACCGGGCAGAGGTCGTGATCTGCGATGTGCCGCTGCTCATCGAGACCGGCATGCACATCGGCTTTGACGAGGTGGTCCTGGTGTACGTCCCCGAGCCGCTCCAGATCAGGAGGCTCATGGACCGGGACGGCATCTCGCGCGACGAGGCCGTCCGGAAGGTGCGCGCGCAGATGTCCATAGAGGAAAAAAGGGCGTATGCGACCATTGTGGTTGACAACAGCGCCTCCCAAGAGGAAACGGCCGGGAATGCCCTGCGGGCCTACGAATACCTGCAGGAGCGCGCCGCCGAGGCAAAGCGCAGGGAGAAACACTGAACAGGCACGGTGGCATCCGTGAATCCTCCTGCCTGGTTCACGTAATCGGAATCCTGCGGTCAAGAAATCTCTCCATGATTGCTCCAAATATTCCACACGCACCACGGGTATACGAAGAAGAAGGAATGGTGAGGAGACTCAGTCTTTCGACAGGGGCCGAGGCGGTGCGTCGGGCATTTCCGATGAACCTCTTGCGGAGGCCTGCTTACGGGAGAGATCGCCGCCATCCTCTCTTCTTGCCCTGGCTCCGTCCTGCTCCAGCATCTCTTTGCGAATGAGCGACTCAAACTGCTTGGCCTCCCGGGAATGCGGATTGGTAGAAATGGATTTCTCGATCCATTTCAGGGCATTGGCCCAGTCTTTTGCATCGTAGTACAGGCGGGCCACGTTGAAGTAGAGGTTCTCGTCGCCGGGGGAGATCTCGATGGCCTTCATGTAGTTAGCCAGCGCCTCCTCGACCATGTTGGCCTTTCTCAGCTCGATGCCGAACTCGTTGAAGATGTGCTTGTTCTCCTCCTCGAAGATGGCCTCGATCCGGGAGAGCTTCTGGAACACGTTCTTCGCCTTGTCGACCTGGCCCATCTCCATGTAGAGAGTCCCCACGCCGAAGTTGGCACGGATGCTGTCCGGATCGATCTTCAGCGCGGAGTTATACTCCCACTCGGCAGAGTTGAACTCCCTGCGCGAGCGATGTTTTTTCGCCAGCGCAATGTGCTTGTCCGTTTCACGTTCTTCCTTGGTTTTCACTTTATAGTCGGGCTCGAAGGTGTATTTGCTCATGAATTCATCATAGGACATCTTGATGACGATGCCGGTGGGCTGTCCTTCATTTCCGAGATAGGTCACCTGCACGAGCTCATCGTCCAGCTGTTCCGCACGGCAATAGTTCTTGACGTGCTGAGTCTTCTTCGTGTGTCCGGTTCCCAGGGTGATGGTGGTTTCCTCAAAAAAAACCCCTTTGATCTTCTTGATCGCGCTGTCCATAGCCTTTCTATCGGAATATAAAAATCTTATGTTTAGAATATTTTGCCGGAAATGAGTATAATGGGGACAAAGAAACACCCGGAGGATAAAACGCACCATCTTGTGCGAAAAGGAAGGAGGATACCATGGCTGTTATCGGTTTTATCGGCGCCGGAAACATGGCCGAGGCGATAATGGGGGGCATACTCGGGAAGGGCTTGTACGCATCCTCGGATGTCATCATATACGATGCCCGTCCCGAGCGTATGGAGGAGATGCACGGACGCTACGGAGTCGAGACGGCCGGAGGCGCTGAGGAACTGGTGGAAAAAAGCGAGGTGGTCATCCTGGCGGTCAAGCCCGACGGGATCGGCCCGGTTCTGGAACAGGTGCGGGAGCCGCTTGCAGAAAGGCTGATCATCAGCATTGCTGCGGGTGTGCCCATCGATTCCATCCAGGCGGTCGCCGGGCAGCAGTCCCGGGTGGTCCGAATCATGCCCAACACCCCGGCGCTGGTGCTCGAGGGAGTTTCCGCACTGTGTCCCTCGCCCTCGTGCTCTCCTGAAGACATCAACACCGCTCTGGAGATATTTTCTGCCATAGGCATATGCCGGCAGGTGGAAGAGCGGCTGATGAATGCGGTGACCGCCCTGTCCGGATCAGGTCCTGCATTCTGCTTCCTCCTCTTGGAGGCCCTCGCCGACGGCGGGGTGCGCGCGGGGCTCCCACGGGAACTCGCCCTGGAGCTGGCCGGCGCGACCCTGAGAGGAGCTGCCGCCATGGTTCTGAAGACCGGAAGGCACCCCGGAGAGCTCAAGGACATGGTAGCGTCTCCCGGAGGGACGACTATCGAGGGGCTCGGCGTGCTGGAGTCCAGAGGATTCAGGTCCGCGGCCATGGACGCGGTGTTTGCGGCATATCAGAAGGCGTCGCGGCTCGTCTCCTAGGCCCTCTTTGGGCCCCGTTCATCTACAGAAAGGACCCGAGGCCGTCAAGGAGGGTCACCTAAACCCTGGTGTTCTTGATGATCTCCACCGCATCGCCGGGCGAATCCACCACCGTGAAGATGGCCATATCCTCCTGGAGGATCTTCATCTCGTTGAGCATGGTGTCCCGCATCCAGTCCAGGAGCCCGCTCCAGAAGTCCGAGCCCACGAGAATGACCGGGAAGGGCTTTATTTTGTCCGTCTGGATGAGCGTGAGCGACTCGAAGAGCTCGTCCATGGTGCCAAACCCGCCGGGGAAGATGACGTAGCTCATGGCATACTTGATGAACATGACCTTTCTCACGAAGAAATAGCGGAAGTTGAGATGGATGTTCGTGTAGGGGTTCATGGCCTGCTCAAAGGGGAGCACGATGTTGAGCCCCACCGACTGGCCCCCTGCCTCAAACGCCCCCTTGTTCGCCGCCTCCATGATGCCGGGGCCTCCACCCGTGATCACGCTGTAGCCCTCCCGGGCAAGCATGCCGGCCAGCTCCGCGGCCATGCGGTAGTATTTGTCCTCCGGCCGGCACCGGGCGGAACCGAAGATGGTGACTGCAGGCTCCAGGGATGAAAGGGTCTCGATGCCGTCCACGAACTCCGCCATGATGCGGAAGATCCTCCACGACTCCTGAGGGCTGATCTGATCGATGATATACCTGTCGTTCTTCATGCATGCTCCTTGCCTTGCCGCCCGGTCTTCCCTCCATGCGGCGGTTATGTTATGGGTTCATCAGCGTGATGATCGATCTCCATGTCCATACAACATATTCCAGCGACGGGCAATATTCCCCGGCAGAGATCCTTTCCCTGGCAGCATGCCGGGGGGTGCGCACCCTGGCCTTCTGCGATCACATGGACTTTTGCGCCGTGCCCGAAGGGCTGGATGCCGCCCGGGCCGGCAATGTCGAGCTCTTCAGCGGTGTGGAAATATCCACCGCATTCAAAGGCCGGGAGCATCATCTGATCTGCTATGGGTTCGATCCGCTCGACTCCCGCATCCGCGAGTTCATCGACCGTTCCTGCAGGGGCATATGGCAGGGCATCTCCGCCATCATCGAGCGTTTCCGGGAGATGGGCTTTCTGCTTGAGGAAGACGACATCACAGGATGGGGAAAATCGATCCCGACCGGGGTGACCTTTCTCGACGCGCTGGTGAAGCGCAACCCCCGTGACCCGCGGATACTCCGGTATATCCGGGGAGACCGCGCTGATTCCCCCTACCTGAATTTCTACCAGGACTTTTCCCGGGCAGGGCTCGGGGAAGCCCTCTCTTCGGGCCTTCCCGATCTGGTCCAGACCCTTCGTGATATCGAGCCCTGCGGCATTCTCGTCCTGGCCCATCCAGGCGGAATGGACAGGGCAAGCCTCCGGGAGCTGCAATCGCACGGGGTTCGAGGGATCGAAGTGTACAGTACTCACCACGGGCCTGCGGTCACCGGGTATCTTGCCGGGAGTGCCGTCTCGCTGGGTCTCTTGGCGAGCGCCGGGTCGGATTTTCACGGCGAGAGGATCAAGCCGGATATCCGCCTGGGCGATGCGCCGGGACAGCCGGATGCGGCCCTGATCGAAGCGATTCGGGAAAAGATGTCCGCCTGGCAGTGAGCGGGAGGGGGGAACAGAACCAGGGGCGTGAAAGGCGGATCGCCGGGATAGGGTGCGCGTCATTGCTCGATGATCACAGGCTCCAGGAGGATCACCAGCTCGTCGGTTTCCACGGTCTTGATCTTCTGGCTGAAGAGGTAGCCCAGGATGGGTATGTCTCCCAGGATGGGGATGCTCTTTTTCTGATCAGTGAGGCTCTTGCTGATGAGCCCGCCCAGCGCGACGATACTTCCGCTTTTGACCCTGAGCTGCGTGGTGACCTCTTTCAGATCCACGGTGGGGAGGGTGTAGATGTTTCCGCTGATGGATGTCTCCTTCAACTCCACGACCCTGCTCTTGATAGGGGTGATGCTTAAGTTCACCTGGTTCGTCTCCAGATCGATGTACGGCTGTACGCCGAGCATGACCCCGTCAAAGATGGAGCCGATGGTAACCTCGGGCGAGGTGATCGTGGTTCCTCCCTCCACGGTGGTGATGGTCAGCTCGATCTCCTGGATATACGAGGTGCTCGTGCCCACGCTGATGAGTGCAGGCTGGCCGTTGGCCACCCTGATTCTGGGGTTGGAGAGCACCTTGATCTCTCCATACTGGGCCAGGGCGTTGAGCGCCGCGTTGAACCCGTGCTCCTGCGAACTCACCTGGATCTCCAGGGACGGAACCAGGTTGTCCGTGGAGAGGGCGAGGTTCTGCCGGATGGGGTTGAATACATAGTCGCCGATGGTCCCGTGAATGCTGGACCAGTCAATGCCGTACCGGCACGAGTCGCTGAGGTTGACCTCAAGGATCTTTGCCGTGATGAGGACCTGCGAATTGTAATAGGTCTTCAAGGTCCTGATATACGATTCTATCCGATCCACGGCGTCTCTGCGGTCGTTGATCTCCAGGAAGCCCACGATCCGGTTGAGCGAGTAGGTGCCGTACGGCGTCAGGGAGGAGCGGATAACCTGCTCGATCTGGGCGTAGATGTCGATATCTTCCGATGTAGTGGTGTGCCTGATGGAGAACTCACCGGAAAGAGGTGTTGTAGAGTTCTCCCCGTTCGAACTCGAGCCCAGGACATCGCCTCCCACCGAAAGGCGCGTCTCTTTCCGGGACGATACAAAGTTGAGGTGAAAGGCCTTTGATGCTGTTCCGCTGACGTACAGGCAGTCTTCCCTGATCTCCGAGAAGACGTGCAGGGAGGCTGAAATGCCTTCCAGGGCCTGTTCCAGCGGGGTATTGTTGAAGGCCACAGTGACCGGCCTTAAAGGAATGAGCGTGCTGTTCGATCCCGGGCTCTGCGAATTCCGGGCGTCTCCCCCCGGCTGATCCGGCTGCGCCGGGACTGAAGCAGAAGGAGAGGTGTCAGAGAGCACGGTGACAGGAATCACCTCCGCACTGACAAGCCGGGAGTCGATGACCAGATCGAGGCCGGCGACCTCGGCAATGGCGGAGAAGATGTCGGTGAACGGGGCGTTCTTTGCCGCCAGGGTAATGGTCTTGCCCGAGAGAGGGCTTTTTTCTTCCACTGCAGGAGATTTCATCTCAGGAAGCGAGCGAGGGACAGGGGGTGTTGCCTCACTGGTCTCTTCTT